>Ga0065165_1000091_pt1 | contig 149134 bp, 120 predicted proteins | sample AraplaMF_Cvi_mMF_FD_63813 | JGI IMG/M metagenome (GOLD analysis project Ga0065165, IMG submission 63813) | Arabidopsis root microbial communities from the University of North Carolina, USA - plate scrape MF_Cvi_mMF (version 2) (version 3) | ecosystem: Host-associated > Plants > Roots >... | reverse complement strand
TAAAACCGGTTTTATTCAGATTATCGCGGCTGCATTCGTGCTGCTGGCTGCACTGGCAGTTTACTGGTTCATGGCGTGAGCCAACCCGCCCCTACTTTTTGAGATACTCATCAGTAAAATGCGTCCTGGCCTTGGGCTGCGCGAATTTCTCATTGTTATAATTCCGCGATTTGCCGCGCGGGATCGAAAGCGACGACCACTTTTCGTCCAGCGCCATTTTCCCGATAAACACAATCTGCCCCACATGGTAGGGATAATGCGCCAATTGCCGGTTAATGGCTTCCATGACCGAATGTCCCTGATTCCGGATGTAAACAATGGTATCCCAATTCGATGCATTCAGTGAATCGAGCGCATTGAAAAGGCAATTCCAGCCCTCATTCCACTTCGCAAGCAGATCCTCGCGGTCGTTGATGTCGTTATCGAATTCAGCATCGCGGTTGCGCGATTCCTTTTCTCCATCTGTTGTCAGGAAATCGGTCCAGCGGGAAAGCATATTGCCCCATAAATGCTTCACAATGCTGGCAATGCTATTACTTTCCTCATTGTACTTCCAGAAAAGCTGGTCGTCGCTGAGCTGCGCGATGGTCTTTTCACCCAGCATTTTGTAGTATTCAAACTGCTTTCTGACGCTATCTATATATTCCTGGTTCATGGCGGCGGGATTTTGGAATTGATTTCTATCCACCAAATTACGAATTGCTACTTACTAATGCGAACCCGCATCACTTCTCCGTAGCCTACTTTGATATCAAAAATGCTGGTCAGCGCTATTTCATTAACGATGGAGAGGATCAGACGGATCACACCTGCGTGCGTCACAATGGCAACTTTCCCGTATGGAGATTGCCCCAGTTCTGACCAGAACTCGCTCACCCGTGTGTACATCTGCATCATGCTCTCGCCCCCGGGCGTGCATACGTTCACGTAGTCGTCCATCCAGACCTGCAATGCCCGCTGATCGACGGTATCCCAGGTTTTGCCTTCCCATTCTCCGAAATTCAGTTCCTGTAAACGAAAATCGGTCGAAAACGTAGGTGAAAGTGCCCGGGCAAGCTCGGTGCATCGGAAGGCCGGACTGGAATAAGTTATTTCAAAATCCATATCCAGCTGCGAGCGTACGGCTGCCAGTTCGGATTCAAAATCGGTGTGCAGCAAAAGCTCTTTCCGCCCGTAAATCAGCCCTGGCTCGAAAACCGGCGTCGTGTGACGGATCAGATAAACTTCCATAGCGCGACCACGAAAAAGTAGAATGCAACTTCACAAACCTGTTGAATGGCGCCCAGGCAGTCACCAGTATAGCCGCCGATCCATTTTTTGAAATAACGGGCCAGCAGGATCGTGATCAACCCCAAAACCAGGATTACCGCCAAAAGTTGCGGCTGCTCCAGATATACCACCATGCCGAACAAAGGCAAAACCCCAAAGGCAATAGCCGAGACAAGCACCCAAAAAGGCGGCTTCTCAGCCACCGGCTTCGCTTTGCTATCGGTATCACGTGCGTAAGGGAGCATATAAATGACAAATACCGGCATGAGCCTGCTCAATGCGTGCCCGCTAACGAGGACGCCAATCATACTGCTTTCCCGACCGGCAATGGATTGCAGCAATGCGAATTTCAATGCGAGAATCAATACCAGGCCCACGGAAGCATAAGTACCCACGCGGCTGTCTTTCATAATTTCCAGGATCTTTTCACTCGTCCAACCGCCCCCGAAACCATCGCATACGTCCGCAAAACCATCTTCGTGAAATGCGCCGGTCAGTAGAATGGAAATGACCATAGAACACAGTACAGCTATCGAAGGATTTGTGAAATAATCCGCCGCCCACCAAACGGCTCCGGCCGTAAAACCCACGATCCAGCCTACACATGGCAGGTACGCCGTAGCCAGGCTGAGGTTTTCGGGCCGGTAAACCAGCCACTTCGGTGCCGGTAGCCGGGTGTAGAATTGCAATGCCGTGAAAAACAGATCCAACTGGTGACGAACGTAGGACATCGGTTATCGGTTTTCAGCAGGGTCCTCCGTTTTCTGGCTCACGCCCGCACTTTCAAAACTCGCCATTTCATTCAGAAACGCAACCGCACTTTGTAACAGCGGATAAGCGAGCGCGCAGCCAGTCCCTTCGCCGAGGCGCAAATCCAGTTTCAGCAGTACATCGGCGCCCAGTGATTGCAGCAGCAACCGATGGCCTCTTTCATTGGATTGATGGCAAAAAACGGCATATCGCTGAACCGACGGATCCATTTGAAAGGCACACAAATAACTGACGGACGCAATAAAGCCATCCACCAGCACAAGCATACCCAACCGAGCAGCTTCGAGCATCGCACCGCACATCATGACAATCTCAAACCCGCCAAATGTCGCCAACACCGATTCAGCGGCGTTAGGTACATTCTGATGGTATTCCAATGCGGCAGTTAGTACTGCTGTTTTTCTGTCCAGCTGCGCCTCGTCGAGTCCCGTCCCTTTTCCTACGCATTCGGATATCGAAATATTCAGCAAGCGGCTCATGATCGCCGACGCCGAAGACGTATTGCCAATGCCCATTTCACCGAAACCGATCACATTACAGCCCGTCTGCCGCACTTCCCGGACCAATTCGGCGCCCTTTTCCAGGCATTGGCGGCATTCCGTTGCCGTCATTGCAGGTTTTTGTACAAAGCTCTGGGTACCAAAATTGACCTTCGCGTCGATCAGCTTTTCGCTTTGACCAAAATCATAATCCACACCGGCATCCACCAGCAACAGGTTAATGCCGTGGAGCCGCGTAAAAACGTTGATCGCCGCACCACCGCCTATGAAATTGAGCACCATCTGCGGCGTTACCTCCGACGGATAGGCGCTCACACCTTCCGAGGCTATCCCATGACTGGCCGCAAAAACAATGACATGCGGGTTTACAAGCTCCGGCGACAAAGTATCCTGCACCGAAGCAATCTGAAATGCCAACTTTTCGAGACGACCCAAAGCGCCCAGCGGCTTGGTTTTCAAATCAATTCTGGCCTGAATTTCCTGGCTGGTAATTGTAGCGGTGTGCATCATTATTGGATTGTTTTTAAGGTTAATGGAAGCCCTGACACCATCAAAATCGCCTCCTGCGCCGCCGCAGCCACATATTGATTGGCCCAGCCCTGCAAATCGGTGAATTTCCGGCCCGCTTCCGTTTCTGCATGGACGCCCATGCCTATTTCGTTGGAAATGATGATCAAAGTGGCGTCAACAGCCGCCAGCGCATCGATTTCCGCTTTAAATGCCGCCAGCGCTTTTTCAATATCATATTCAAATGCGACGAACAGGTTGGTCAACCACAATGTGACGCAATCGATGACCGCTACCCGTCCCGTCAGCGGCAATTGGTGAATATCCCGCTCGCTTTCCAGCGATGTCCATTCCGGCCCCCGCTCGTCCTGATGCCGTTTCACCCGTCGGGCAAAATCCTCATCCCAAATCCTGGAAGTAGCCACGTACACCGGATTAGCGCTTTTTTGCAATGCCAGATCCATCGCAAACCTGCTTTTCCCACTGCGGACGCCCCCCGTCACGTATGTGATCATGACGGCTCGGTACTTTTGAAGCGTTTATACAGGAAGAGCTGCCACTTTTCCTCCGCCACACCTGCCTTATCCATTTCGGAACGCGCGAGCGTGAAAAAGAGATCGGAAAGGCGGTTAATATAGGCCGGAATGGCTTCATGTACCTCGTCGGTTTTGATCAGCGACACCAACCTGCGCTCTCCCCGGCGCATTTGCGTACGCGCCACGTGGCAAAGCGCCGACACCTCGTTTCCGCCCGGCAATAGAAAATAATCCGATGGAGAAGTCATGGCTGCTTCGAGCGCATCAATCCACTCCTCACAAAATGTAGCACCATCCACCGGCATCGGGTTTTTGTTCTCTTTTTTTGCATCCGAAGGCCGGGCCAGATGCGACATCATATCCATCAGATCCTTTTGGATTTTATGCAAGTTAGGCTGCCATTCGTGCCCGTCACCCAGCTTTACCCGTAGCAGTCCGATCGTCGAATTCGCCTCATCGAGTGTTCCGATGCATTCGATGCGAACATCGTCCTTACTTACCCTGCTTCCGCCAAATAGCCCGGTGGTGCCTTTGTCGCCCTTTTTGGTATATATTTTCATTTAATTAATTGATTTATAATAGATCAACTCGTGATTCGGCAACAGCTCGGGATGAATGATGCGGATCAGATCGGCCAGGACCAGATGCGGGTTTACCGCACCGGATTCCCAGTAGTCGTTCGCTCCCTGCGCATTCATGCGGTTGTTATAACTGTAAATGTGATTGGTTTTGAATGCCTTGAAATCGGCATAACGGACGTCGCGCGCGAGAACATCTTTCTTCGTCCGCACATTTCCGATACTCACATTCAGCCAGAAATCAGCTTGTAATGCAATCGGATAAACTGTTTCAAAACTGAGCGGCAGGCTCCCGGTTGCCTTGGTGCCGGACCAGTGATAGGAGGCACCTGCGTCCTGGAAGAAGCGGTTCACGTAACTATCGCCATTCGGGACATTCCACGCGTCCTTGGAATTCATTCCGGTAATCAGGCTTGGGCGTACCGCGACCTTGCTGGTGAGGCGGGCCAGTCGTCCGTACTCCTGCTCCACGTTGGCAAATTTGCGGTTTACCTCTCCTTCCTTGTTGGTCAGCGTGGCCAGTAGCTTCACCCACTCGGCTCTCCCCAGCGGCGTCGTTTCCACCCATTCAGAATTGACCATCACCGGAATCCCTGCCTGATGCAATGATTCGTACCGGCTTACCTTTGAAACCGGGCTGCCGGTAGCCATAATAAGGTCGGGATGCATGCTTACGAGCAGCTCCTCATTAAGCCCCTGATCCTTCCCTACTTCGACAATCTTCCCCGATTTAATCCGGTCCAGCACTTTCGTGGAAGAAACATATTTGAGGTTTCCCATGCCTGTGAGAATATCCTCACAATCCAGGAAACCGATCAACCCGATGTGCAGCGATGACATCGCCACCATGCTCCGTACCGGAATTTCGATGAGCTGGCTGTCTTTGTATCCGATGGGCCGTGGCTTACCACGTTGCACGAGCACGTACGTGAGCGTGTCCGTCGATTTTTCGAACGGGCTCATAATCTTGACTACCTTGTAATATTTGTGGTAGGTGACTTTAAAGCCTTTGGCGTGAGCCACTTTGGCTTTTTCAGGAAACAGATCGGGACCTGAGTAATGGGAATCGCCTTTTTCGTAAAGCGACGAAGAGGTGCTGCAACCGGCCAGCAAGCCGCACAGCAGCAGGGCTGCAAGTATTTTTCTGATAATCATGTAGTCACCGGCCTTTCTTCCGAAAGCCATATTAACAATGTTTGCAGGCAGGTCTTCTGACTTGTTCAAGTCGCTGGCGTCTTCCCGGGTTAATGGGTGAATGAGTCAATGAGTGAATGAGTGAATGCCTTTTAATTGCAAACATTCACTCATTCGCTCATTCGCACATTCACTCATTGCAATCCCAGTGACACAATTGCCAGGACCGTTAGTGAACTCACAGCAGCGGAGACTGTTCCGGATTCTCACCGGATTCCCTTTTAATCACGCATGACACGTGTACCTGGATGACCGCAAAACTAGCAATATTTTATTGCTTATCATTGCACAGTTTCATTTACACACACCGTTCATGCAACGCGACGACACCCTCTGGAAATCGATCCTGGAAGATATTTTCGAAGACTTTCTGCTTTTCTTCTACCCCGACGCATGCTCCTTCTTTGATTTTTCCAAGGATTTCGAATACCTCGATAAGGAGCTCGAACAATTATTCCCGCCGGAGGATAACTATACCAAACCCGCTTTGTAGACAAACTTGTAAAAGTGCATTGCCAAAACGGCGACACAGAATGGATACTCGTGCATGTGGAAGTCCAAGGTTACCATGATCCTGACTTTGGTCGGCGGATGTTCACTTACTATTCGCGGATATTGGATAAATATGATAAACCCATTACCGCATTTGCCATTTTCACAGAAAGCAATGCGGCTTTCAAACCGTGCGAATACCACCGCGAATTCATGGGAACGAGCGTCTTATATCGGTATAACGCATTTAAAATCCTGGAACAGGACGAGCGGATGCTGCGGGAAAGTGACAATCCGTTTGCCATAGTGGTGCAGACGGTGCTATTGGCTTTGAAAAGCAAGTTTGTATCAGAGAACGACCTGCTCCACTTGAAGATACAGTTGGCTAAAAACCTGTTGGAGAGAAATTTACCCAAATCGAAAATCAATAATTTATTAACGTTTCTTCGGTTCTATATCCGCTTGGAGAATCAGATACTCGTTTTAAATTTGAGCAAGCAATAGATCAGATCACACAAAATAAGCAAACCATGGGCATCGAAGAATTCCTCAAAGAAAGATTCCGAACAGAAGGCAGAGCTGAGGGCAGAGCTGAAGGCAGAATCGAACTAATGGCTACCATAACCCGGAACCTGCTTCGCGAGACGTCCATGTCAATCGAGAAAATTGCCGAGTTAGTAGGTGCGTCCACGGAGTTTGTTGTAAGTATCAAACAAGGCAAATACCAAGACTTGTCGCTAGACTAATCAGCACCATTGCCAAACACGTCCATTGATTCACACTTGCCGCTCTGGTTATCTCGTGCGGCTCAATCAACCGGTCGTTCTCGCCGATAAACGGCTTCTCCACCAATTTCCCATGGTACACATTCGCTCCGCCGAAGCGGCAATCCAAAATCCCCGCTAACGCCGCCTCGGGGTACCCGGCATTCGGGCTTTTATGTCTGTTGCCAAATTTGAAGACAAATCGCAACCCACGCCTGCTTCCAGTCACCAAAACCATCAGCAAGGCCGTAAGCCGCGCTGGTATAAAATTCGCTACATCATCCAGCCTCGCAGCGAATTTTCCGAACCATTCGTAGCGCTCACTGCGGTAACCAAGCATGGAATCCATGGTGTTGATCATTTTGTAGGCCATCATGCCCGGAACGCCCGCCAAAGCGTAGTAGAAAAGCGGCGCTACGACGCCATCACTCAGGTTTTCGGACATTGTTTCCAACACCGCAATGCGTACCTGCTGTGCATTCAATTTCGAAGTGTCCCTTCCTACAATCCTGGAAAGTTGCCTCCTTCCCGCTTCCACTCCTTCGTTTTCCAAAACTGAAAATACCGCCCGGCCCTCCGCAATGAGCGAATGGTTAGCCAGACCATAGTAAACCCATATGCTGTTCACGATTAAGTACAAGGCGGGCGCTCGTAGAAGTGTCAGATCCAGCCATTGAAAAAATGTAAAGACCGACACGACTAATGTGACACTCAATGTAGCCCCTTTCCAAAAACGGAACCGGCCCCGATTTAACCACTTTTCCCCTTTCGCGATAGCATTACCGAATACCCGGACCGGATGCGGCCAGTTGTCGGGATCACCGAGCCACAAATCCATTAAATAGCCCGCAACGAGTGGCAAAATCAATAATACAACGTCTGCCATTCTTTCAATGCGTTGATCATCCTCTTATTATCTTCCGGGCGTTGGGTAGCGAGGCGGAAATGCTGCCGCGTGAGGCCGCGGAAGTTACCTGCGTCACGGATGAGTAAACCGTGTTTTTCAATTAAAAAGTCTTTCAACTGAGCGGCGTTCCGCACCAACGTTCTGGCTAAAAAGAAATGTGCATCGCTGTCCGACACTTCTATGCATTCCAGCTTTTGCAATTCTTGAACGAACGTTCTTTTATCGCTCAGAAGTTGCGAAACAGGTGGCTGAATCTGATCCAAATGATCGTAAATATAGTGGCCCGCCGCCATGGCCAGCGCATTGACCGTCCAGGGTTGTTTGATATTCATCAGCGATTCAACGACTTCATCTCTCGCAATCAAATAGCCAAGACGCAACCCTGGTATCGCATAAATCTTTGTGAGTGAACGCATAACCAGCAGGTTCGGAAACCGGGCCATTATCAAGATAGCGGAGCCCCCTGCCTCTGTGAAATCGATAAATGCCTCGTCGACCACAAAAAGACATTGTGGGTTCAGTTTGAGCCAACATTGCAAATCGTTAAAAATGAGACCGGTAGGATTATTCGGACTACAAACAAATACCAGATCTGCTTTCAGTCGTGGTAATTCCAATGCGTCCTGCCAGCTCAAACTGGTTATTTCATGGTCGAACGCCAGGCACGCATCCTCGTATTCAGCAAATGACGGAGTGACGATCGTAGTCCGTTTTCCGGAGAACAATTGCGCGATCAGGTAGATGCTTTCGGTGGTACCGCTGCACACCAGCGTCCGCTCTACCGGCATTTGATGATACCGGGCGATCTTTTCCCGCAAACTCTCCGCCAGTACCTCGGGGTAACGGTTAATTTCACCCCATTTTTCAAAAACATACGCTTTCAAACCGGCCGGCTCACCTCCGTACCAGACATTCGTACTGAAATCTGCGACGATCTTACTGCCGTACCGATAGCCGTCGTCGCCGTGCCCGTGTAACATATCCTACTCAGCTATACTATTGTAAATCAAATCCATATCAATGTGCGCGCGCAGCAAATCCGCCAACTTATCATACTGCTGCTCCTTAAATTCCTGATAATCGTACCGCACAGCTTCATCCCTGGTATAAGGGGCTAATATATGATCGATCACCACCTGATTGTCCAGGATACCGTGCAGATAGGTGCCCCAGGTGCATGCATCGCGGAAATAGCCGTCACGACGGCCGTCGGAGAATGTGGCAACGGCCTCCCCGGGCTGCAATGCTGTGGTTTCGCCCATGTGGATCTCGTAGCCCAAACACTGCTCCTCGCCTTGCCGGAACCGGAACGCACGTTGCACTGTCGTCTTTTCAGCTTTCAAAATGGTTTTTACCGGCAATAACCCCAGCCCGGGCAGTTCTTCAATATCACTTTCGACATGATGCGGATCGAGAATGTGCTCACCGAGCATCTGATAGCCCCCGCAAATGCCTATCACGGTCTTTCCAAGCTTATGCGCGTCATAAATGGCTTTCGCAACACCGCTATTTTTCACGGCCAGCATGTCTTCGATCGTATTTTTACTTCCCGGAATGATGATCACCGAGGCTTTGGTAATTTCAGAAGGCTCATTGGTATAATACAAATTCACACGCGGGTCTTTTTCAAGACGGTCGAAATCCGTGAAGTTCGAAAGCCTTTTCAGGAGGATCACCACTACATTCACTTTACCTTCTACCGCCGACCGGTATTTGAGTTCCAATGAAACAGAATCTTCCTGTTCGATGTGAATATCCCTGAAATACGGCAAAATCCCCACCACCGGCAGGCCTGTTAACTCTTCCAGCATTCTTTTACCTTCTTCGAACAGCCTCCCATCCCCCCTGAACTTATTGATAATGACGCCCTTCATACACGCGCGCTCCTCAGGCGTGAGCAATGCGATGGTGCCATAAACACTCCCGAAAACCCCACCTTTATCGATGTCGGCTATCAGGTAAGTAGCTGCTCCGGCGTGAGCGGCCATTCTTAGATTCGTAATATCCCGGTGTTTCAGATTAAGCTCCGAAATACTCCCCGCCCCTTCCATAACAATCGGCGAATACCTGGCAGCAAGCCGATCGAACGCCTCCTTGACGGCCGAAAATAACTCCGTACGATCGTTCGCCATAAAGTACTCGTAAGCCGACTGATTCCCGACGGGCTTTCCATTCAAAACGACTTGCGAAGTCTTGTCATTCGTCGGTTTAAGCAACACCGGATTCATATCCGACTCGCAGGGAATTTGTGCGGCTTCTGCTTGCACGGCCTGCGCACGTCCGAGTTCGAGGCCATCGGCCGTCACAAAACTGTTAAGCGACATATTCTGCGCCTTAAACGGCGCCGGCTGGTAACCATCCTGCTTGAATATCCTGCAAAAACCGGCGGTGATCACACTTTTACCCACATCCGACCCTGTCCCTACAAACATGATCGGGCGTAATTTCCTAGTATTCATCGCATTTAAATATCAATACGCCCCGCAATAGAGCCTGTAATTTCATTGGCTGAGACCTCCTGCAAAGACAAATATGCTCCATCCAGCGCCGTCGCGAGTTCCCTCGCTTTTCCGTAACGGACGTAACCACTTTCGGTATCCAGCACGAGTGCGGGATATTTCAGATTTTCAGCCAGCTGCACCGACTGCGCCCAGGCATCCCCGCCGGCACCCGGCAAAGGTACATTGGCCTTTCCATCGCTTAATATCACCAGAAATGGCTGAATCCGATCGTTTTTCGCCACAGATGTGAGCATATTTCCGGCCAGCTGCAACGCGTGCGGCAATGGCGTACGCCCTCCTGTCGGCAGTTTTTCCAAGGCCAGCTCAGCCTGCTCCGTGCTTCGGGTCGGTTCGAGCAGCACTGTCGCTTCCACACCACGGAAGCCTATCACTGCCACCATATTACGTTTCTGATAAGCATCTTGCAGCAAATTCATCACACTTCCTTTCACAGCCTCCATTCGCTTGCCGGCGGCCATTGAGCCGGAAGCGTCTACCACAAAAACAATGAGGTGACCGGCCTTTCCATTTCTGACTTTCTGATGTAAGTCCTGCCTGCCGATACGCAGTTGATCAGGATCGCGTGCCAAGGCATGTACCACTGTTTCAGTTAATGCAATGTCGTTGGTAGTATCGCTTTTAACGGCCCGTACCTGGAAACCTTTCTCGCTTTGTCTGGCTTTAATTGCACGACCATTCGCTGAATTTGGTATGGTAGCAGGTTCGACATTCGTAAATTCTGGAATATTCATTCTAAAATCAATCCCGGCGACAGTTTCGTCGTCGCCGTTGTCGCAATTTCCTTCGCCGCATTCCCCTTTTTCCTGATCATTCGCCGCAGTTTTTGCCTGATTTGAAGGTTGTGCATTATGCTGGGCCGCATTGTCTTGCTCTGAGTTTTTCTGACTATCATCCGCGGGTTGATCGGTTTGCGGCGGCAATGCTTTTTTGCCTTTCCTATGAGTCAGAACCAGCTCGACTCCCTCGCGTATATCCTGCGGGGTTACTACCGTCCGCCCGTTCAATGCGGCTATCGTGATCGCAGTTTTGTACAGCACGATGTCGGCTCGTAAACTGCTTACGTTCCATTCAATGCATAGCTGGCTAATCATTTTGAGCAAACCATCGGGCATTTGGACAAGTGGCAACAAAGCTCTCGCGCCACTTATTTCCTCCCTCACAGCTTCCTGCCTATTCACCCAATGCTTCACAAACGTAACCGGGTTGCTTTCGAACGCAATCCGTCTCCGAACTACCTCGGCCCTCGCCTGCACATCAGTTTGAGCCCCTACTTCCACCATCAGCCCGAAACGGTCCAGGAACTGCGGACGTAGATTTCCCTCTTCCGGGTTCATCGTCCCGATCAGCACAAATCGGGCCGGATGGCTCACTGAAAGCCCTTCGCGCTGAACCGTATTGACTCCCGACGCCGCCACATCCAGCAACACATCCACCAGGTGGTCGGCAAGGAGATTCACCTCATCTATATATAAAATTCCCTCGTGCGCACTCGCGAGCAGGCCTGGGAGCAACTTTTTAGTTTTACTGGAGAGGATCGCCTCGATGTCCAGACTACCCAGTACCCGATCCTCCGATGCGCCCAACGGCAAATCGACGAACGGTACCGGTTCGCCTGTGTGCGCCAGCGCGGGCATGACCTCCGCCAGTCCGCGCACCGCGGTGCTTTTGGCCGTGCCCTTCTCACCCTTGATCAGCACTCCGCCGATGCCCGGATTGATGGCACACAGCAGCAATGCTTTTTTTAGTTTCTCTTGCCCGACGATCGCGGAAAACGGGTATAAATTCATTTCTATGTTCATTTAAAAGGGCATTATTCGCTCCTGGATTCCAGCAGCGCCTCACTTTTGAGATACAAATCCTTCAAACCTTCCAGTGCTTCTTCCGATGGCTTTTCCCAAAGTCCCCGCTGTGCCGCTTCCAGCAGGCGCTCGGCAATGGCGTGCAGTGCCCACGGGCTGTTCTCTTCGAAAAACTGCTGCATAGCAGCATCCAGCGCGTAAGTTTCGGCTACCTGTTCGTACATCCAGTCATCCACGACTCCGGCCGTAGCGTCGTAGCCAAAGAGGTAATCGACGGTGGCCGTGAGTTCCAGCGCACCTTTGTAATGGTGCTTTTTAATACTCTCGATCCATTTCGGGTTCACGACGCGCGATCTGAAAACACGCAATGTTTCTTCTTTCAAATCCCTTACTACCGGCCGCGCAGGGTTCTGCGAATCGCCAAAATAATGCCTGGGCTGCTGGCCTGTCAGGTTGCGGATCGTGGCGATCATCCCGCCGTGAAATTGCAGGTAATCGTCACTATCGAACAGGTCATGCTCCCGGTTGTCCTGGTTATGCAATGCGACTTCCACTCCTGCAAGGCGTCGGGTGAATTCCTTCCGGGCATCCACGCCCTGCGCATTGCGCGAATACGCATAGCCGCCCCAATTGATATATGCCTGCGCAAAGTCAGCATCGGTTTGCCAGTTCTTTTCATTGATCAAAGGCAATACCCCGGCCCCGTAACTACCAGGCGCAGCCCCGAAAATGCGGTAGGCAGCCCGCTCTTCGACCTGTTCAATGGATAATGTATCGTCCTTTTGCAGGTCGGCGAGTTCTTTTAAATAGTGTTTCTTTACAAAATTCTCCTCCAATGGCTCATCCGCAGCAATCACCATCTGCACCGCCTCATCCAACAGTTCGATCAGGTGCGGAAATGCGTCCCTGAAAAAGCCGCTGATACGCGTCGTCACATCGATCCGCGGGCGACCAAGTTCAGCCAGCGGAATGATTTCCAAACCATTGATCCGTCTGCTTTCTGCCTGCCAAACGGGCCGTACTCCCAGCAATGCCAGTACTTCGGCCACATCGTCGCCGTGCGTACGCATCGCGCTCGTACCCCAGATGCTGATCCCGACACTTTCGGGATACCTGCCGGCCTCTTTCCAATGGCGATCCAACACCTCCCTGGCCAATTGCTGGCCTACTTCCCAAGCCGCCTTGGAAGGCAACACCCGAGGGTCGATAGCGTAAAAATTCCGACCCGTTGGCAGGATATGCGCCATCCCGCGCGTGGGCGCACCGCTCGGACCCGCAGGTACGTACCCGCCCGAGAGGCCGTGCAGGAGGTTGGTAATCTCCTCGTCCGTACGAGCCAGATTCCCAACGAGCTGCCCGGATATAAAACTCAGTATTTTGCGAAGACCCGCCACCTCCGGCAAGTTTGGATTGCGTTCGATCGACTCAAATATGACCTGGTCAATCATCGCTCCGTCAAATCGGTAATGTTCAAACAGCCTCACAATATGCGCCGCCATTTCATCGAGGACTTCGAGCGCATCGGCCGCGGTTACAACCGGCCGGCCGGCCCACGCCGCCAGGTTATCTGCCGGTATATGCAACTTTTGCCCTTTTTGTTGATGAAGTGTATCAATATTAAAACCATAAATATTTCCTAAAACCGCCTGCATACCCGGCACCGGGCCATTCGGAAGCCGGGTAAGTGATTGCAGCATGTCCAGCAATGCATCGCCCTCCGGCATTTCACCCAGCGTATGCAATCCGTTCCGGATTTGCGCGGCGCCAAGCTCGCATAGATAGCCGTCGATATCCTCGATCAAATGCGCAATGTCCTTTCCATCCATTTCGGCGAGGCTAACCGGTACCCCGTCGGGCGTCATATCATCGTCCCAGTCGTGCTTGTGATCGCCATGATCGCGGCTCAGCATCGCCGCAAGATCCGCATCCAGGTTGGTCTGTTTGATCAGATCCCAGATTTGCCTTTGCAGCAGCGGCAATTTGGAAGGGTCCAGGCTTTCAACCTGGTAATATTCATCCACCAGTTGTGTGAGCTGCGCCAATTCACCATAAGTATCCGCGGAAGTCATAGGGGGCGTCAAATGATCGACAATCACCGCATGCGCACGCCGTTTGGCTTGCGACCCCTCGCCGGGGTCGTTGATGATGAATGGATAAAACAATGGCAAATCGGCAAGAAATGCATCAGGAAAGCAGTTTTCCGACAGCCCTATCCCTTTTCCAGGCAGCCATTCCAGCGTCCCATGCTTACCCACGTGTACAATGGCATCGGCACCCCAGCCGTCGCGGAGCCATCGGTACAATGCGTAATAATGATGCGTAGGCGGCAAATCGGGCTGGTGATAAATCGCGTCCGGGTCCATACCATAGCCTCGCGGCGGCTGCAATGCCACAAATGCATGGCCTAAATCGAGTCCCGCCAATGCAATATGCCCTTCGTGCACATAGGTTTCACCCGGAGCCTGGCCCCATTGTTTCAGCATTTTCTGCCGGGCAGCTTCGGGCAATTCGTCAAACCAGCCTGCATATTGTGCGGCAGGAACTCTGGCCGCGGCCTGCGCGAGCTGGCCTGGTGTCAGGAAATCCCGGTCATAGACACACAGGTCTATCAGTGTATGAATCAGCTCCGTTCCCGTTGCAGGCAGGTCGTCGATCCGGTAGCCTTCGTCCCGCATTGCGCGCAGGATATTCATGAGCGACGCCGGTGCGTCCAGCCCCACCGCATTTCCGATCTGCGAAGCTTTGGTATTGGAATTGGTAAATATGAATGCGACCTTTTTATCGGCATTCTTCAAATATCTTAAACGTGCAAACCGGATAGCTAAACCAGCTACCCGATCGATCCGGTTATCCAACGGCTCATATCCGCGCGTATCTTTTCCTTTTTCCTTAAATGAGACAGGTACGGTAATGATGCGCCCGTCGAACTCGGGGATAGCCACATTCATGGCCGTATCAAGCGGATTGAGCCCCCGCGCCGAAGATTCCCACGGCCCGCGTCCCATACCGCTCGTGATCGCCTGCAAAACCGGCACATTCAGGTCGAGTAATGCCCGTGAAGGGTCGCTCCCCTGCCCTACCGGCTGAATATCCGTCATGGCAAACGAAATCGTATTGACCAACACATCGATTCCCATTCCCGCACCGGTTCCAAAAAAGTCGAATGCAAGCGGCCTTCCGGTTTCGGTATTAACCGATTTGAGCGAAGATGTAAACACCGGCAGCACATTCACGCCACGTTCTTCGAGCGCGCGGATCATCGCATCCACAAACTGGGTATTCCCGCTCAACCAATGCGCCCTGTAAAAGGTAATGCCTACCGTCGCCAGGGCCGGATTACGGTATTTCAGCCAGTCGGATGAGTCGGCAAACTCGGGCAAATCGGGATGGTAAATACCTTGCTCTGGCAAGCTTACGGGAGCCTCCGCCCCGAAACCGGTCATCAACAAATGATCCGAAAGGTAGCTCAGGAGTGAAATCAGGTTACTGTAACCTCCTGCCTGCAAATAGGCCAGGGTTTCATGCAAAATGTCAGGCGAGACCGTCGATACGGCGGCAAATTCGGGGTTCAGCTCTCCGGTACCGCTCACCACGATCAGATGTTGGCCCCGCTGCCCGGCCAGTTTTACCAGCTCATTAAACCTGGGAATGCTGCTGAGCCGCCCATGAATGCGGATAATGATAATTTTCGCCTCTGCAATCTCGCGCTGCAACAGCTGCTGCATCTGTTCCTCGCTTTTGATCGCCATCAGGCTGATGCCCGTCGTTTTGGGAAAATCATCCGGCAGAAGCTGCATCGCGCGGTCGAGCGTCAGCAAGTCCGTGTCCGCGTGTGTGAGGAACACGATACCGTCAGTAGGAATGGCCGTTTGCCCGAGTTCAGTAGCGGTTTCGGAGCCTTTCCAGGTATAAAATTGAAATACATATTCGGCCAGGTCCGAAGGCGGCACCAGGTAACGGTCGGCCTTTACCATGCTTTCGATGTAGTCGAAAATCGCGATGATCTGCCATTCGTAATTAATGGAATGGAACCACACCGAATGCCCGTCGAACAGGAGCGTTACCACATTCGCCAGCGTGCACGGGCCCAGACAGCCGCCTTTGGTCATATGCACCACATTCCGCAGCTTCCGCCTCAACCATTCATTTTTATACAATTCCACGGGAATGGGCGCATACCCGCGATCGACACGCCCGCAGCAGCAGGCATTGTAGCAATAGGAAAGATGCCCGCGCCGCTGCACGAGGTTAATGGACTTCCCGTCGGACCGGGTAACACGCTGGCGTTTCATTGTGGGCTGTCAGCTTTCGGCTGTCGGCCGTAGGCTTTTTTTGTGGTTTTGTTGATGAGGTGTTGAATAAACTCAGGCTTGTCAGCCCAGTAGAAGTGGGCATAACTGGCAAAGGTATTTTTCGCTCTAAAAAATTGTGTATCGACAGGTATACCCCTTGCATTAGTCATTGTCGCAAGCGGCACCTGCACAAATGGCTCTTTCAGTGAAGAGTAATGGAATTCGTGGCCTTTCATTTCCAGATCATCCCAATGCATGACCCGATAGCCGAGCGTCATTTTCGAATGCCGGATCGTCGTCGACAAATCGAGTGCTCCTGTCATCCTGAAATCATTGCCTTCGCCATCGACGATTTCTCTGCCCAGGTACATCAGCCCGCCACATTCCGCATAGGCCAGTCCACCATTTGCGCAATAGTTGCGGATACTTTCCAGCATCGTTTGATTGCCCGACAATTGCCTCGCGAACAGCTCGGGATAGCCCCCCGGCAGGTACAGGAAGTCGGTTTCAGGCAAAACTCGGTCATGCATAGGGCTGAACCACTGCACTTCTCCGAAGGCGCGTAAGCACGTTATATTCTGGTGATACAAGAATGAAAATGCCTCGTCCTTCGCGACGGTAATGCGCAGGTTCCCGGGATTCTTTTGAAGGCATGATTGATTTTCCTGATTTAAAACCGGCTTAATTTCATCATTGCTACTCACGGCAGTAATTTCCAGCAACCTGTCCAGATTCACTGTTCGCGGGATAACTTCTGCCAGCTTCTGGATAATCTGTTCATAATCGGTCTCGGCTGAAATATGCAGCCCCAAGTGCCGGGATGGAATATTCAGTTCATCGTTTTTAGGCAAATACCCCAATGCTTCTACGCCGGCATCGACACATGCGTCCCGCAAAAAGCGGTAATGCGATTCGGTGCTCACAAAGTTAAATATGGCTCCCACCACGCGAATGCCCGGATAAAAATTCTTCAACCCGTAAATCAACGGAGCCGCCGAATATGCCATCGACCGAGCATTGATTACGAGCACTACCGGCATATCCAGTAGGGCCGCGATTTCCGCGCTGCTGCCCTTCATCTTATCGGCCCCATCGAAAAGCCCCATTACGCCCTCGGTCACGCTCACGTCCGCACGCGACGCATAATGCGCGTACACTGCACGCATATGCGCCTCCGAGGCCATAAAAGTATCCAGGTTCAGCCCCGGCCTCCCGGCCGCTGTACCATGGTGGATCGTATCGATATAATCCGGCCCGCATTTGAATGCCTGTACCCCAAGCCCCCGGTTTCGCAGCGCACGCAGCAGTCCCAGGGTCAGCGTAGTCTTACCCGAATTGCTCGATGGCGCGGATATCAGGAAACTGGATTTTGTTTGACTCATATCACAATTATCTTCCGAATGCCTTTTTTAAATACCTGGTTATCTACCGTATTAAGCCAGAACGCATCGAGGTCCTGAACATCATTCACAGCAGTCGCAATCCTTCCAGAATCAAAGCTGCCAGAAATCAGGATTTGAGGCGCAGGCAGGAAGTTAAAATAATCAGCAGGAAAAATAGAAAGGCATCACCCGGTAGCGTCGCTACCCGGCGATCGTCGGGCGCCGAAGCGTCGGACCGCCGAAGCGTCGGGCGCCGAGGCGTCGGATCGCCGAAGCGTCGGATCGCCGAGACGTCGAAAAACCGACGAGTATCCAAACCAGACCCTGCTTCATACCGCGAAAGCATTGTCAACAAGGAAAGGATGGGTATTCTGGCTTAGGTTAATGATTGAATGAGTGAATGATTGAATGAGTGAATAGTAAATATTCAGTCATTGGTTATTCGGTCATTGAGTCATTAACCCTTTACAGTTGCGCGACAGCTCGTGACTTCCACCACTTGGGTGGCCCCGACGATTCCCCCGGAATGCGTTGATACGCAATCCCTTTTCCTGTTGGAGAAGTATGTTAAAGAACTTTTGATGCTGCAAAGTTAGCGGTATTCGGCTATTTTTCTGGCTTATCTCCGACAAAAACACCTAGCTTTGCATATTCATTGGTTCGCGCCCCCGGCGTGATTAAAAGGGAATCCGGTGCAAATCCGGAGCAGTACCCGCTGCTGTAAGTTCACAAAACGATGTTCTTGTAAGATGTCACTGGGAGAGAATTTTGAATGATTGAATGACCGAATACTTTTTATTCAATCATTCTGTCATTCGATCATTACTCCCGGGAAGGCGCAAGAGCTGAACGAGCCAGAAGACCTGCCGTTGAATGATCCGGTTTTGCTTTCGGGAAGAAAGGCAAGAGGAAACGGCAGGCTGCATTGCGGCCAGGCCGGTCCCTGCATTCTCCCATAAGTTATCTGTTAATTTATGCGGAAACCCCATGATTCACTATTTACTTATTGATTCCCTGCTCCTTGGCGTGCAGCATTCCTTCGAACCCGACCATATGGCTGCGGTTTCGGTTCTGGCAACGGAAGAGAACAAGGCCCGGCTGGGCCCCGCCCTCCGATGGAAACTCATCTGGCGATCCTCGCACTGGGCGCTGGGGCATTCATTTACGCTGATTTTATTCGCCGTTTTGGTGCTTTTGCTCAAATCGACGATGTCGCTGCACATTGCCGACCAGGTTGAGCTGCTTGTCGGCCCGCTGATGATCTGGCTCGGTATGATGGCGATCCGCCGGAATTTCAAAACCAACACACCTGTATCGGCACCTGTCGAACGCAAGGTAAGCCGTTCGTTCTGGGTGGGCATGGTGCACGGCCTTGCAGGTACAGGCGGGGCGTGCGCGGTAGCGCTTACCCTCGCCGCGCGTGACGCTATGACGGCCGTTTGGATCATTGTACTGCAAAGCATCGGCATTATCCTCTCCATGTCGGCCTATGGCTATTTTTTCGCCTTTTCTATCGGCCGCTTTGCCGGAAAGCGCGAACGTTTTCTGATGATCGTCAACTACGCGGTCGGTGCATTCTCGATCCTGATCGGCGTGATCACTCTCTTTGAATCATTTCAATTTTAACAATGCATATTCCATTCTACCGCCCCGCCCGCATTTCCGGCAGCGGACTGATTCTTTCCATCTTCGCCATTTCGGCACTGTCCGCGTCGACGGTATCAGCCCAGGAAAGCAGCACCGATTCTTCCGGTAAAAAACTGCTCGATCCGATCGTGGTAACCGCCACCCGTTTTGAAACAAAAAAAGAAAAGATCGCTCAGAAACTGAATATTATCTCGAAAGAGGACATTCAAATGACGCCGTCCAACGACCTGACCGACATTGTCCGCAAAACCGCCGCGGTGGATGTGATCCAGTACCCCAATTTGTCTTCCGGAATCGGTATCAGGGGCTTTCGTCCGCAGTTTTCAGGATTAAATCAAAGGACGCTATTGCTCATAGACGGTCGCCCGGCGGGCGCTACCAACCTTTCGCAGATCAATTTGAATGGCGTAGAACGAATTGAAGTACTGAAAGGGCCTGCATCGTCATTATACGGCTCGCAAGCCATGGGCGGGGTGATCAACGTCATTACCCAACGCTCCAAAGGTACGCCGGGCGGTAATGCATTCCTGGAATACGGAAGTTTCAAGACGTTACAGGCCGGCCTCAATACCGGCGGGAATATCACTTCTAAATTGGATTATGACCTTTCATTCAACTACCTGGAAAGGTCCAAAGATTACAAAATCGGGGCCGACAACTGGCTCCGCAATGCATTCGGCTACAAACATGCCCAGAAAAACTACACCGATCGCCCAATCGTTGAAACCGACGAAACGGCCGGCGATAGCAACCGGCGGCCATTCACCAAGCTGCACTATTTTTCCGGTGCATTGAGGCTGGGATATCAGATTAACGATCGCTGGCGCGTGGATGTACGCGGGGAGCAATTCCAGGCGCGGGATGTGGAATCGCCAGGTGAGCTGTCCTCCGGAAGTACAGAAGCCAGCACCAAGGACGTCGATCGCCAGGCACTCGATATCTCATTGACAGGGCAAATCGGACAACACAGCCCGAGCGTGAAAGTGTATGCTTCGGAAGAAAACACCAAAAACTATACCCAGAATGTGTCCGGCAAACCGGTGGTACCATTCCGTTCCGCGCAGGGACATAATGCATGGAAGGGTGTACAGGTGAAAGACGTCTGGAAACTTGGCCACCATTCGGTAATACTGGGCTACGACTATCTTAATGCGTCCACCAACAGCCGCCGCTGGACCAACGACACCACCGAACGTGCTCCTACCCAGCCCGAATATGCTTTGATTTCCAGCGCATTCTTCGGACAGGCGCTCTTAAACGTAGGTAAATTCACGCTGCAACCGGGCATCCGCTTCGACCACATTACCTTTGATGTACGTGAAACACCGCTATTGCCTACCTACAAGGCCGGTAAAAAGTCGACGCCATTCACTAGTCCGAGCCTCGGTATTACCTATGCACTGCTGCCATCGCTCCGGGCAAAAGCCAATATCGGCCGGGCATTCGTTACCACGGATGCTTACAGCGTAGCCGGGTACAATGAAGTCCGCGATTCCAAAGGCCGCATTGCCGTCACGGCCGGTAACCCCGACCTAAAAAGCGAAAGCAGCCTGAGCTGGGATCTGGGCCTGGATTTTAACAAACCACAATCCGGCTTCGCCGCTAATGTGACATTTTACAGTACCAAGGTCGATAACCGCATTGCCAAAATCATTAAAGTCGTGAATGAACCTTTGGAAAACGGCGATGTGATCACTTCGCGCGCCACGTTTATCAACGCCGCCGACGCCGAAATCACAGGTCTTGAAACCGAGCTATCTTATGATTTTGGGGCAAAAAGCGACTACCGCTATTCATTGAAGGCATTCTGGAACGGCAATTCCATAATTAAGGCAAAAGAGCTCATCGTAGGCACCGACGCCTCCGAAATACGCCGCGACATTCAGAACGTCGCCCGCAACACTTTTAATTTTGGATTAGCTTATGACAACCTGAGTTGGTTGCAACTGCGACTTTCAGGAAGGGCAGTCGGAACAAGAAAAGACATCGACTACACCGATCCTATTAATCCGGAAATCGAATATCCGCAGTATATGGTACTGGATTTTGCCGCACAATTCAAAATCCCCGGAGGCCACACCATCGCATTGAAACTAAACAATGTAACCGACGAAAATTACTATGAAAAACGTGGTTACAACCTACCCGGACGGGCGTTGTCGGTGCGGTATTTGAAGAGTTTTTGAGTCAATAACGAGCCTATTTGGCCTTAACCGCCAAATGGGTTCGTTCTCTTTCGAGTTCGGCCTTACGAGCAAGAAACCAATTACTCATCCATTGCCTGTCTTCCTCCGATCTCTCTCCTTCCCAATGCATCATCGGCCCCGTGGGATCTTCAAATTCCCACTCATCAGTGGTATCTTCTCTTTGTTTTGATATAGGTTCCATGATTCAATTTAAGCAAATTAGAAATATAAATCAATAAGTTTCTTCGCATTGACCGAGTCCATAATCATGCGCAGCCCGAAGATACGCCTTGCGCCAAACCGCTCATAGTAAGGAATTAATCTATTCTTGGCATCGAAGTAAATACATCCATCGAGTCCCTCGTCAAATGACACTTTACAGCACAATGCTACCATAGCTTTACCTGCTCCATGGTAGACTGGCTTTCCGTGTTTATTGGCATTACAAATTTCCATATTAGAGCATTCCATCGCTCCCTGAGTCGGCCTGAAAGCAACCAAGCCCTGTATCGTTGAATCGCCTCTGACTTGCAACTTATACACGATATATTTTTGGTTCAGTTTCAAAAAATTAAACTGAAAGTTATGCCTTGATTCAGACAATTCGCTTAAAGTCGCAGGCGACGCCACGGCATCCACTTTTCGCCTGTTGCATTGAAGATAAAAGCAGATGATAGTGTGTAAATTTTTGTCATGCAACAAAATTACCAAACCCGGTCGCAACGAACGGTTATCGCTGCGACCGGCTGATAATTAGTACTTATCCCACCAATTCTTCGCCCCTTTACTATTTCTACCTCCCAACTTCTCCAACGCCGTCCGGTAATGCGCGCCGTTGAGGGAGGCTTCTACGAGCGGGTAGCTCATGCGTTTGGCGATATCGGTAACGTCGGGGTCGAGAGAACCGTCGGCGGGGAGAGCGAAAATGGCCTTGCCGGTGATCGGGTCCTTAAAATCGAGGCGGAGGCGTTCGAGCCACCCCTGAATGCCCTGGGTATATAGGGCAATCCATTTCTGTGAGCCGATGCTGTCTTTCCATCTGGCTGCATTGTAAGGCACTTTTTTGAGATATGCCGTGATGTTTTCCTCGCGTACGCCTGCGAAGCGCATAGACGCCGCGACTCCCTCCTGGTAGTATTGGGCGGCCGTTCCGCTGAGCCCCACTTTCAGTTCCCTGGCTTGAATTTCAGCCAGCATGAATTTCACCTCGGCCAGATCCAGCCAGATGGTCGGGGCAGTGGCCCCGACGGCATAAATCGCCGGCAGGCTCACGCGCGACGGATCGCCGTTGGAGCTGGCACTGCTGCTTGCCTGTCCATATACTTCTCCCACGTAATCGTTGGTATTCAGGCGGGGTTCCGCGAATACCGGCAGCCTGGGATCGTTGTACAGTTTCAGGTAATCAATAAAGGGCTTGGACATCGAAAAATCCACACGCACTTTGAACGACTGGTTCATCGGGTTGTTATTGGGCGGCGAAGGCAGCCAGCGGAACAACGCGCTTTGCTCCTGCGTGCTGACAATGCCGCCATTAGCCGGGTCCAGCGCTTTTTTGATGGCTTCGGTCGCTTCGGCAGGTTTCACGTCGATCATCCGCAATGCAATCCGAAGCCGGAGCGAATTGGCAAAGCGCTTCCAGGCATTCACATCCCCCTGGTATAAAACATCACCCGTGGCGTAGCTCGGCTCATTTGCATCCAGGATCTTCACCTGCTCATCGAGCGTAGCCAGCAGACCCGCATAAACCTCTTCGCCGGTGTTGTAGGCAGGCGTGACATCCTCCGCATTCAGCGCTTCGGCGTAGGGAATGGGCCCACCGTAAATGTCGGTCAGGAAATGGTAGGTATAGGCCTTTACAATCTCCGAAATAGCGATCCGGTTCTTGAAACCCGGCCATTGAGACGCCTCCTCTATTTCTTGTGATTTCTGCAATTCGTTCAGTACATCGGTATAGAAGGTATTCCACATGATCTGGTTCGTGTTCTCCCGAATCTGGTAACGACTTTCGCCGGAATAATAGGTTGATGACCAGTATTGGGCATAATACATTCCAAAACGGCCATTATTCCACTCGTCGGTAATGTTGTTGGAAAAATTGTACTGCGCGTTGGTCAGTAATTGTGCCGATGTGGCTTGCTCTGCCCGGTTGGGGTCCTTGTTCATTTCCTCAAAACCGTCGGTACAGGCGAGCGCCGAGGTTAGCAGCAATACGCTGCTTATTTTCCTGATGTTTTTCATAGCTGTTTTCATTAAAATCCGAAAGAAACATTCACGCCCATCGAACGGACCGACGGTAAGGCGCCGCCTTCGAGACCTTGCCAGTTGGAGATAGAGTTGGTGATCGCGGTAGGATCGACATGCCTGGAGTTGGATTTGATCAACCACAGGTTCCGGCCCGTAAGCGACACACGCACCTTACTGAACGGCGTTTTGGAAACCCATCCTGCCGGCAGGCTGTAACCCAGGCTTATCTCGCGCAGGTAAATGTAGCTGGCGTCAACCACGTCGACCGAATTAATATTGTCCCCTCCATTGTTTAAGAAATAATCCTGAGCCGAAAGGACCACGTCGTTGGGCGTACCATCCTGTTTCACCCCCTCGGCAATAACGCCGTCTTCTCGCATGCTGCCTACGGCGGTTTCTTCCAGGATACCCGTTTCCCGCCCAAACATTTGCGTGGTCGAGAAGAAGCTGCCTCCTTTCTGGAAATCTATCAGGGCCGAGAGGTTAAAGCCCTTATAACGAAATGCATTGATCACGCCGCCGGTGAAAGAAGGTAATACCGAGCCAAGCACTTTCTGGTCGTCAGAGCGCTGGTACACCCCCTCCTCGTCGACGAGTTTCTGTCCTTTTTCATTGTACACAAAATCATAACCCACAATGGAGCCGAACGACTCTCCTTCGCGCGCTTCCAACTGCACTGCAAACGGCGCATTGGCCAGTACCATCGTTTTTTGGTCGGTGGTAAGGCGCACGATCTTGTTGTTGTTCTTTGCCCAGTTCAGCGTAATGTCCCATTTAAAATTTTCGGTCGAAACCGGTGACGCATTCAGGCTTAGCTCGATCCCTTTATTTTGAAGCAAACCTGCATTCACATACTTATAAGTGGCACCGGTAGCAGCCGAGCGGCTCAAGGGAATGATCTGGTTCCGGGTACGGCGGTTGTAATACGACAGGTTTAATCCTAACCGGTTGTTCAGCACTTTCAACTCGGTACCAAACTCGTATTCAGAGGTAGTTTCCGGTTTCAGATCCGGATTAGGCAGTGTATTCGGCACCGAGATGCGCGAATCGGTGCCGAACGGCTGGTAAAGCAGGTATGCGAGCGTCACGTTGTACGGATCGGTGTCGTTACCCACCTGCGCGAGCGCCGCGCGAAGTTTCAGGAAATTCAGCCAGTTGGCGTCGATGAGGCCCGAGGCGATCCACGACACCGATCCCGAGGGGTAGAAATACGAGTTGTGCTTCACCGGCAAAGTCGACGACCAGTCGTTCCGCGCGCCCAGGTCGAGGAAGAGCATGTCCTTATACCCTAATGAAGAGCTTCCAAACACCGAGTTAATGCGCTTTTTAGTTTTCAAATCCGTGATATCCGGCCGTCCCATTGATGCTTCGAGGCTGAACACATTCGAACTCAGGCCATCGACGGTTTTTGAAATGAGCGTCGATCCCGTGCGTGTCATGCGGTTCACACCCACGTTTGCATTCCAGGAAAAGTCTTTGGTAAACTGTTTACTATAAGATAGCAATCCCTGAATATTGTTTTCCAAATGGCTGTATTTGCTCAGCCAATATTGCGACGTGTACTGCGAGCCGATAGCCACCCGCTCTTCCTGTGTTTCGAAATAGGTATCGGTCATGTATTTCAACTCCGCGGTAAGCCCTTCCGCCAGCCTGTAGTTAGCAGCGAGGTTTCCAAAAACACGGGTACGGCCATCCGTTTCATAGTTTTTGTGCCTTACCCAGTACGGGTTGTTCGAATACCGGGGCGTGGGATCGTACCAGGCCGAGCGGTTCCACGTCAGCTGCGTACCGTCGGCGAGTTCGTACTCCCTCATTTTGTTAAAATCGATCTGCCGCTGGCCCCATTGGGTGAACTGCACCATCACATTGCCGCCGTCGTCGCCGTAGCCGGTGCCGGGCCTGCCTTTGGCCGAATGCGTCACAAAGTTGGCCGCACCCGAGATCGTCAGGTTTTTGATGGCTTCATAGCTGCCGTTGATGCTCGCATTATGTCGCACAAGTTTGGAATTGGGCAGGATAAACTTCTGATCGAAATTGGAATACGAAATACGGTATGACCCTTTTTCCGTAGCGCCATCGAGCGACACGTTGTGGTTGAACGTGCTCCCGGTCTCAAAAAAGCTCCTGATATTATTGGGCTGCGCTTCCCAGGGCACGACTTTGCCGAAATCCGGATTCTTGCTGTCCTTGTCCCAGCTCCAATACGGGCGATAAAGCTGCCCCTCGAATTTCGGTCCCCACGATTCGTCCGTCGCATATTGCGGGAGCAAATCGTAACGCCCTTTGCCATCGTTGTCGTCGTAGCTCCCCTTGCGATCGTCCGGGAATGCCTCAGGGTGTTGGTTGTAATACAATTTCTGAAACTCATAACCACCGCCGTACCTGTTTTGGTACCGTGGCAGCTTGTACACCTTGTCGATATTATAGCCAAAAGTGTAGGTCAAATTAGGCTTCCGCGATTTCCCGCCCTTTTTCGTCGTGATCACAATTACACCGTTCGAACCCCGGCTGCCGTACAATGCCGTAGCCGCCGCTCCTTTGAGCACCGTCACATTCTCGACGTCGTTCGGGTTCAAATCCTGAACCGAGTTTCCGAAGTCATAGCCGCCCGCTCCGCGCTGCTGTTCGAGCGAGTTGGTGTTCCGGTTTTCCATGGGCATCCCGTCGACCACAAAAAGCGGGTTATTGTTACCGTAAATCGAGTTGATACCCCGGATATTGATCTTCGCCGAGCCGCCCATCGAGCCTGTGTTACCCGCTACCTGTACGCCCGCGAGCTTGCCCGAAAGCGAATGCACGAGGTTTGCCTCCCGTACATTGCTCAGCTCACCGCCGTCGAGTTTCTGGGCCCCGAAACCGATTGATTTTTCCTCCCGTTTGATACCCAGCGCCGTTACTACTACTTCGCCCAGCTGCCGCGTATCCTGCGCCAGTTTAATATCGAGCTTCGTACGGTTGCCCACCTTAACTTCCTGCGTTTCAAAACCGATATAACTGAAAACCAGCACCGTAGTATCACCCCCGACTTTGATCGAATACTCCCCGTTCCCGTTCGTTTGGGTACCGACATTCGCATTCCTGATCTTGATATTAACCCCCGCGAGCGCGGTCCCGTCGTCCTGGGCGGTCACCGAGCCGGCCACCATCCTCTCCTGTGCGATCGCATGCATTGCCGGAAGCAATAGCATGCACCATAGTGAATAGATATTTTTCATGGTATATATGGATTGGTAAAAAATACGCACATACTGCCGACGGAAGGGACGCGGCAAAAGGATGGAGCTATGCAACGGGCACAATGCTCCTCTGCACCGGCTGAAAGGCCGGTGTAAAAATGAATGCGTTAGTTTTTAACGAAACAGGCTAACCTGCTCGGCAACGATCTTCCAGCCTTCGGGCCGGTGCTGCCATACGCGGGTAAAGAATCCTTCCAAAGTTTTGTCGCCCTTCACGGCTTTGGCTTTGCCGAAACAATAAGCGAGGTCGCCTGCTTTGGAAATACCTTCTCCTGACCTGATAAATTGGTATGATTGAATTTGTTGCTGCGCTAATGTCTCAAGTGCATCAGCCCTGGTTTTGCCAAATGGCCGGTCGCTCCTCAGAAACACCACTTCCTCGGCCAAAAACTGCTTGTAAGCTTTGTCCGCATCCTTTCCGGCGGCGGCAGAAAACGCATCCTCGGCCTTCCAGGGCTGAGAGGCGCTGCCATTTACCTTTGGAATCGGTAAAATATAAGCGTATGCCGTGTTGCTCTGCGGTTCGGGATCGCGCTGGAATGCTTCCGTGGCATTGCCGGAATGGATCACGCCGCCGTCGAGCATGACCTTCAACTGCCCCGCCGCATTCTTCTTCCAAACCGAAAAAAAGTAGCCCGAACCAACGGCCCCCTGCGTCCTGTCAGCCAAAAATTGAAAAGGGCCCGAGGTAAAGCCCATGTCGCCTTCCAGGGAAACGTGGCCGATGATCGGATACCATTTCAAAAGGTCCTTTCCGCCCTTCGGCACCTTACTGTATTGCGCTATGCCACTCACGGCTCCTTCTCCATTGAATATTACTGCCGCGCTGTCCAGATACGCCAGAAAGGCGGTCGGAACATCCGTTTCCTCGGCTTTCGCCGCAAATGCTTTTTCCTCCCGAATTAATGTCGCCAGATTGGGATCGATCTGCTGTGACTGTGCTCGATATACGCAACCCAAAATCAATGCAACGCAAAGTATCCGGCACCGACGGAAATGCCGGGCAGCATGATACGCGATAAGTAAGGGCGGAGACATTGGGAACGATCTAGTTAGGAGTTATAACACAATGATACAGCATCTTACGGAATAGTAAAAGCAGCGAACGGCACCGTCGACGAACAACCCCAAGTATCGGCCAAATGCATTTGTAGAATAAAATTGTCGTATAAATATCGCATTGTGCCGTTCGTCAGTTTTTTTAAGTATTTAAATAAACAATCCCGCCCTGTGAACCAGGAGCGGGATTGAATGAGAATGCTTGAAAAAATCAGAACACGATCTGTGCGCGGATTTCTCCGCCCGGATGGAGCACATTATGGATATTGAAATAATACAGCCCGTTGAGCAACTCCGTTTCCTTGATCTTCACGCCGTCGACCATCACCGAGTTGGAGAATTCGCCAGACAGATCCTTGGGGAAATTGGCGAAAAAGTCATGCTGAATAGGTGCATTGGCACCCGGAGTGGCCGTTCCGTGAATATGCGAGCCCGTCGGTGTAGCTTCCAGGTCTTTCCATTTGATAAAATAGCTGAGCAATTTCGTCGACTTGTTATACATCACATCCACTGTGCCCGTTGCGGCGGAAACAACCGGCGGTACCTGCTGCGAACCTTGAAGCATCAAACCTTTCGCAATAACAATCTGCGGTTGATCGTAAAACTCAATCTGCCCGCGGATCTCACCACCCGGGTTGGTCGGTGTGTGGATGTTGAAATAGTAGAGCCCGTTCAGCAAGTCGTTTTCGTTGATATTCGTTCCGTCCACGAGTACCGAAGTCGAATAGCTACCCGTGATAGTCTTTGGAATAGCCGAAAAGAAGTCGAATTTAACGCTCGCATTGGTTCCCCGCGCCGCGGTCCCGTGTATGTGCGCGCCTGTGGGAATGCCCGTCAGGTTGGCCCAGTTGAGCGTAAATGTGAGCATGTGCGTGGTTTTGTTGTAAGAAACATCGGCCCAGCCGGTAGCTGATGTCTTTTTTGCCGGTGTCTCCTGCGAACCGCTCAGCGGCAGACCGTTTTGTTTAACAACATCTTGCGGGGTATCGTGGTCGTCACATGCTGCAAACAGCGCGACGAGCAGCCATACCAGTCCAAACTTACATAGAACTTTCATCATTTGGTTTTGCTGGGTTGAGTTGAAAGATTTATATAAAGTATTCCTTTAAAATTACAATTAAATACCCACAATTGCGGACAACCGGGATGAATAAAACGTTAAGAAATAATTTATCAAACCACAACTAACCCAAGGCCTTACCCGTGGCATTACCAGTAGGGCTTTCCGAAACGGCGCCACCATAGCATAGACAAAATGATGGGAAAACAATAGGCTACCCAGAAGAAGCGGCCATCCGTATGAGCGGAAAAAAGCGTGTAAAACCAAAGCAGGTACCCTCCTATCGTGCCTATCCACAACGGTAGTTCTTCTTTCCAGACAGTTTTTATCGCTCCGCCAAATCTAAACAGGTAATAACAGCATAAAACCCCCGGAATGCCGAAACTGAAGATAGAGCTCAGATAAGCGTGCGAGCGGGTGAGGTTATCGACAATACGCCAGGTAATCGGTTGCCAGAAAAGCACCGGCGTGTTGCCATGGCCATTGGGAATGTATTTCTTAACAAGGCCCCATGCTACCAGGTAGAGCAATAACCCTGCGGCAGCTGAATAATACCACCGGTTATCCTTTTTGGTAAATCCATAGGCTACGGCAACAGGAATTAAAAGCACGATCCCTTCCTTCGCAATGGTTCCCAGAACCACGGCAAGCAGAAACAGCCAATGCTTTTCTTTATAAATAGCGTATGTTCCGGCAAATATCATCAGCAGAACACCTGAATCGACATAGCCGATCGTGCCGTAATAAAATGTCGGAAAAGAAATGACGAACAGGTACAACCCAGCCCAAACGAGCCTTTCGTCCAGCCGGAAATGTTCCAGTAGCTTATAAAGGAACCAGATTGCCGCAAGCAGGAAGATAACATTAACGATATTGATGGATGTCATCGGGTCAAACGGCAACTGTGATGCCGCAAGCGTCACGAGCAAGCGTTCGTTAAAGGGGGCTTGCAAGTAAAACTCCACATGCTCGCCACGCAGAAACTGCACGTTTCCGATGTAAAAGGCGGCATCTCCCAGCGAACGCTTTACGAGCAGATCGTTCCGGTTGAAACGCACCGCGACAACAAGAAAAAAACAGATGAGCAACGCAGAAGGGCTTCGCCAAAAATTTGAAGGCATGTGTGTAAATTAAAACTGTCAATACAACCAGACAAGCGGATTCGAAATTAGTGAAATTTAGGAAACATAGTTACCATTACTTTCCTCTACTTTTTTGTGCGTTGGTCGATATAATTTCATCCTCAGCAATCTTTTCCATTCATTTACCATATCATTTCAAAACGCGCTTATGGAAACGCCCTTCCTGGAAAAGCAAGTACGACTTCCGTTCTCAAACCGAACGGTTTCGGTCAAATATGCGCTGGTTCATGCCTGCTACTGGCTGCTGGTGACGGGCTTTTTTCTCTATGAAAAGCGCTACCTGATTTTCAAAGCAAGCCTCAACTATTTCGCGATCTGTGTGGCTGCCCGCGTGATCCTGCTGATCGTGATTGCCTACCTGAATTTGCATTACTTTTTACCTAAATATCTTTCAAGAAAGAGATACGCTCGGTATTTCGGGATGGTGCTGCTGTCGATCCTCGGTTACCTCTTCATTCAATCTTTCTTTGACTACTATCTATACGGGTATGTGATCGGCCCGATGCGGAACAGCAATATTGTGGAAGCGCTTTCCTATAACTTTTTCAGCACACTCTGGTACCTGGCGCTCATGGTCGCCCTCAAACTGAGCATCGATTGGTACGAGCAGCAGCGTATCCTGCAAAAGATCGTGGTAGAAAAACTGAATGCGGAAGTCAATTTCCTCCGTTCGCAGGTGAACCCGCATTTTCTTTTCAATATCCTCAACAACCTGTACGCATTGACCTTAAAGAAATCGGATCTGGCACCGGAAGTGGTACTGAAATTATCCGAAATGATGGAGTACATGCTCTACGACAGCGACGACAGTACGGTTTCGCTAGACAAGGAGATCAGTTATCTGCACAACTATATTGAACTCGAAAGGATCCGTTACGACAACAATCCGGACATTTCACTGGAAGTAGCCGGTAACCCCGACGGCAAGGAAATTGCCCCGCTCTTGCTATTGCCGCTGGTCGAAAATGCATTCAAGCACGGTGTGAGCCGCAAATCCGAGAAAGGCTGGCTGCATGGCAAGATACACGTCGGCCCTTCGGCCCTGGAAGTAACGATTGAAAACAGCAAATCGACGACAACGTCGAAAGACGCCAAAGGCGGTATCGGCCTGGCCAACCTCCGCAAGCGACTGGAATTGCTCTATCCGTCGCGCCACAGCCTGCGGATCGATGATCAACAGGAGAGTTTCAGTGTTTTTATGGAAATCAATTTTGCCAACGCATAATTAGGATTAGTCATGAAAAAATCAATCTGTTTTTTAATGTTACTGCTCGCGGGCTGGGCCGCATCAGGCTGGGACAAAACACGTTACGCTATCTCTCCCGAGCCCGAAATATTCGTCGCCGCCACGCCTTGCGACGCCGTCCCGAGGCATTTGCTCGCCATCCCGACCAACCTCGATTGCGAAATGATCAAATGGCGCCTCACGCTCCGCCGCGACCCACGCAATCTTGGCCGGGACGATTTCAAACTGCAATATACCTACGGCATGACCAAACCCGGCACGCAAGGTTTCATGAACGATGGGTTCACTAAGGAGATTTCGGGTAAATGGGTTATTTCCAAAAACAACGGCCAGACGCCCGGCAAGCAGCTTTTTACATTACAACCAACTGATTCGCAAACTGCTATCACCCTATTGCAAATGAGTGATCGCATGCTGCACTTACTGGATACGCAAGGTCATTTAATGATCGGCAATGCGGGTTTCAGTTATACTTTCAACAAACAGAACGCTAATCTGTAACAACCGTCCATTAGCCATGAAAACGTTATTTCTTCTCGCTGCCTGCATCATCATGCTGCAAAATGCGGCGGCCCAATCCGTGGTGCCTGTTAATGTACCTTCCCAAACGACCACCCGCACCCCCATTGCCGAGGGGCCGAACGTGTGGGGCGTATTTCATGGCCGTGTACCTTGCCAGCCGATGGCGCCCGTGATGCACGTGACTGTCCAGGCCAATTGCGAAAAACTGAAATGGGGATTTACATTCTACCAGGATCCGCAGACCAAAAAGCCGACCACTTACCAGTGGGACGGCTCGCTTTTCCGAGACAAACCGCGAACCGGCCAATGGACCCTCGTGAAAGGCACCGCCGAAAACCCGGATGCCACAGTGATCCAGCTCGATCCCGACCAGCCCGAAAAATCGATCTTTCTGTTGAAAGGCGACGAAAATGTACTATTTATACTCGACGGTTCGAAAAAATTCATGGTAGGCGGCGATTACCTGAGCTACACCTTTAACCGGGTCTCCAACCGGGTCTCCAACGGGGTCTCCAACCGGGCTGGCAACTGATTTAGCGGACAAAAAAACATGACGTATGTTGCAATGCGTGATCATCGACGATGAACCTCTCGCGAGAGAAATACTGGAAGAATACCTGTTCAAATCGGGCATTACGAGTTCGGCACAGTTCAGCAACGCCCGCGACGCGCTTGCGTACCTGCAAATGCACGAGCCCGACGTGCTGTTTCTGGACATTGAAATGCCGGAAATGAACGGTATCGACTTCCTGAAATCGCTCTCGCAGCCGCCCGTAACCGTTTTCACAACCGCCTACCGCGACTACGCCTTCGAAGGTTACGAGCTGGGCGTCATTGATTTTCTTTTAAAACCTATTTCATTTCCCCGTTTCCAGCATGCCTTGGAAAAAGTGCGCGATTTCCTGCTACTCAAAGAGCAAAATACCAACCTCGAACAGAACTTATCGGAAGAGAAGCCGGACTTTGTATTTGTAAAAAGCGGCGTCCAGCGCGTCCGCCTTGCTTTCGACGATATATCCCACATCCAGGGCCTGAAAGACTATGCCATCATCCACACCGGCGCCGGCAAAGTCGTCATAAAAGGCTCCGTCAAAGCCATGCTCGATATCTTCCCGCCCGCCCGCTTCCTGCGTGTGCACAAGTCCTTCATCATGGCTATTGATAAAATAAGGCGGATCGAAAGAAACCGTATTATCTGGGGTAGTTATCAGATTCCGATCGGGAGGAATTATAAGGAGGAGGTAATGCGGGTGGTTGGCTGACTACTCGTTCGCCAGCGTAATCGCACTTGCCTCACCAATATCCAGGTCCAATGCATGTTGGAAATTTAACTTCCCGGCGGAGCGGACATTAAACCAGTTAGGAAGTTGCAGCCCAAATTCATCTGCAATTTCCTCGGTAATCGTGACTCGTTGAAAAAGTGATTGTAGAAGTCCCAGCTCGCCAATTTTATCGAGCAGGATAAGGCAGCTGGTATCGGCTATGATTACTTCATATTCTCTTTGCATCTGTTACTATTTCAGAGACCGGATAATTTAACAATGAAACTCCATAATCTCCCAATAGCTCTGCAAATGTGCGTTTGGTCAGCCCGGCCATCTCTGCCGCCTGCCCTAATGATAGTTTTCCCGATTCATATAACTTGGCAGCGATGAAGCGGACAGTGTCGTTTTGATGTTCCCCGAGGCTGTCAGGTACTTGTAGTGTGATTGTTGTCATATGCTAAAAATACGAAACCGGACAAGTAATGTCAAATTCCAATCTATATAGCTGTCGCGGATAGCCGTCGCCTCAACGTGGAAGTCTCAGCGACGCAACCAACTGCAACGCAGCCTCATCCCGTGCATTCAACGCCAACACCTTCCGCGCATACAGCAATGCCCCGTCCCGGTTGTCCATTTTATAATAGGCCGAAGCGATACGGTTTAAAACAGAAACGTTGGCGGAGTCCGTTGAAAAACTGGAACGTAATGCAACCACCTCCTGTGCAAGGGTGCGCACCGGCGCGAGGTTGAGGCCCGAAGTGTTGTTCCCAATCGCATAGTCGAGATAGGGAATGGCTTTTTCCGGTTCATCCATTTTCAGGAACAATACGAAAAGGTAGCGGGCTGTCTCGAATGAGGGGACCATGCTAAATGCCTTTTGAAAACTGTACAGCGCGCTTCGCTCATCGCCTAGCTGGCCGCTCAGCATAGCCGATTTGGAATACAATGCAGCGTCGGATGGCTGTTCGAGGATCAGCCCGTCCACAATTTCCCGTGCTTCGCGGTAATTGTGGCCTTCTATATAATGATTATAGGCCTGGTCCATCGCATTTTCCCACGAAATGCGCCGGTAAGCCAGGTCGAAAGCGACGCGCTCTTCGAAGGTTTCCGTTTTGACCGAATCCCCGTCCAAAACGGCGTTGAATGGCCAGCTGCTTTTCAGATTAGCTACTTTATAAACTCCCGCCAGCGAATCGATCGCCGGTACTGGCATTTCCTTCCGGAGTCGGGCCAAAGACATTTCCGCACCCGGAGCCGGACTGATGAATTTCGCCTTTTTCAATGCTTCATAAAATGCATCCGACATGAGTGCATAGCCTTTCAGATCTGGATGAACGTGTTCGAGGACGAGCTCCTTTCCGATAACACCGTTCGGCGAGGCTGTTTCAAACGCACTCTTTACATCCACCAAATGCACATTGGAATGCTTATCGGCAAGCTGCCTCATGATTTGATTGAACTCTTCCGGTGCGCGAAAACGCAGCCCATCCAGGTCCCGCGCCTTTGAAAAGTGCCCGCGTGCCGCCGCCGCATTACCACGAGCCGATTCGAGTTGGCCGAGGTAATAATGGCAAAGGGCATGCGACTGGTAATTCGCGTTTGCCTTTTGGAAGTAGCGGTAGGCTTCCGTACTGTCCGCTTTTTGCAGAAAACCCAATGCCACACGATAATTCAGGGCAAATCCAGGAAAACGCACGCTATCAGCCGGAAAACTCACGAAAGGCTTAAGGTCGTGCTCATTGCTGACGAGGTTACCAATAAAAACAGGCACATTTTGCCGGGCAAAAATATCCAGCACTTTGCCCATATTTGCCCGGAATTGTTCTACACCTCGTTCGTACAACTCCGATTGGTAAGGAATCTGTTGCGCCGCTACCATGCGCTGCATGCGCGTGCCGTCATTTCCAGACTTACTGCCCGCTCCTAATGCCAATGCTTTTTGATACCAATCGGCGGCCAGCTGCATGACTTTAAGGGAGCGCAATCGCAGCATAGCATTCACCAAAGCAGGATTCCCGCTCAATTGCTCGGTAGAGCCCACGCCCATCGCACCATAATATTCATTGTGCCCGGTGTAAATCAAAACCGCATCGGGTTCGTAACCAACCAGTTCGCGCGAGAAGCCTAGCACAGTGTAGGAATTAACTGCCGTCAGGGCCAGATTGATGATCTCGAAATGCTGGTCGGGAAAGGTGTGCGCGAGGCGATATTGCAGCCAGCGATGGAAGGAACCGTTATGAAAATAGGGATAGCCAATGGTCGTCGACTCGCCCAAAACGAAAATGCGACGGGTACCGGGCGCCTTCTTTTTTGGAAAAGGCTCCACGTTGCCGGTCGTCGCATTCTTCTGATTGATGAAGTATCGTTTGGACGCGTCAGGGTTTAGGTATAGGTAATTTTTGTTGTTCGGATATTCTATAAAAAGACTGAGGTCGTAGCCATAATGAAACAACCGCAAGCCGCATTCCAGTAAAGCCAACAGGCAAAAAGGAACCGCAACGCTGATGATTTTAAACACCAGCGTGCGGTTTTGGGATGATTGTGCCTTTTTTAAAGTCATTAATCAATAACCCTCGTTCTGTTTCCACTTCGGATTCCGCGCCATCTCGTTAACCGGAATCGGTGCAAGGTATTTCTGTGCGAAGTTGGTGTTGGCCGGAATCGGGTTTTCTTCAGGGCTGCGCTCCGCTACGATTTTGGGCAGAAGTTGCAGTCGTACGATATCAAACCAGCGCACACCAAACTCGCCCGCAAACTCGTACGCACGCTCATACACGACCGAATCACGGAATGCATTGGCCGAAAGTCCGGCTGTGAGGTTGGGCAAGCCCGCCCGCTTCCGTACCTCGTTGATCGCCGCGTAGCTGGCCGCCGTAGGCCCGCCTCCCGACATCGCCGACGCTTCGGCATAAGCGAGCAGCACGAGCGGGTAGCGAATAATGTCGTACACTTTATTGGTACTCGGGTTGATCGAATTGATGGCTGTTTCCGTTTCCGAAACCCCGTCGCCATTCAATCCGGCACGGAATTTCTTGTAATACGGATGCCGCGCATGCGTTTCCGGCGAATCCCATGGCACGAGTTTGAACGTCTTACCGTCCGGCTGGCGCAGTTTCAAAGTCGTGTAGAAAGTGTCGTCGGTACGCTTGCATTTCGGGGCCTTTTTGTAAAAATTGATTTCAGGATAGTAATCATCCCAACCACTCGAACCGTTCGTAGCCACTTCGTCCAGAGGCACGCTCGAAGAGCCTGAGCTGCGCAACGGCAAGCCACCATTCACATTGTATTGCAATCCAAAAATGGATTCAGGCCCATTATTGGTTGTAAAAACCTGTGCATAAGGCGTACTCAAATTGAATTGCCCCGATTTGATCACCGCATCAGCCTCCGCCGCGGCCTGCGCATAGTTGCTGGCCTGGTTCAACGGCCAGCCGGTCATCGTCAGGTACACGTCAGCGAGCAGCGAGCGGGCCGCCATTTGGTCGGCCTTTCCGGGCGCATTATCGAATTTGACAGGCAGCAGCTCCTTCGCTTTCTGCAAATCCGCGATGATCGCTTCATACACTTTCTCGATCGGATCGCGGTCCGGACGGTCATCTACATCAATCGGCGTGAGGATCACAGGCACCGGACCGAATGTGCGTACGAGGTAATAGTAACCCAAGGCACGCAGGAAATAGGCCTGCCCCGCCGACTGGTTTTTCTGTTCCTCAGTCGAATTCACCTTGGCATAATTCGCGATCACATTGTTGGCCTGGTAAATCCCCTGCCACGGTCCCTGCCATTGCGCCACCATGCTTCCGTTACCGCTGCCGCCGCTAAGCCGGTCGAAAAGGCGAAAATCCTCCTTGTTCAAGCCCGGGTCGGTCGTGAAATCGTCGGAACCGAAATAGGAAGTGCTGCGGTTGGTAAAACCCCAGGCGCCGTCCCGGGCAAACTGAATGTAAATCGCCGACACCGCGCCATCCAGATCCGACTGTGTTTTGAAATAGGTACCGGGGGTCAGGTTCGCCTTCGGGTCCTCGGTCAGGTTCTGGCACCCCGAGAATGCCGCCGCACCCAACAGAATCGATAGTATTGAATATTTGATTTTCATAATGCTCTTGTTAAAATGTCATGAAACCGTTACAATCCTAGCCGAAGCCCCACTGTGTAAGTCTTCGCATTCGGGATGACACCCATTTCCAGCCCCTGTGTAATGGCATTGAAACCATTCGAAACCTCCGGATCGTAGCCAGGGTATTTCGTGATCATAAACAGGTTCTGGCTGCTCAGGTACACTTCCAGGTTCCGGATTTTGGCTTTATTCAAAACCAGCGCAGGCACCTTGTAGGTCAGCGACACGTTTTTCAGCTTGATATAGCTTGCATTGTACACATACCGGCTGCTGTTGTTGAAGTTCTTGCTGGTGTTGCTGAATGCCGGGTTATCGGTCTCATGCTGCGGCGTCCAGATGTTGAGCGCGTCCTGGGTGGTGGCATTGCGCTGGTCACCCAGACCGCCCCAGAGATAAGCGAGGGTTTGCGAGTAAATCTGATTGCCGTGTGTGCCCTGGAACATGAAGCTCAGTGAAAAATCGCCATAGCTGACGTCGTTGATAAACCCGAACGAATACTTAGGTGTACCATTCCCGATCGGCATGCGGTCGGCCGCAGTGTAAGCATGGTCGCCGTCCACGTCGGTGTATTTGGCATCGCCGGGCTTCATACCGTATTTGGTCGCTTCCTCGGCTTCGGTGGTCTTCCAGGTTCCGAGGAATTGATATCCATAAAACTCACCCAAAGGCCGCCCTACCCGCAGAATGGAAGCGCTGTTACCCGCCGAGCCGATCCCGTTCACAATCACATTGTCCAGCCCGCCCAGGTCGGTTACTTTATTCCGGTTGAATGAAATGTTGAAATTGGTCGTCCAGCGCAGTTTTCCGGAGGTTACCGGCGTTCCACCTACCGAAAACTCGATGCCGCGGTTCTCTACGCTTCCAATGTTGCGCAGGTAATCGCCGCCACCCATGTAGAACGGCGCCTGGTAATTGTAGAGCAGGTCGGAAATGTTCTTCTTGTAGGCATCAGCTGTGAATGTCAACCGGCCACGCAGGAAGGATGCATCCAAACCGACGTCAAACTGCTCGGTACGCTCCCATTTGAGGTTTTTGGAAACCGGCGCACCTAACGGCGTCGAAACACTCGGCGTGGACCCATCGTAGTAATAGGCTGGTTGCGGGCCGCCTGTGCTGATCTGCGCGATGGTTGCATAGGCGCCAACAGCCTGATTACCGGTTTGTCCGTAGCTGGCGCGCAGTTTCAGGTCGGAAAACACACGCGATTCCTTCATGAAATTCTCATTGGCCACATTCCAGCCCAACGCCAATGAAGGGAAAGTGCTGTACTTCTGAGTCAGGTGCGAGGAGCCATCGGTACGGACCGCCGCCGTGAGCAAATATTTATCCTTGTAAGAGTAGTTCACCCGGCCCATGTACGACTGCAATGCATCCTGCGAATAGCCCGAGCTTGTCAACTGCGTAGCACCGAGGCTCAGGTTATAATATCCCAAAGCATAGGACGACAGGTTGTTGGCACGCGCATTAATGGAAGTATTGTTCCCATTCTGTTGCTCGTACAAAGCAGTGACTGTGATCGAGTGGTCACCGAAAGTATTTTTGTAAGTCAAGAAATTACTGTTCTGGAAAAAACCGCCGCGCGACGCATTGCCTTCTGCATACAACACCCCGTTGCTGGTACCCGGCCCAAACAGGTTCTGCGTGAAGCCCGTGCGGATTTCGTAGGTATTAATGGTCGTAAACGAAAGCCCTTTCAAAATTCGGTAGGTCAAAATCGCCGTTCCGGTCACATTGGCCTGGCGGTTGTCGAACTGCTGATTGGTCGCTCTTGCAATAGGATTGTACTGGATAGAACCGTAAGGCGCCGTGTAAATGAACTGGCCGGTCGCCGGGTCGCGCACGGGCGAGGTTGGGTCCCATTCGGTAGCCTGGGTGAATGGATCCACCAAATCACCGGAATAACCATTGTTGCGGCTTTTCGGCAGCATAGCCGCGACGTTGAATTTCAAATCGATCTTGTCGTTCAGCTTGGCATCAATATTGGCACGCAGGGTAGTCCGCTTATAATATTGGTTCAAAATCAAACCTGGCTGGTCGAGGTAATTAGCCGAAAACAGATAACGGACATTAGAAGAACCGCCCGACACATCGAGCTGGTAATTCTGGATCCACGGTTCCTGGTGCAGCTCATCCTGCCAGTCGGTGCCGCCGCTGGCTTTCAGTTCGGCCAAACGCTGATCCGAGAATGCAGCCGCATTACCGGTTGACGCAAACTGCGCATTCACCGTCCTTGCAAAGTCATACGCATTCATCAGATCCAGCTTTCTCGGAATGCTCGCCTTGCTGAACCACGTGCTGAAATTGACACGCGCCTTACCTTCCTTACCGGTTTTAGTCGTAATCAAAACCACGCCATTCGATCCTCTCGAACCATAAATAGCAGCCGAGGAAGCATCTTTCAATATTTCCAGCGACTCAATATCGTTCGGGTTAATGGACTCGATATTCCCACCCACGAAACCATCGATCACATACAACGGCTCGTTGGAACCGGTAATGGAATTCGCACCCCGAATGCGCACATTCAGCCCCCTACCCGGCTGCCCGCTCGAACTGGAAACCGTGACGCCCGAAGTAGTACCCTGCAAGGCCTGCTCCACACGCACCAGCGGGCGCTTGGCGATTTCTCTTGCTGAAACACTGCTGGAAGCGCCGGTAACATCGCTTTTACGCTGCTCGCCATACCCCACCACCACGATTTCGTCCAGCCCGCGCTCGCTAACCTGCATACCCACGTCAATGCTCGTGCGCCCGCCTACAACCACCTCCTGGCTCGCATAGCCTACGAAACTATACACCAGCACCGCGCCCGATGCCGATTCATCGGGGATTTCGAGCTCATATTGGCCTTCTGCATTCGTGGTAGTGCCGCGTTGCGTGCCTTTGAGCACAATGCTCACGCCCGGCAATGCATCGTTTTTCTCGTCGGTCACTTTACCGCGGATGTTGAGCACCTTCGGCGCATTTTCAGGGCTGACCGTGCTCGCTCCCGGATGGTTATCCAGCGAGGTTTCCGCACTCGCAGGTACTGTATTAGCCGGTGGCAGCTGGGTTTGCCTCAGGCTTTGTTTCAGCTCTCTCACCGAATTCGCGTCGGCGTCTTTCGGGAAAATGGCGTAGATCTTGCCATGTTTTTTGTATTCCAAACCGTTGGCTTTCAAGATGCGGTCGAGTGTTTCCTCGATGCCCTCGCCATTACGGCTCTGGTATTGCACCTGCAATGACTTAATCTTATCATTGTGGTACATAAAATATACGGAATGCCGCTTTTCGAGATCACGCAGGACCTGATCGAGGCTTCGGTAGGATGGCTGCTCGCTGCGTTGGGGCTGAGGGACCTGTCCGCGGGCGAACGTCTGGGCATTCGCCACAGAACCGCCCACGCATAGCATTCCCATCATGAGTAAGTTGATCTTTTTCATGAGCAATGGTTGAAGGTTTCGAAAAAATTTTAGCTGTTAGTCAGGCCGGCCACGGATCGTCACCCGTTGCTCATCGTGTATAATGGTAATGGGGAGAATGCTTTCCAGTGCGTTCAGGAGATCGCTCATGTTGTCGGTCGGGACCACACCATTCACGGTTTGCTTTTTCAATGAGTCATTTTCAATAGTAACGGTCACTCCATACGTCTCCTGGATCAGCACCGCGATTTCGGCCAGCGAAGCGTCGTTTAACGTCCAGCGGTTGTTCTTCCAGGAGTACATCGCGCTTGCATCGGGCAGGTGCTGAATGTGTAGCTGCTGCTTGCTCCTTGAAAAATCGACCAAATCGCCTGGTTTCATCCGGATTTCCTTTCCCAGGCGGTCATTCAGCCGCAGATGCACCAGGCCTTCGCTGAGTACCACCTGCGTCTGGTCCTGCCGGGTATTCACATTGAACTCCGTTCCGTGCACTTCCACATTCAAGTCGTGGGTATGAACGGTGAACTTGACCGCTTGGCCTGCTTTTTTCAATTTACTTACACTAAAAAAAGCCTCCCCGTCCAGCCATACCTCCCGCTCGGTACGCCTGCCCCAGCGATCGGCCACGCGCAGGCTTGAATTGGCATTCAACGTCACCAATGTGCCGTCGGGCAGCAATACCCGCCGCGATTCTCCGAACGCAGTGTGGTAAGTGTGATTCTGACCTTTCCGGTAGAAATAGCCGCCGAATGCGACCAGCAGCAGCACTACCGCGGCCGCGGCTTTCAGCCAGAACATACGGTTTCCGAAAACGACGATCTGGCCGTTTTTGCCTTCTTCAATTCCCTGCCAGATCCGGTCTACGGTTTCAGAATCCGGTGTCCTGCCGTCGTCCGAGGAGGCCAGCAGCACCATCTGACGTGCCAGCTCGATGTCCCGGGCTTTCGAAGGATTGTTATGTAGCCAGTCGAGCCAGAAGCGCTCCGCTTCGGGAGTAGGATGAAGCACCCAGCTGCAAAAAAATGCATCGGTTGCAAAATCCTCCGGCTCAAATGACAAATAATTCATGAAAAAATCTGGTTTTCATCCTCCGATAATCTAATGGCGAAAGGCGATGCAGATTACCCCAGGGAAGTAAGTTTTTTTAAAAAAAATTTAAAACTGCTTAATACTGAAATCCGTTGCTTCTGATCCGTCATTTAAAAATGACGGTAAAGGATTAGTCTGTTGCCAGTCAGTCTCCTAAAAATGACAGAAAAAATAAATCTGCTGCCGCGCCATTTTAAATGACGGTAAAGGATTAGTCTGTTGCCGGTCAGTCTCTTAAAATGACAGAAAAAAATAAATCTGCTGCCGCCATTTTAAATGACGGTAAAGGATTAGTCTGTTGCCAGTCAGTCTTCTAAAAATGACAGAAAAAAAATAAATCTGCTGCCGCGCCATTTTAAATGACGGTAAAGGATTAGTCTGTTGCCGGTCAGTCTCCTAAAATGACAGAAAAGAATAAATCTGCTGCCGTCATTTTTAAATGACGGTTATCAGGTTAATGGAAGGATTAATAATGCAGTTAAAATGATCTCCGAATAGCCCGACAGCAGCTCCCGCAGCCCCTTCATCGACTTTTGCAGCGTGTTATGCACCGATTGCAGTGAGATGTTCATAATTTCGGCGATTTGCTGATGGTTGAACTCGTGGTAGTAACGGAGGTTTACGACCTCTCGCTGGCGCGGAGGCAGGAGCGTCAAAGCATGCCCGAGTACGCGTGAGCGGCCCTGCTCGCTTTCGGTGTCGATGAGTTCGCTTTCGGTGGAAACGGAAAAGAACCGGTGCTCGAAAGCGGAAATCTCCGCCCCGGCACCGGCTACGTTTCGGTTTAGCGGGTGCTGCGTGATCTTGCGGCGCAACACCCGGAAAAGGTAGTATTTAATGCTATCGGTATCGGATAGCCTTTTACGGCTGTTCCAGAGCTCGATGAACATGTCCTGGATCGAGTCTTCAACCAACTGTGTGTCGGTGGTCAGTTTATGTCCATACCGGTACAGCATATCGATATGGGATTTGTAAAGCATTGAAAAGGCCGTTTCATCCCCGTTTCGGAAACTTCTCCACAAGTCTGAATCATTCATAGGAAATGGTGCCGGAAAATTGATCGATAAGTCCGGCAAACCTAAAATCCCACCCTTAAAAAAAGCTTAACAAAGCATTAACAGGCGCCGTTTCAGGCCATTTTTTTTAACAATTCCTACAAAAAATAGGCTATTAGCATTTAAATACTGGTTATCAAGGCTTTAAAAGTGTCCCATCGCTCTTCCGCACCGTCCACCGCGACTTGGTACCGATCGGATATTTGGCCGCTTCCTTCTCATTAATGTCGATGCCGAGGCCTGGCGTTTCATTTACATAATAATAACCGTTCTTGATTGTCGGGCAGCCTGGAAAAACCTCCTGTACTTTTTCGCTGAACCGCTGCGACTCCTGGATACCAAAGTTCCAGACAGCGATATCGATATTATTGTTAGCCGCATGTCCCACCGGCGAAGTGTCACCCGGGCCATGCCACGCGGTTTTCACATTGAACCACTCCCCGAGCCTGGCTACTTTCATGGCCGGGGTAATGCCCCCGATTTGCGAGATGTGGCAGCGGATGAAGTCGAAAAGCTGATGTGCCATCGGATCGCGGAACTCATTGATATTATTGAAAAGCTCGCCCATTGCGATCGGCACCGTGGTGCTCTGGCGCAGCTGCTTGAACCAACCCATATTCTCGGGCGAGAACGGATCTTCGATGAAATACGGGCGGTACTCTTCCAATCCTTTGATCATGTTGATCGCGTCCATCGGCTCCACCAGCTCGTGCATATCGTGCAGCAGCTCGATGTCTTCGCCGCATCTTTTACGCACCATTTCAAACATCTTCGGCACACGTTTCAGGTAAGTACGCTGGTCGGAGAAATCATCGGTAGCACGTCCGAAACCTGCTGCTTTGAAGTCAGGTTTGATTTCGTCCATAGCACCCACCCCTCCGTAACCGCCCTGCTGAATGCGGATATGACGGAAACCTTCCGACATGTATTGCTGCACCTTGTCGGCGATGGCCTCGGGCGTAGGCCCGCTCGCGTGCGTGTAGGTATCCACCGCAATGCGCGCTTTGCCCCCGAGCAACTGATGAACCGGCATTTTCGCACGCTTGCCTTTGATATCCCACAGCGCCTGGTCGAGGCCGGACAATGCATTGTTCAGCACCGGACCATTGCGCCAGTACGAGCTCACATACGCCGATTGCCACATGTCCTCGATATTATCAACGTCTTTGCCTACACAAAACTCGTTCAGATAAATATTCACGGCTGGTATGACTACCATCGCACGCTGCGTAAATGTGGCACAACCCAGGCCGTATAAGCCCGGCTCGGACGTTTCTACCTTCACAATCACGAGATTGGAACCACCGGGAGCCGTGGTAATGGCTTTCACGTTGGTAATGGTCACCGGTGCCATTCCTTTGGCATATTGGGGTGTTTCGTAGCGCTCAGCACGGGCCCTGGCGCTGTCAAACAGCGACAGTAAACCGGCTGCCGAGCCTGTCGCAAGTAGTTTCATCGCGTTCCGGCGACTGCTTTCCGCGGAATTTTCTTTTTTGTTCATTATGTACAGGTTTAGTGTTTCAATGCAAAGGCGATGTAATTTCCGCCTATTTTCTGCCCACGGCCGCCACCAGCCGCGATCACGATGTACTGCTTACCGTCGATCTTGTAGGTGATCGGCGTAGCGAAGCCGCCGGCGGGAAGTTGGTATTCCCAAACGGTTTTCCCCGTTTTCTTGTCAAATGCGCGGATCTTTTCGTCTTTGGTACCTGCAATGAAAACCAGGCCTCCGGCCGTCACAAGCGGGCCGCCGTAGCTGTCGGTACCCGTGATCGGAATGCCTTTCTTTGTAAGCTCCGGATATTCCCCCAGTGGCACACGCCAGAGGTATTCGCCTGTATTGAGATCGATCGCATTCAATGTGCCCCAAGGCGGTTTTACACCCGGATAACCATTCTGGTCCGTGAAGCGCTGCCAGGTTTTGCTCACGTACGCGGGCATGTACGGGAAGCCATCCCTACCGGCAGGCTTGGCAGCATTAGCCGTTTTCACCGGCGCCGGACCTTCTTTTTCGCGATTTAAGAGAAAATCTATCAATGCGTCGTGCTCCTTGTCCGACAAATGCCCGAACGAAGGCATGCGGCCGCCGCCGGTTTTGAGAATACCTTTAATCTGCACCGGACTTAGTTTTTTACCGATGTCCACCAATGCAGGCAACTCAGGTCCGCTGCCTTTGCGGTCCTGACCGTGACAGGCCGCACAATTGGCCAGATATAACGAGTTACCCAGCGTCCGCGGCGCTTCGGATTTCTTCTGCGCCGCATCGACCATAATGAGCTCCCAGGGCTCTTCATTCACATTTTGATAGAAAACGCCATCCGGATCGACCGCATTACCACCCCACTCGGCCCCACCGCTGTAACCAAACAGCAATGTGCCCGTTGTGCTGGGTGGAGCGAATTTATGGTCTGTTTTGATTTTGAGATAACGCTCCTTCACGTAAGCATGCGCTTCGGGGGAAATATCGGTAATGTCTGCCTCTGTGAAAACCTGCCGTGACAACGGAGCCGGTTTTAATGGAAATTTCTGAGTCGGGTAAGGATGTTCGCCGGGAAGAGCATTTACAGGTACTTTTCTTTCTTCAACCGGAAAAACAGATGTTCCCTTATCTCGATCCAGCACGTAAACAAGGCCGTCTTTCGTGCTCTGAACGACCACGTCCAACCGTTTGCCGTTATGGGTGATGGTCGTCAAATTCGGCGGGCTTGGATGGTCACGGTCCCAGAGATCGTGGTGAATGGTTTGGTAATGCCATTTCCGCTTGCCGGTTTCGGCGTCGAGCGCCATAATGCAGTTGGCAAAGAGGTTGCTACCCTTGCGCGCACCGCCATAGAAGTCGGAAGCCGGTGATCCTGTGCCAAAATACACCACACCCCGTTTTTCATCGAGGCTCATGCCGCTCCAATTGTTGGTCGCGCCGATTTTCTTATAAGCATCCTTTGGCCAGGTATCGTAGCCGTATTCGCCGGGTTGCGGGATGGTATGAAAAACCCATTTCAAATCGCCGGTAACAACGTCAAACGCGCGGATATGCCCCGGCGCTGCATCTCCGGATTCAGAAACCGCAGAGCCTAATATGAATGTATTTTTGAAAACAATCCCCGGACTCGTGGCATTCACGGAAAGCTTGCTCACATCATGGTCCAGGCCTGTCTGTAATCCAGCATGAATATCCACCCGGCCTTCTTTTCCAAAACGCCTGATAATCTCGCCTGTAACGGCATTCACCGCATATAGGCTCGACCCGACCGTGTATAGTATACGTTTGTCATCGCCATGCTCCCAATACACCACACCTCGGTTCGAATTGAGCCGGTCGTCCTTCATGGGCTCGAATTTCCAAATCTGTTCGCCGGTTCCTGCTTTCAAAGCAAAAAGCTTCAACTCTGGCGTAGTGCCGTACAAGACACCGTTCACGACAATGGGTTGGCATTGAATGGCCCGGTTCCGCTGCCTGCCCGGATTGGCCGGATCGGGCTTTTCGGACGCGTCGTACATCCAGGCCACCTGCAAGTTTTGGACATTGCCAATATTCACCTGATCCAGCGGGGAATAGCGGTTTCCGGCCTTGTTACCGCCATAATTCGGCCAGTCGGAACCAGGTCCCGTTGGTCCGTCAGCTATTTGCCCTGAAAAACCACTGCCTAATAGCATTGCCACGCACAATGCACCCACCGACAAGCCTATGCCCTTTTTCCAAAGCGCCGACTGCAAAAACTGCTCGCTTCCCATCAATTTCAAAGTTTCGGTTAGAGTTTCAGCTACTGGATCGACAGCTCGTCCAGGGTATATGCCTTATCGCGTGAGACGGTTTGCTCCCGGATCGTTTTCACATCGCCCGGTCGCACGGGTGGCGAGTTTGTAAACTCATACCGCACGTAACTGAGCACGGAAGCGATCCATTCGTCGTCGTTATCCTTCATCGAAGGCATTTCCGTCGGATAAGTGTTTCCTTCGATCGGCCCCGACAAGCCATGCAGCAGGATCCGCACCGATGCCTGGGTGTTGTTCCGGTTCAACCGGCGCGATCCGGCGAGCGGAGGTGCGGTTTTACTCGTCAGACCCCTTCCATCGGCACCATGGCAAGTGGCGCACAGCGATTTGTAGATCACCGAGCCATTCATCACCAACGTCCTGTCCGGCGCATCGAGCCGCCCCAGTTTCATCCCGAATTTTTTGGCATCCTCATTCTTTTCCACGCTGCGTTGCGCACGCGCGAGTACTTCCGCGCCATTTGCATTCCTCACAATTTCACCAGCCAAGGCTTTCGATTTCGGCGACTCGCTGCATGCCAGCGAGAATATCAGCTGCATGCGTACATCGGCAACGGGATCGGACTTTAATGCTGCCAGTGTTTCCACCATCGCGTCATTCTTTTTCAAATAGGGCTCCGTCATGCGCACGGCCGCTTTACGGATTTCGAAATCGCTGTCTTTCATTGCGCGCGCAATGCTATTCTGGTCCAATGCATTCAACCCTTCGAGCGTCCACAATGCGTGCAAGCGGGCAAGCGCCGACGGTGATTTGATCGCCTCATTGCTTTCGCCAGCGGCAATCGCTTTCAGTAGCGGCACCACCGACTGGTCGTTACGTACCACGAGTTCTTTCTGTGCATTATCACGCCACCAGCCATTGGGATGGCCGAGGTACCCTACCAGCTTTTTCGAACTTTCGTCCAGCATTTTAGGCTTCGGCCCTGGCGCCATGCCGTCGTGCACGAGGCGGTAAATGCGGCCGTGCTGGATGTTTTTATCGAGGCCCAATCGCTTGATCTGCGGGCGCAGGTAACTTTTCGGCCCTGTCCAGTTGCCTTCCTGAATGATCCCCCGGTTCATATCGACGATGTACAGGCAGCCATCCGGACCGGTGTACATATTTACCGCGCGGAAGTTCATGTCCGTGGAAGCAATGAATTCCTCCTTATCGTAAGCGTTCTCGAGTGTGATCTTGCCATTCTTGTTGATCACTTTCGCGCGGCGGATAAGCCTTCCAACCGGCTCGCTGATCAGCAAATCCCCCTGCAGATCGGTAGGGAGCTTGTCGCCCCTGAATATCACCTGCCCGCAGCTGGCTGTGAAGTGGTTGAGCGTCGTATCGGCGCGCAAGCGTTTCAAGCCACCTTCCACATCGGGTGTTTTAATAATGGGCCATACCTCGTTGAATTCCTCCTTATACTGGTCCGCAAACTCCATCCTGCCATACACCGGGTTGATCTGGAAGCCCAATGCGGGCGTTTCACCGCCCGCCGAAGAGAAGTACAAACGACCGTAGTTGTCGTGCGTGAGGCCCCATTGCCCGTTCGAACCGCTTGGAATGGAATCGGCTTTCAAGACCCCATTGGTATAACGGAACCGCACCGCGTCCACGGCCATGTAAATCCAGTTATCGACGTTCCAATCAAGACCGCTCCGCTGGTGTTCCAGGTTTCCGGGCGCCTTTTTATCGGGCGTGTAAACCGGGCGTTTTTCATCGGCTACACCGTCCTTATTGTTGTCTTTATAACTATAAACGTTATAGGTATCTGTCTCATTCACAAGTAATTCATTACCTACACAAAGCAACATCCTCGGCAAGAGCATTTTGTCGATAAAAACCGAACTCTTATCCATTTTACCATCATTGTTGGTGTCTTCGAGCAGCATTACCCGGCTGGTGGGCGCGTGCTCGTCCGTACCTTCCACGTCCTGCATATACGTATTGAGCTCGGCCACGTACATACGCGCGTTGCCATCCCAGGCAATGGCCACCGGTTCGTGGATCATCGGCTCGCTGGCCACCAGTTCGAGGTGGTAGCCTTTGGGTAATTTGAATGTTTTAATGCTCTGCTCGGGCGTCAGGTGAGTCGGGGAAGGATTATCGGTGAACGCGGGAATGGCACTCACCGACGCGTCGGTGGTACGCAGCATGTCGTTGTTAGAACCGTTTTGCCTCGATACCTGGCAGGTAACCAGTGTAGCCGCCAGCACTCCGGCGACCCAAATTTTCTTGTTCATGGTGATAGATTTAATAAGGGTTAGGTCAGCGGGTGAAAGTATAGGTCTTTCCTTTCTCCGTTTTAAAATCATACAAAGCCGTTTCCGGCAACTTGGAAGGGGGCATTTTCGCGGCAGGCGAAACTATTGGCTTCGGAATATCAAGCAACTGGTAAAATGGATTGTTATTCGGACTGCCGTCGACGGCGAGTGCGAGCGAATGGCCTTTCAATTCATTCGGAAGCCTTAGCCGACAGTTACCACCCAGGTTTGACTTGACAACCAACTTTGAGACCTTTCCTTCTTTCCATTCCAATGTCACAATCTCAAACCCGCCGCGTGCGCGCAAGCCACTGATCGACCCGTTTTTCCAGCTATCGGGGATGGCCGGAAGCAGGTGAATGGCGCCGTCGTGGCTTTGCATAAGCATTTCGGCGATGCCGGCCGTGCAGCCGAAGTTACCATCAATTTGAAATGGTGGGTGGGCGTCGAAGAGATTCGTATAGGTTCCGCCGCCGCCCTTCTTACCAGGTGCATTAACCGGCGAAAGCTGATCGGTAATGAGCTTGTAGGCACGATTTCCATCGAGCAGGCGGGCCCACCAATTCACCTTCCAGCCCATGGACCAACCGGTAGAGACATCGCCCCGGTGTTCAAGCGAAGTCCTCGCCGCTGTAAAAAGCTCCGGCGTACGGTAGGCCGAAAGTTGGTGCGAAGGGTACAGTCCGTACAAATGCGAAATGTGACGGTGCTTATCCTCCGGACTGTCCAGATCTTCGAGCCATTCCTGCAACTGTCCGAATTTCCCTACCTGCATCGGAGGCAGTTGTGCGCGTTTGGCTTTCAGTATTTTGACAAAATCGGGATCCGTTCCGAGGGCTTCCGCCGCACGGATGGTGGCGGTAAAAATGTCGTACACGATCTGGTTATCCATCGTATTCCCCGCACCGATCGTCGTTTTCGGGCGGATCGCCGGGGCATTCTCCGGCGACATGCCGGGAACCACCACCAGCCATTTATGGGTTGGCTCGGGTACCAGGAAATCGACAAAGAACTGCGCCGAGCCCTTCAAAGCCGGATACACCGATTTCAGGTACTCCTTATCGCCCGAATAGCAATATTTTTCCCACAAATGCGTGCTCAGCCAGGCCCCACCCATCGGCCACATAGCGTAGAAAATCGGGTCCACCGGACCGGTAATGCGCCACAGGTCGGTATTATGGTGTGCTACCCAGCCCTTCGCGCCATACATTACGCGCGCCGTTTCCTGGCCGGTAACCGACAGATCCTTGACCATTTTTACCAATGGTTCATGCAGCTCCGTCAGGTTGGTCACTTCGGCAGGCCAGTAATTCATTTCGGTATTGATATTGATGGTGTACTTGCTACCCCACGGCGGGTTCATCGCCTGGTTCCAGATCCCCTGCAAGTTGGCCGGCTGCCCCACAGGCATTCCGTTACCGCCCGGCTGCGAGGACGAGATCAGCAAATACCGCCCAAACTGGAAGTACAACGCCACCAATTGCGGATCGTATCCCGCGGCAAACTTCTCAATGCGCTCATCGGTAGGCCATTTCGCAGCCTCCGAAGTACCTAAATCGAGCTTCACCCGGTTGAAATAATGCTGGTAGGCAGCAATGTGACTTTTTAGAATTGTATGGAATGGCTTGGCGGCCGCTTTGCTAAGGTACTGGTCCGCTTTGGCTTGCGGGTTGGCCGTCAGCGTTTTGTAATCCACAAAATTGGTAGCAATGGAAATGTAAATCGTAGCCGCATTTGCCTTGCTGACTGTCAGGGAGGTATCGCCAGCGCTCATCTGCCCGCCCTCCGGCGCCACCAGCACATGCGCACGAAACGCTACCTGCCCCTTGATCCCCTCCTTATCACCACTAATTCCTGCAAAAGTCATCCTTCCTCCTTTCTCCATCCTCCGTTCTCCCCTCTGAGGACTGTTCAGGAACGAAGTAAATGTGAGTTTCCCCGGTCTATCGGCCGTGAGGCGTATCGCAATCACCTGGTCCGGCACCGAGGCAATGATCTGTCGGGTATATTTCACGCCATCGACGGTATAGGAAGTTGTGGTAACCGCATTCTCAATATCCAGTTCGCGATAGTAATTGGTGAATTTGTCATGTCCCGGAAAATCGATATTCAGGTTACCGACCGGTTGATACATCATCCCGTTCGTCGTTTTTGATTCGATTTTTTCGGCGGCGAGTTTGGCGGCTTCATCGTGTTTTCCTTCGAAAATCAGCTTGCGTATCTCAGGTAATGCAGCGAGGGCATTCGGGTTGTCGTTGCGGTTGGGGCCACCTGCCCACACCGTCGATTCGTTGAGTTTGAGGACCTCCTTTCCGGGATTACCATACACCATTGCACCCAGCCGGCCGTTGCCGACAGGCAATGCGTCGGTCCAGATATTTCCGGCGGGCCTTTTATACCAGAGCTTCAATGTGCCCGGCGTAGCGACGCCCGGCGTGGCGACGCCCGGCGTCTGCGCAAAAGTTGGATGGATAAAAACAAAAAGGGTCAGGCTTAGAAATAGGCGTTTCATGAAAAAAGTATTGTTGTCCTTTGCGTTAAGAGGACACAACCAGGGATTTTTAATGCTTTGGGTTATTAAAGTTTAGTTAACCGACAATGCTGCGTCTCAAACACCGTCGGGCGAATGCCGCTGCCGGTTAGCCGGGGAAAACGTTGGGCAAATTAGACGGGCAGGATTAACAGGGGTATTAATAAAAGCTTAATGAGGTAAGGAAATGTGAAAAAGGTTGTTGGGAGGACCGAAAATTGAAGCTCAATAGAGAAATCAGCAATTATTTCTTGGACGCACTCGCCGCTTTACCGAAAATATAGCCTAGTGCCGTGCCCGCAAAAGCCAGTGCTTTCGAGCCACTTTCAGACCAGAAATGTACGGCATCCGGATTGGCCTTTGCTGTAATGAGGCAGGCCACATAAATCCCCAATCCGAGCAACAACGATAGGAGCGCGATGAATGTCTGCGTGTTCTTTCCATCACCAAAGAATTTACCCAAAACTCCCATCTCCTTCTCCTTCATGAGTTGCTCATGATGGTTTCTTTCCCGGGTGAGTTCGAGTTGCAGGTTGTGAGCACTTTTGAGTGTATCGTCAAATTCAGGATCATCCATCTCCTTTTCAACAATCCCCTCCCGCTTTGCCTTACGTCGGTCAAGCGCCATATTCGAACGAAATACGATTACGGATCACAGGCACAGACACGGCGAAAAGCACGGACAACTGTTCAAGGGAAAGCTCTTTCCAGTAATTGTCAAGCATAAAGCGGGGCACGAGCAGATTAGCTGCGAAGGTATTGGCTTCCATTTCAATGGGATCATTACCATTGGTGTCGCCTCTTAAAAGCACCTTATAGTCGGAAGATTTTGCCCATTCGGTATGCAATAGCCTGTGCCCGAGTTCATGAGCAATCGTAAAAGTCTGCCGAAGTGGGAACTCATACTTGTTCACATAAATTGTCTCATCATCAAAATCATAAAACCCGGAAATGGAGTCATACTCCGGGGTAAAGCCCACAAAGACCACCCTTACGCCAAGTTGTTGCGCAATATCGGCCGGATTTACCGGCGGCTCCAATAGCCCGAAGTCGTTCAGGATTCGGGCAGCTTCGGTTTTGGCCTTTAAGTAATCAGGTCGTGATGAAATATTACAGACTGAAATAGCCATAGTTGTGTTGTCGTAAATGATTCGTGCGTGCAATTCCTTTACCACAACTAAGTTATCACATTTCCAACTGGATATTACATCCCAAACGGTATCAATGTTCAAACGGTAGCCCATTTAGCACGACACAATGACTTGCGTTATCAAGTATTGATCCATTCACAGGTGCTATCCAACCTTTTTAATCTTCTCAACCAGTAACAACCGATCCGCGCGGGATTTCGCGAGCCCGAGCGCCGCATTGAAATATCCCAGCGCCTTCACGTTATCAATGCCTAAATACAGCTCTCCGAGCAGCGAATGGTACAGATGGTTTTCCGCGAGGTTAAGCTTTTCGGCTTCGCGGATAGCATCAGCTTTGGAACGGGCCTTGGCCAAGGCATAGGTACGGTTCAGGGCGGCGATGGGCGAATATTCGAGGATAAGCAACTGGTTGTAGTATTGGAGAATATGCTCCCATTTTTCGGGAGTGTCGGCCTTAATGGTATGCCAATAACCAATCGCCGCTTCGAGGTGGTAACGGGAAAGCTGCTGGCCAACGGATGCACGATTGAGGTAGCACTCACCACGGCTGATCAGCGCCGCGTCCCAGAGACTATCGTCCTGGTCCTGGTAGAGCACGGTTTCACCTTGCGGATTGGTGCGTGCTTCGAAACGGGAAGCGTGAAAGCACATCAGCGCAAGCAATGCGTTGACGGCCGGCCGGTCGGTGCCGGGGTTTTCCGTCAGCATTTTTGTGAGCCACATGGCTTCGATGCAAACGTCCTTTCGCAACGTAACATCCTTTCCCGCGGAATAATAGCCTTCGTTGAAAAGCAGGTACAGGGTTTTTAAAACCGCTTCCAGACGCAACTCGATCTCGGTTTCATCGGGAAACTCCATTTTCACCTGCCCGGCACGCAGTTTCTCCCGGGCCCGATAAAGTCGTTTGTTGATCGTCTCCTTGTTGGTCAGGAATGCGCTGGCGATTTCGTTGATCCCGAAACCGCACAAGACGTTTAGCGCCAAGCCAATCTGCGACTCGGCAGGAAGGGACGGATGGCAAATAGCAAACATCATCTGCAACTGGCTGTCGGTAATGTTCCGGGCCGATAAATCGATGTCGATTTCTTCGCCCACCGGACTGCTTCTCACCACCTGACCACTGACTTTTTCCTTAAACAGCTTGTCTCTACGCAGGTAATCGAGCGTTTTGTTACGTGCTACGGTGTAAAGCCATGCCACCGGGTTGTCGGGCGCGCCCTTAATCGCCCACATTTCGGAAGCGAGCAAAAACGTATCGCTGGCAATGTCCTGGGCAATTTCGATGTGTTCTAAACCAAATGTTTTACCCAATACCGCCGTGATCTTACGGTACTCGGTTCTGAACAAGTGGGGAATCAATTCCTGGTTTTCCATGGCCTCAAATTAAAAAAGCCTTTGTTGGTTACAAAGGCTTGTAAAACATTCGGGTTACCGGTTACATGCGGTCTATTTCTCTTACTTCAACATTACCGCCGAAGAGCAGGATCGGACAGCCCTTCGCCATTTCGGCTGCTTCATCCAACGATTCCGCGCGCACCATCGTGTAGCCACCTACCGACTCTTTCGTTTCGATATACGGACCATCGGTGATCGCCAGTAAGGGTTTTACCACCTTGCCCGCCGGGTTCAACCGGTTGCCCCGGTCGATCAGCTTACCCTGCGCAGCAATCCCCCCGATCCAGTCCATCCATTTTTGCATGCTGGCCTGCATTTCCTCCGGTGAGCGATCGGTCAGCGTGGAAGGATCATTTCTGAAAACAAACATGAAGTCTTTCATTGTGATATAAAGTTTTAAGTTTTAAAGCCTGTTGACGAACGACCGGCGCCGGACTGGACAAAAGTTCAGTTTTTATTTTTGGCAAAATCTACATTCGGATGATAGGTCTCACCTCGACATTGCCACCCGCGGAGAGAATCGGGCAGCCTTTGGCCATTTCAGTTGCTTCACCCAATGATTCGGCCCGCACCATAATGAAGCCGCCGACCGATTCTTTCGTTTCGATATAGGGCCCGTCCGTGACGACCTTAGCGGGCCTTACTACATTGCCTTCGTTCGCCAGTTGGTTTCCGCGGTCCACAAGGTTGCCCTGAGCCGCAATGCCGCCGATCCAATCCATCCATTTCTTCATACTGGTTTGCAACTCTTCGGGCGACATTCCGGCCATAACCGCAGGATCATTTCTAAAAACAAACAGGAAGTCTTTCATTGTGATATAAGGTTTAAGTTTCAAAGCCTGCTGACGAATGGCCGGTGCCATACTGGACAAAAGTTTGATTTTTTTCAGAAAAATCATAAAACCTGCAAAATCACTCATTTGCGCTGGTACGATTGTTTAAATGAGCGGCCTAAATATCAATCCCTTACCATTGCAAAACAGACTATGGAATGACCTCCACACGCACACATTCGAAAAAGAGACGCACAGCCAAAATTCTGATCGGGATCGTAGTCGCCATCGTGGTGATCCGGCTGGTATTACCATATATCATCCTCCATTTTGCGAACAAGAGCCTGGCGAATATGAACGGTTATTACGGGCATATCGACGACATCGACCTTGCCATTCTCCGCGGAGCTTACCAGATCGACAGCATTTATATTAATAAAGTAGACCGCGCCGGAGAAGACGCTGTTCCTCAGAAACAAACACCCTTCTTCGCATCCAGGGAGATCGACCTATCGGTGGAATGGAAGGCGCTATTCAAAGGTTCAATCGTGGGTGAGCTGGTGTTCCAGCGGCCTTACCTGCTTTTTACCAAAGATAAAGTCGAGCCAAAGGAAGTGGTGAAAGACTCCGCCGATTTCCGCAAGATCCTCGACAAGTTCATGCCTCTGAATATCAACCGCTGCGAGCTGCGGGGAGGAGCTATTCAATTCAAGGATTTTAGTTCCAGGCCCCATGTCGATATTGCCATGACCAACGTGAACCTGCTCGCCCAGAACCTCCGCAACAGCTACGATTCATCAGCGGTCCTGCCCGCAAGCATTCACGCAACTGCGGAGGTGTACGAAGGGAAGCTCCGTTTTGATGCCAAACTTAATCCGCTGGCCGATGCCCCAACTTTTGATATGAGTGCCGAACTGACCCATACCAACCTGGTAAAGCTCAACGACTTCTTCCAGGCATATGCCAAAGTGGATGTCAACGACGGGCGCTTTGGACTGTACACAGAGGTGGCGGCGAAAGACGAGGAATTCAAGGGGTATGTGAAGCCCGTGATCAAAAATCTGAATATTCTGGGTAAGGAAGACCGGAAGGACAATCTGCTGCGGAAGTTGTGGGAAGCCATTGCGGGCGGAGCAGGCAAGTTGTTTGAAAACAAAAATAAAGACCAGGTGGCGACCAAAATCCCTTTCCAGGGCCGGCTCGACGACCCCAAAACAAATGTATGGGTGGCCATTACCAACATCCTGCAAAATGCATTTATCCACGCCATTCAGCCTTCTATTGACAATGAGATCAGCATTGCGTCGGTGAAGGAGGATAAAAAAGAGAAGAAGACCTTTTTTCAAAAGATCTTCTCCAAACACGACGACGAAAACAAAAAGGATAAAAAGGACAAGAAAAAAGACAAATAGCTACTCCTGTGAGCCGGTATCGCCATTTGTCAGTCCTGAAAACCCTCCCTTCTTATGCTTGTGCAATCGTTGTGCCGCGTCAATAGAATGCGAATTGTGGATGTCGCTGTCCTCTTCCGACATTTCGGCTAATTTCTGGTAAAACTTGCGCAGCACATCAAGCTCCGCTTCACTCAGGTCTTCAATATCGACCATCCGGTTGCTCGCATAACGGCTGGCTCCTATAAGTTCATTCAGTTTCAATTGAATGGCTTTCGAATCTTTATTCTGGGATTTCTGAATCAGGAAAACCATCAGAAAAGTGACGATCGTCGTGCCGGTATTGATCACGAGCTGCCACGTGTCGGAATACCCGAAAATCGGCCCGGTGATACCCCAAACCAAGATGATTCCGAACGCTACGCCGAATGCCATTGAACTACCGGTCCAGGCCGTAATGCGGGTAGCCATTTTCTCAAATAAATTAATTTTTCCTCTTTCCATAAACAGACGTTGTTGATAAAGGCAATCTCCAACCTTTCGGGCTGAAAAGCTATTGCTGAGATTGATTTTCAAATAAAAAACATGCCATTCTAATGAGTCATAACGACAATCACTTTATCGGGACACGACCACACACGCCCGAACAATCATGCACCACAATTTGCCCAAAACCGCACAAAAATCACAAATATGACTTTCGTCATATTCTCGAATAAATTTATTCGCATATATTTGTAGAAATACTTCAATATTCTACTCAACGTTATTAAAAAAGGGCTTCTTTGTGAAGCCCTTTTGATTTTCAATGGTTCATTGCCGTTCCCGTCGCATGGTCGCCATGCTGGTGCGGGCTTTCCGTTTTACCCACCTTTTGATAATCTTTCAACACCTTTTTAGATTCCTCGGTACCAATGGCTTCTACACGCTGGATCATGTACGGCAGCATTTTCGGGAACGTGGACTTTTCGGCCAGCTGCAATGCCCGTTTCGCATCGATCGGCGCCAGAGGTTCGGCGGCATACCACTCCATAAGCGGGAGATTATGATCGTCCTTGTCTTCGGCTTTTTGTACCAATGCATCCAGTACATCCCAGCGTTGCGAAGGATCGAGGCGGAGCATTCCGGAGGTTAGATATAGTCTTACCAGCTTGGAATTATCCTTTTGCGCCATTTCAGCAAACTTTTTCAATGTTTCCGGCGCCACCGATTTGCCTTCGGTCAGAAGCTGTATCGACCAGCTACGAATGTATTCGTTGTCATTGGAAAGCAAATCGGCGAGTTCCTTTTCGGTGAAGCCTTTGGTCACATGGAGCGTCCACAACGCACGGAGCTTCCGGGTTTCGTCGGGATTTTTCGCAAGTATCTCTTTCAATGCCTTGTGCACCTTTTTATTAGGCCCCCGCTCCTGCAAGATAGTCCGTGCCTGGCGAACGTACCACTCATTGGGGTTCAGCTGGTAATTCACGAGCTCCATATCGGATGCTTTTGACAAATCCACCTGCACCCATTTGTCGTTATCATGGGTTATTTTGAATATCCGGCCCATGGTCTTATTGTGCACGTCGGGATTCGGGCTGTGGCACTGGTTCTTATCATACCAGTCGATCGCCCAAACCGACCCGCTTGCATCGTACTTAAAGTTCAGCCACTGCGACCAGGAGTCGTTCATCGCCATGAAGTCGTTCTTGTGGGTTGCTTCATAACCGGATCCCGAGCGGGTGAGGTGATCCATATTGAGGCGCGCGCCGTTGATATTGTTCATGAAAATATCGTTGCGGTACTCCTTCGGCCAGCTGTTGCCGAGGTAGATCATCGCTCCCGCATGCGCGTGCCCGCCTCCTGCGGATGCGGAGCGGAAGTTACCTGCGTGCGGCCCGCGCTCGCCCACCCAATGCACGTGATCGGCGATCGTCTTAATATCATCGTAAGTGTAAGGATTGAAATGTTTTCCGGCCTGCCGCTGGTAACGCGCGCCCTGGATCACATGATACATATGTGGGATCACGCACACAGTGATGAACGGGTGCCCATAATCATTGAAATCAATTCCCCACGGATTGCTCGACCCTTCGGCAAAAACTTCGAATTTGTGCGACGTCGGATGGTAGCGCCACACGCCGGCATTAATTTTGGTCCGTTCCGAATCCGGTGCACCGGGCTTGCCAACATTGGAATGCGTAAATACGCCGTGCGTGCCGTACAGCCAGCCGTCGGGTCCCCAGCGAAGGTTGTTGAGGACTTCATGGGTATCTTCCAGACCCCAGCCGTCGAGCAATATCCGTGGTGGCCCGGAGGGTTTATCATTTTTAAAATCAGCGGGGATAAACAGCAGATTAGGTGCCGAGCCCAGCCACACACCACCCATTCCTACTTCGATACCGCTAATCAGATTCAGGTTTTCCGCAAATACTTTACGCTTGTCGAGCGTACCGTCACCGTCGGTATCTTCAAAAATCAGGATTTTGTCCCTCCCCTGCCCTTCCGGGGCGCGTACCGGGTAAGTATGCCCTTCCACTACCCAAAGCCTCCCGCGGTAATCGACCGTGAAGCTGATAGGCCTGATAATATCCGGTTCCGCTGCCGCGAGCGTGATCTTGAAGCCCGGCGGGGGCGTCATGGCCTTCGCCGCATCCTTACCCGACAACCCCGCATTCAAAACGGGGTCCAATGGCGGAAGAATAATAATATCCTTCTGTTTCAGCTCATTGGGAAAATCGGGCCGGCTTGGGTAAAAGCGAAAATCGTCGAAATTGATATGCGCCCATTTGTCGTTGGGAATGTATGGAATCTGCGAAATGCCCGTCTCGTTATCGACAATCCGGATAAAAATCTCCTTGTTCAGGTACGGTTGCAAGTCCACCACCGCAGGCTGCAACGTGGCCCTACCCTGGCCGGTAATGTGGTACACGACCTTGTTATCGGCGGCTGTCACGATTTCCACGCGGGTATCCTGCAACGCACCTCCCGATACCCTGAAAGCCGCGAATGGCTGTGTAACCTGGAATGGCACGGAAGTCAGCGTGCCGGTTAGCTTGTAATTGAGCGTACCACCGCTGCTGAGGAAATACTTCCCTTCATATCCTATATTCATTTCCTTTTCATGCACCGGAGACGGATCAGAGCTAAAAAGTGCATTCGCAAATGCATCGCCGGTGGCCGTCCAGTTTTTCAGATCGCCCGTTTCAAAACCCAGGTTCAACGGCTGCCCGTCCTTCATGGGAAGCTGACCTGCCACTGTTTCGTTGGAAATAACCCCTTCCACCACCTCAAAACTACCCACCATCCCCGCAGCACGGTGGCCAGGCACGGAACAGAAATAGGTGTCGCTTTGCTCGGCTTTGAATGTAATACTGGTGCTGGTGCCTTTTTCGATGATCACCTTGCTTTTGATACCTAACTTTTCGAGCGCGATATCGTGTGTCATCAGCTCGCCATTCGTGATGGTGATCCGCACACGGTCACCTTTGTTGGCCTTCAATATTGGATTTCGGGAGCCGTCCTTGGCAAAGAAGCCGAGCATGGTTGCCTCCAAAGCATAGTCCCGATCGAATTTCTCGGCAGGTTGTGTGGTAGTCGGTTTTTGCGCGAGAATGTCCTGCGCGGGGACGGTCACCATGGCCAATGCCAGCGGGACGAGCATGTGTGTCAACCTGATCATATCTAACTATTTAGGAATTTCGGTTTTAAAAGTTGAGGAATAAAGGAAGGCTGCACTATGTTTATACTTATTGGAAAAATTTCAGTTTTAGTTTTGAAAAAATTCCTACATTTGAGTATTCAATCTCCTTTGTTATGAAAGCCTTTGCTCAACCCGAGTCCAATTTGAAATCCAAATTCAACCACATCGCCATGGACAGCAATTTTTCCATCGTGCTCTCTGCCCGAAAAGGCCTGCACACCAAAGTTTTCTATGATTTCGCGGAAGCAATCAAAATGCCGGAAAGGAGATTGGCAGCCATCATGAACGTTTCTGCCCGTACTATCAGCAACTACAAAGAGGCTCAAAAACCGTTGGAACCGCTTTATGGAGAGCATCTTTTGAAACTGATCGCGCTTTTTGAAAAGGGGGAAGAGTTTTTCGGAACGATCGACGAGTTCAACTACTGGCTGCAAAAACCGTTCTGGAACTCGACGGAAAAACCCTCGGACTGGCTGACGACCGGAGGCGGGGTGGATTTTTTGAGCGAGGAGCTCGATAAACTGGCAGAAGGTTATCCGGCGTAAATATGCTAGTAGTCCGGATCGTCCATAAACTATATGCCCATTCTTTGTTCGCTTCCGGTATGCGCGGGAGGTGGAACAGCTCGGGCAATAAAGTAATTTACGCGTCCGAGACCGTCGCCCTCGCATTGCTCGAAAATATGGTAAGAAGGCAGGGCGTCGGGTTCAATAGTGATTTCAAAATTATGTTTATTGAAATACCCGATGATACTGTGATCGAATCGATCACAGAAACCGACCTTGAAGCCGGTTGGCGTGACCCGAACGATTACTCGCAATGCCAACCATTAGGGGATCGGTGGTTCAGCGCGGGCAAAGCTCTTGTGCTGAAAGTACCTTCGGCAGTAATGCCTCTTTCATACAATTTTGTCGTCAATACCCTCCATCCCGACTATTCAGACGTGGCGCTGGTGGAAGTCACGGACTTGGTCCCCGATCCGCGGATTGAAGCTATTTTAAAGAGGTATGGCGTTAAAACGGGCGCTTAATCCGCTGCTCGCTTCGCAGCTGCCGCCTGATTTTCGGCAATCCGCAATTCGGTAATCCTCCGGATCAGATCGAGTGGCATAGGTTTGTTCAACGGAAAATGTACTGAGCCTTTTGTCCCTTTGTAACCCGATAGTTCAGCAGCGAGCAGCTCCGAAATCTTTCCTGTAACGGGGTAAAGTGCAATATGCTTTTTCCAACCGGCAAAATAGATCAGGTAGGTCCCATTCAGGTTGAATGTGGGCATATCATATGAGATCGTCTCCACAGCATCAGGCGCAACGCTCCTTATTGCCTCACGAATTTCTTGCAGTATCTCCTGCACTTCCTCCGAAAAGGTAGCGATGTATTCGTCTATTGAGTGGTGCTTCGTGGCCATTTTGAAGTCAATTTAACATTTCGGGAAGTTAGTGAATTGAGGAATTTATCCAATGACTCACTTTCGCCGAAAGCTACACGCCAGAGTATCAATCACAAAAGCTGCGATCGACATAAGTTTTGTTGCCATTTGAATTAATATAATAACAACCTCCCCGCGGCCCACGAATGTATTGCCTCACCGCGTGAAAGTTTTGCTTGCGCTCGGAAGCAATATGATCGACGAGTTTTACGACGCGCTCGTTCGACTGCGTGGTCCAGGCGTTTTGAGAGACATGACTTTGCGGGCTTGTATTCTGTTTCAAATTGACGAGCGCTTGAATCAATTCGTTGGCCTGCTCCCTCGAACGTTTGATTTCCTGATCCTTTGCATCCAGCAATTCATACAAGCGGTTCATTCTTTCTTCACAATCCGCTGCTCTGAAACCTGGGGTGGTTTTCACCGTATTCTCTTGGCTCCTGCCGGTGATCGACTGCCCGGTTGAGATAAGTTGAATAAGAGCAAGGACGAAGGTAAAGGCGAAGGTGATTTTCAGATTCATAGGATTTACGTTTAAGTTTCTCGTTAATACCCTTGCGTCTCACGACATTATCACCCGAATCCAAAAAATTTCTATTTTCGGAAATGACTAAAACCAAACTATCCTTGATCGCGCTCGCATTTATTGCGGGCCTGGGCCTTGTTGCCCTGAAAACCAGGAACGCGCCTGCAAAACCGAATGCTGCCAAACGTCCCAACATCATCGTGATACTTGCCGACGACATGGGATATTCGGACATGGCGTGCTACGGCGGCGAAATACACACGCCAAATCTCGACTACCTCGCTCAAAACGGGCTCCGTTACCGGCAATTTTATAATACTTCGCGCTGCTGCCCTACGCGCGCATCCCTGCTCACGGGCCTCTACAACCAGCAAGCGGGAATCGGAAAAATGACGGAGGCTGAAAACCAACCTGGTTACCAGGGACATATCACCGAAAATACCGTAACGCTGGCGGAGGTCCTTAAAACCGCAGGGTACCAGACGGGAATGACCGGCAAATGGCACGTTTCCAACACATTTACACAAAAGACCCCACAGGAACAGCTCGCCTGGCTGAATCACCAGAAGGAAGCAGGCCCTTTCTCTCCCATCGAGCAGTACCCGACCAGCCGTGGTTTCGATAAGTACTTCGGGACCATCTGGGGTGTTATCGATTTTTTTGATCCTTTCAGCCTCGTAAATGGCAAAGAGCCGGTCAAAAGCATTCCCAAGGATTATTATCATACCGATGCTATCAACGACACAACGGTCGCTTACATTCGGCAATTTGCTAAATCCGACAAGCCGTTTTTCCTCTACGTGGCACAAAATGCTCCTCACTGGCCGTTGCAGGCAAAACCGGAAGACATCGAAAAATACAAGGATACTTACAAAAGCGGCTGGGAGGCCGTCCGCAAGGCACGCTACGAAAGAATGGTCAAAATGGGCCTGATTGATCCGAAAGTTACCCCACTACCGGAAACGCCGGACGGTTCGGTGAAGTGGGAAGACAATCCCGACCGCGAATGGGATGCCAGGGCTATGGCTGTTCACGCGGCGATGATCGACCGCATGGACCAGGGAATCGGTCGCATTATCCAGGCATTGAAACAAACCGGCGAGTTGGACAATACGCTGATCCTGTTTCTGACCGACAATGGCGCCAGCCCCGAAAACTGTGCCAAATATGGCCCGGGTTTCGACCGCCCAAGTGAAACGCGCGATGGCCGCAAGATCGTCTACGCCACCGAAAAGCAGGTAATGCCTGGCCCTCAGACCAGCTATGCGTCCATTGGCGCACGCTGGGCGAGTGTAGCCAACACGCCATACCGCTATGCGAAAGCCGAATCGTTTGAAGGCGGTATCAATACGCCGATGATCGCTTTCTGGCCCGGGGGCATTACGGCCAAAAAAGGAAGTTACAGCGATCATATGGGCCATGTAATGGACCTGATGGCTACATTCTGTGAACTTTCGAGCGCGAAGTATCCCAAGCAATTCAAAAACAACGAGATCAAGCCCACCACCGGAACAAGCCTTGTCAGCTCGTTTTCAGGCAAACCTTCCAAAGGCCATTCCGAGCTTTTCAACGAGCATTTCGGTGCCCGTTATGCACGGCAGGGCAATTGGAAACTCGTGTCGGCTGCTGCCGATTCCACCTGGCAACTTTACGACCTTTCGACCGACCATTCGGAAACCCAAAACCTCGCCGCCACTCACCCTGAAAAGGTAAAATACCTGGCAGCTTTATGGCACCAATGGGCCAATACCCACCAGGTATTTCCAAAACCAGGCAAACAAGGCCCCTCAAAATAACGAAATGCTAACGGCCCGAACTGCCGCCTGCATTGGTCACCATTGAACTCGTGGTGAAACTGGTGCCGGCGGTACCTGCTGTGTAAGTGCCCGATGTGTATAGTCCGAAAAAGTCGGTCGTATTGGCGGTGGTGCCGCCTGTGTACACCTGGTAGGTTGTTCCCTGCTTTATTTTAGGGCTTGAAAACAGCATCGTGTTATACGCCCTCGGGATGGTGAATGTCATTACCTCGCCGTCCGATGAGCGGATGTGCATTAACTGGTTTGCAGAGCCCGAACCCAGAATTACCGAAGGCTGCGTACTGACATTCGCTGTGGGAGAACTGGTTGCACCACCGGTGCCAATGAGTATGCCCCCGGTAATTTTAAATGTATTCCGGTCACAATCGAAACCTTCTTCCGGACCGCCTGCTGCGATCGAAACAATCCTTCCTCCGGTAATCGTCATAGGGCCATTCGAATCGATACCATCGTTGGAGGTACTATATACATAAATGCTGCCCCCGTTGATATAAATAAAACTACCCGCATTTAAACCGTCGTCGGCAGTTTGGATATTGAAATCTCCGTTATTGATCGTCAGTACGCTCTTACTTTCGATACCCTCCCCTGCCGACGATTTAATATTGAACGTCCCGCCGTTGATCGTCACAAAAGGATCGATACTCGTATCGGTATCGTAGCTGGCCGTAATGGCCTTGTCGACTACATTTACAGTGAAATTGCCTTGATTGATCACAATATACCCCTCCTCACACTGAATGCCATCTCCCGCCGCGGTAATGCTGACCGTGCCGCCGTCGGCGATGAACGCATCGTTGGTATGGATCCCGTCAGACGCCGCACCAGTGACAGTAATGCCACCGCTGATAATGCGTACGTAATCGTCGCTGCAAATGGCGTGCTTGTAATTGCTTTTCAGGTTCAGGGTACCGGTTCCACTGAAAATCATTTGCCCTTCACTGAAAAGCGTCGCTTTCATATCTTCCTCACCGCTGGCCGTATAGCTGGCGCCGTCGGTCAGTGCGTTGGTAGTGTTGTCGTTCAAAACAATGAAAGCCCGTTTCTCCGACTGGATATTAATCGCCGGACCGTCGGCATTGGTAATGCTAACACCATTGAGTGTGAGCTTTAACTTCTTATCGCTGTAAATCTTGAACGAACCATTTGTGGTAGTTCCGGACAAGACGTACTCTACTTCCGCTACCGTAGCATGGACGACCACGTCGCCATTGGATTCCGTTACCGTTACGCCATTCCCTGCCAGTGGATTGGTAATCGCAACAGTATTCTCAAACTGGATTGATACAACCGATGAAAAAGTAGAATTAGCCAAAAGATCATCCTCATCGGCCGCTGTGCCGGTGTCGCCTTCCGGCGCTGTCGATACGAAACTGACGCTGTCAATATTAATCGAACCATCGGCATTGGTATTGCCTGGATCGACCGTGTTGTCATCTTCTTTTGAACAAGCCAGGCATGTCGTGACTAGCAGCGCCGCGAGCGCGGCCCTTGTAAACTGTGTAATTCGGAGGCTCATACTGAGTTATGATTGGTGCGCAGAATTATTACTTATGGCTCAGTACGCGCTCGCGCCGGTATGTGACGCATTGTTACAAAGTTTTATGGCTAGGTAGCTAGCAGGTATTGTTGAAGATGGTTGTTCTGCACCCATGCCGGCAGCGGTTGCTGCGCCTCAGTTAATTCGACGACGGCGTCATAGGCACGTCAACCAGAACAATTCGGGTAAAGAGACTTTTGTTTTGCTCAAACAGTGGCATAGTGGAAGTGTACATTTCTCTGATAACCTCCTCAGCGACTTCGTGACCGCCATTCAAATACCTAATTTTCGCCCGATCCAGACAGACATTGAGATCATCTGTAAAGAAAAGAATCAGCTCGACGTTATTAGCTTGATCAAACGATGCTATTGATCGCAAATAATCATAATGGGATTCAAATCCAAGATTCAACTCCAGCGCGAACGATTCCTGATTGAACAGAAAATTCCGGATTCTTTGATTGCTCGTTAAAGATGCTATATCCTGATAATTCGCAAAGCCTACCTTTTTGTATTGGTAAGCCGCCAAGTCCTGGTCAATAATAGAGATTCCGGCAGGAATGAGAGATTGGCTGTGTGTGCTTTTACCGATACCCGGAGGTCCGGCAACCAGGTAAATCGTCATCGGATCACCTGCAATCTGCCGTCTTTGTGCTCTGCTACAATGTGGCCGTCAAGTCTGTAAACCAATGGTTGCCCAATAGAAAAAAGGTAAGCACGCGCATTTGCCGCGAGTTGCCGCTGCCATTGAGAACGTTCTTCTTCCGTCATGGAATACGGATCGCTCGTCCGGCGGCCAATTTTGAATTGAATATCCTCTTTCATTTTGTATTTTTTTCAAAAATACAAAATCCTAACCTTTCAAAGCACCAGCTTATACCCTCTTCCCCGGATATTGATAATCTGGATTTTAGGATCCTCGCGGAGGTGGCGGCGCAATTTGGTGATGAAGACGTCGAGGCTGCGGCCGTTGAAGAACGAGTCGTCGCCCCAGAGTTCGGTGAGGACCTCGCTGCGGCCGAGAACTTCGTTGCGTTGCTGGTACAGCCGCCGGAGGAGTTCCGCTTCCCGATGGGACAGCGTTACCTCGCGGTCGTCGACGGTGAGCTTTTGTTTGGCAGGATCAAAGATGTAGCGCCCTATTTTGAGTGTTCCGTTCGCATTCGTACGCGACGCGCCTGTACGCAGGAGCGCATTGATGCGCGCGACCAATTCGTCGAGACTGAATGGCTTTTTGAGGTAGTCGTTCCCGCCCAGTTCAAAGCCGCGGACGACATCCGAGGTCTGGGAACGTGCCGTGAGGAACATAATCGGCGTATGCGGATCGTCGCGGCGGATTTGCTCGGCCATCGTGAATCCGTCCATGTCGGGCATCATAATGTCCGCGACGACGATATCTGGCTGGTGCTGACGATATTGTTCGAGCCCGTCGGCCCCGTTGGCAGCGTACAACACATCGAACCCTCTGTAAACCAGGCTATCTTTCACAATCATTCCCAGCGCGGGCTCGTCCTCGATGAATAGTACCGTGGCCATTTTTCAGAATTTTAAAACAAATGCACTTCCTTTTCCCGGCTCACTGGCCAGACTGATGCTTCCGCCATGCTTCTCGACCACCTGTCGCACGTAAGCAAGTCCGAGGCCGAAGCCTTTTACCTGATGCAGATCGCCCGTCGGGACGCGGAAGAAACGATCGAAGACGGAGGCCTGGTAAGCTTTCGGAATACCTATGCCGTTGTCGGCCACGGTGAGTTGCCATCCATGCGACTCCTGCTCGTAGTTGAACGATATGGTCACGCGGTCGTAGGAGTATTTGATTGCATTGTCGATGAGGTTATTAATCACATTTGCAAAATGCATCCTGTCTACCTGCACCATCGTCCCGAACGGGATATGCATATTAAAAACCACCGTTTTCGCGGCTTTAATACGGTGGCTGGCGGCCAGTTCGCACAGAATTTCGGCCAGGCTCACCGGCTCTGTGCGAAATTCAAACTCCTGCTTCTCTTCCACAGCCAGGTTCAATACTTTTTCTACCAGATCCGACAACCTCTGAAGGTTATTCTGTGAAATATGGAGGTATTCTTCCGTTTTGCGCGGGTCGTTCAATACCCCGAAGTTCAATAGCGCATCCACAGCCGCATTAACCGTCGCAATGGGCGTTTTCAGCTCGTGAGTCATGTTGTTGATGAAATCGTTCTTGATGTCGGAGAGCCTTTTCTGGCGCAGGATCGTCCGAAGCATAAACACGAAACAGCCCGTTGTGAGCAGCAGCAGCAGCAGGGAACAGCCGAGCAACCATGCCATTCGTCTCAACAAATAAGGGACCGGGGTTTCAAAAGTGGCCTGGACGAACAGATGCCGCACCGGGTTGATCGGCAACGGTAATGTCCGGAAACGATCGTCGCTCAGCCTCCTCAAACCATTAAAAATGATCACGTTATTGGCCCCGGCTTTGGGGAGAATATAGAGCGTATCGAGCAGAAACGAAGCCTGAATATCCCTTCTCGCCAACTCCGACTGGTAGGCCGCGTAAATCTTCTTCATGTCGACCTTACCGCCTTCCTTCCATTCCTGCACCACAAACCTGGATATACGGCGCGCAAGCGTATCTGCCGGTGCCACAATCACGCTATCGTTGTTGAACTGATAATAAAACCGGGACGCCTCGCCACTGCGAACACCCAGCCGCCTGACTACCACACGCGCGTCACGGGCAACGCTGCCGGGCGCTTTTTTCGGGATGTTGCTACCGGGAGGTTCATCCGGAATATCGCGGCCAGGAGGCTTTGAGGGAACATTTTGATCTCTCATTAAAATACGCGCGTGGTCGAGCTGTTGCCCCTCAATAACCTGAAACAATGCGTCCTGAACCACATTCGCAAACTGCTGCCGGTTGAGCCGGTAGGTTGTCCAAAGCCAATACCCCTGGAATGCATTGATCGCAACAATGCAGGCGGTCATGAGCCAGAAAATCGATCGGATACGGCGGTTCGTCATACCGCAAAGCTACGCTTTCCCTACGGATGATTTCCGGAACCTTAACACTATTTAACACAAAATAGCATTGATTAATAGGGCATTCTAACGCAAGAGCGAAATGGCCGGCGTTTCCTTCCGGTGAAAAATCCGAATGCCGTTCAGTTCCCTCACCAGCCGGTAATGCCGCTGTACATATTCGCGTACGACCGGCACTTTATCGTGGGGCAGAAAAAGATCTCCGCGCTCGGAATAGTCGCGAATCATCGCTTCAATGAAGATTTTGGGTTTGTTTTCTTCCATATCTTCCACAAAATCGCGCGTCCAGTTCGGAACCAGCGGCGACTTCATCGAAAAATGGAAGGTATGCACGTCGCGGTAGCCCATGGGCCGCTGCGCATCCACCAGCAGCCCGTCCCGCCAACCCCACACCACTACGGGATCGGACGAGCGGCTATTCTGTACGATATGCCCTACCACTTTCTTGTCAATATCATCCCGTTTGTCGTAAGCGATATCCTTGTCGAGGTATTTGAGGCTGACCGCTGTTTGTACGATGCCGCCGAGCAACAACAACCCCACTGCATATTTCCGAACCTCGGGCGGGGTTACCGACAGAAATAATGCATTGAAAATTAGCAACGGAACAAAGAGAAAGAGTTTGTAATGTTCAAAATTGTTGCCCGATTGCAGCACGGCGTAAATGCTCAGCAGCAAAAGCAAAAAGGTAAAGACAAACGGTATCCAGTTGGTTTTGAACTCGGAGCTCCATTTTTTGAATGACAATACCGGTAATGCGATGGCCAACGTGGCCAGCGTGAGTACGTAAATCCCCGAGCTCGTCGCATAGAAGATAAACCGAACGACACGGCCCGGACTGAACCGCTCGGCAATGGGCATGGATGAAAACTGGGTTGTGAAGGAATAGTAAAAGTAGTTCCAGAAATAGTTGTTCCAGAAAACGTCCAGCTTTCCCCTCGAACCGTAAAACACGTTGATCAGCACGGTCGGCAAAAGGCAGCCCACCAGCAATGCGGCTATGTTCGGCCAGTCCTTCCGTTGTGCCATGGCGAGCAATAAAAATGCCCCGGTGAGCAATCCCATCGGGGCGTTTTGAAATTTGGCATAGACAAGACTTCCCAGCAATACACCTGTAAAAGTCGCTACCGCAGGGCTCGTCCATCGCCGGTAGAAGTACAAAAAGAACAGCGCCACACCCGCAGTCACCATGAAAATGCTGCTATGCTCGGAGTTATAGGCGGCGAAAATATGGCAGATCGTACCCAGAAAAAGCGCAAGGCTCCAAGTCATCACCAAACTGAGACTTTTCCCCGCGAACAACTTACATACCTGATACAGGAGGAGTACTGTCCCAGTCCAAAGGAGCAAGCCGATGATCTCGGCACTGGTGTAATTGACCGGCATTCCCGCCCACGAGCCGGCGAGCAGCGGAAATACCGTCAACGGCCGCGCGTCGGTGTAGTTGAGCAATGTCCAGAGTTTATCGGGGTAATGATTGATGGCTATAACCGCACTGAGCCAGGTACTTGTGTCGATGTCATACTCCTTATCGCGTAAAAAAGGGACTCTCACAGCCCATATCAGCACCAGGATCGTGGCGATTATCGCTGCTGCGCCTTTTCCGGAAACTTTACGTTGGGGGTCATGGATATATACCTTATAAATCCACAAAGTCGATAGAAAAAAGACAACAAACAGGAAAAGTTTGAAGTAGAGGCTATAAACCATTAGTAAACAGAGGGTTGCTTAGGTTGAGTTCGTTAAACCAATATAAGACCAGTCCCCTCATAATGCACTATGGAATGTGATTTTTTTTAGTTTTCGGTCGTAAACTGGTATCAGGAGAGCTTTTTATTGAACTCTTTCAGGATTTTATCTTAACACTACTTAACATTAAATAGCAGAACCTTACAAACCGTCACCTGACCTTTGATCCATTAAATCAAAAACATGGTGACATTATGAAAAAGCTCCTTTCGATCATTGCGCTGCTCCTTGCGGCCGCTCCGGACATGCTCGCACAAACCTCCGGACAGATCAATTACGAAGTCGTGCGGAAAATCGACCAATCGCGGTTACGCTTCATGGTAAACGGCGAGGAAGTGAAACAAGGCGACCCCAACTTTCCGACGGACGTTCCCGACACCCGCACCATCGGACAAAAAGTGCTGTTCGCGGGAAATTTCGTGCGCGAAAACCGCGATGAAGAAAACATGATGAAGCGGGTTATCCAGGAACCCGGCGGCATGCCGCAAGTGACTAATGCCGGGCGCCCGTTTGAAGAATACGCGGTGATCGACATTGCAGGCCAGAAAGTGCTCACGTTCGTGACGGTCGGTCAGGAAAAAGAGGCCCATACCTACAAAACCGAGGCGCCCATCGAACCGACCGCCGGCTGGCAACTCACGCAGCAGACTAAGAAAATCGCAGGCTATTTGTGCCAGAAAGCCGTGGTGAATTACCACAAAGAGCCTTATGCCGTATGGTTTACGACCGAATTGCCGTTCAGGTACTCGCCGGTGCCCAGCCTTACGCCCGAAAAAGGAGTGGTATTGCTCGTGGAAGGAAGCCGTGAGCAGTTCAGGGCTACGAAGGTAAGCCTGGGTAAAGTCGATGAAAAGGCTGTGATGCCGGATGTTCAGGCCGAACAGGTCAGCGCGGAACAAATGACCGATATCCGCCAGAAAGCAATGGCTGACTTTCACCAGAAAATGGGACCCGGCGGTGGAGGTATTTAAACTGATATGCTGCCTGCTGCTGCTATCGCTTTCGCCCCTGCTCGCACAAAAAGTCCCGGCGGCAGGTGAAATCAGCGGCACGGTGCTCGACTCGGCTTCGCGCAAGCCCCTGCGGATTGCGTCCGTCTCGCTCCTGCACGCACGGGACTCCGCATACGTAACCGCGACGACCACCGGCGGCGACGGAGATTTCCTGTTCCGAAAAGTTGCGCCCGGCCCCTACCGGTTGCTGGTCACTTTTATGGGATACAAAAATCTTTCGCTGCCTATTGTCGTAACGCGTGATGCGCCGCTGAACGTCGGAACGTTAATGATGACCGAGCAGGGCACACAGCTTAACGAGGTGGTGATTAAACAGGAACGCGCTCCGGTAACCATCAAACAGGATACGATCGAATTCAATGCGGGTTCATTTAAAACACAACCGAATGCCCAGGTGGAAGAACTGCTTCGCAAGCTGCCGGGTGTGGAGGTGGCGCGGGACGGCTCCATTAAGGCCAATGGCCAGGCGGTGAACAAAGTGCTCGTGGATGGTAAACCGTTTTTTGGTAATGATCCAAAAATGGCGACCCGTAATCTGCCCGCCGACATTGTCGATAAGGTCCAGATGTACGATCAATCGTCCGATCAATCGCAATTTTCGGGCGTGGACGACGGCGACCGTGAGCGGACGATCAACATCACCATCAAAAAGGATAAGGGAAAAGGCTATTTTGGACAAAATGCATTGGGTGCTGGACCCAAAAGTGGCGAACAATCGGCACGGTACGAAGCCAAACTGAACGTGAACCGATTCAATAACCACAATGGCGGCCCCAACCGGCAGATTTCGCTCATCGGGCAGGCCAATAATCTGAATCAGCAGAACTTCACAATCGGTGAAGGCGGCGGCCCGCGGTTTGTGGGACAGCCCGGCGGGGACGGAGATGACGGTCCATCGGCTCCTTCGAATATCACCGAAGTAGCCGCTTTGGGTGCCAATTACCGGACAGAAAGCAGTACCGTCAAATGGGGCAAGCGCTCGGAAATGGCCGCCAGCTATTTCGCCAACCGCGCGGTTACCACTACCGACCAGCAGAGTCACCGTGAAAACATATTGCCCGGCCAGTCGTTCCTGACCGACCAAAGCAATTATTCCAAAAACACGCTGCTCACGCACCGCATCAACGGCCGCTTCGACCTGCCGATCGATTCGCTGACCAGCCTGCGGCTCACGCCCAACATCAGCTTCCAGACGAAAGACTTGCTGAGCAAAAGCAACAGCTATTCCTACCGATCATTAACCGACTCGCTGAACAGAGGTCTCACCCATTACGACCTTCACGGGACCGCATTGAACGGCTACAACAATCTGTTGCTCATGCGGAAATTCAGGAAGGAAGGCCGTTCGCTATCCGCGAACCTGAACACCGTATTGACCACGGGCAATTCAACGGCTTACAACCGGTCGGAGAACACCTTCTTCGACACGCTGACGACCGGTCCCCGGCAAAACATCGATCAGCGTAATGCGCAAAATCAATCAACATTGCAAAACACCATGACCGTTTCATTCACCGAGCCCATTTCCTTTACCAAAAAACTGGAATTCAGGTATGCGTACAGCAACAATTTTGGCAAGCTGTTCCGGAATGTGGCCAACAAAAGCGGGGAGACCGATCAGTATGACCAACCCGACGCTTCTTTGAGCAGGAACTTTGTAAATACCTTCGAAACCAATCGGCTCGGCGCCACTTTTCAGACCCGGCGCCTGCGCTACACGATCGCACTGGGCGCAGACGCGCAGCTGGCGTCCCTGCGCCCAGTCGACCGCTCCACCGACGCCGGTTACCGCACGCGCTATGGATACCTGATGCCTAATGCCCTTTTTTCATACACATTCAGGGGAAATAGAAACTTGCGGCTGCAATACCGGACGCGCGTCGTCTCGCCGGGCATTACCCAGCTGATCCCGATTGCCGATAATTCAAATCCGCTGAATATCAGTATCGGAAATCCTGAGTTAAGGCCGGAGTACTATCATAACCTCACGCTCACATTCAGCACATCGTCGAGGGGCGGTACAGACAATTTCTTTGTTTTCGGCAGTTTCAACCAAAGCAACAACCGCATCGGCGTCTCCACCGTTACCAACGGCTCGGGGGTGCAGGTTACCACGCCGATCAACACGAGAGGATTTATGTCGGGTAATGGATTTGTGGCATTGAGTAAAAAAATAGAACCGCTGCGGCTATCGGTCAACCTCAGCACGCAGGGAAGCATTGCCCGCAATACGAACGTCATCAATGAATCGGACAACATAACCACTTCGACGTCCATCGGGCAGGGCATCCGGCTGCAATCCGATTACAACGGCCGCATCGATTATGGCCTGAGTGCGCGCATTACCTATCAGCAGGCACGGTATTCCCTTTTATCCCAACAAAATATGCAGTACTGGTCGCAGTACGCCACAGGAGATGTACATTGGCAACTCCCCGGTAACCTGGCCATTGCCTCGGACCTGACCTACACGGGCAATACCGGCCGCGCCGAGGGGTATAACCAGCGGTTCCTGCTCTGGAATGCATCCGTTTCCAAACAGTTTTTACGCACCCGGCAGGCCGAGGTTCGATTACAGGTATTCGACCTGCTTAACCAAAACCGCAGCCTTGTCCGGAACACGGGCGACGCATACATCGAAGACGTACGCAGCCGTGTGTTGAAGCGGTATTTCCTGATCAGCCTTGTATACAATCTCAGGAAATTCGGGGTGTGAAACTACGGCTTCTCCACCACCAACCACCCTGTGCGTTCCCGCGCACCGCTGCCTGTGAGTGAGTAGTAATAGGTACCAGGCGCCAGTTTAGAAATATCCAGCGGCTGGCTGTCGGAAGTAACCCGGCTCGACAATGCGACTTTTCCGCTGCCGTCGTTCAGCCGGAACTCGCCACCACCGGCAGCCAGCCCGTTCGCCAGCGTCACATGGCCGATTGACGGATTAGGATATACAAAGAAGCCCTTTTGCGGGATCTTCTGCCGTGGCACTTCCACAGACGGGCCGGTAGAAGTGCTGACAAGCCCCTTCTGCGTGGCTATATACACACGCCCGTTCGCATATGCGAGGCCATAGGTGTAGTACCCGGCCAGGGTGTCCACTGTTGTCCACGCTTCCGAAAGCGGCGCGGCAATGGGCCGATTGTAAATGATGGTATGATTATCCCCGAAATTCACCGCTGCGTAAATGTGCGTGGCAGTGGCCGTGGCCCGCGACACGCTCCCGTGCCGCATACCCGCGGGCACGTGTACCCACGTAGCGCCGTGATCGTTGCTCGCGTAAGCCCTGGAATTGGTAAATGCCCAGATCTGCTTTCCTGTTTGCACAAAATCGAAGGTGGTCAGCCCGGGAAGAATGCGGCCGCCATGGTAGCGGATATCCCACTGGGCTGTTTGGTCGTCCAGTACGGCGAGCGTACCATTCGCGCCCATTCCGCCGATGAGGCATCTGTCTGTGTTGATAATCGAATTAAAACTATAACTGCTTCTGAAATCGAGGCCTTTGTTGAATGCGGCCCAGGCAGTGCCGGCGGCATTGAGTTGCTGCACGCCCTGGTCGTCGGTAGCCACATATAATGTACCTTTTCTTTCGGCAAACCGGATGGGTGCCGTGCCGGAAAAACCCTGGGAAGCCAAACGCCAGTTTTGACCATTGTCGGTACTTTCATAAATGCCTTTGCCGTAACCGGTGGCGTAGAGCTTGCCTTTGAAACGGATAAGGTCGTCGATTCCAGCGGGGGCGGGGTTCAATTCCGCAGATGCCGTCCACGCAGTACCCCGCCGGTCTGATACATATACCTGGCTCGCGCCCGCTGCGAAGAGTTTACCGCCAATGTTACGTATCGCGTAGATGTCTGCAATCGGCACCTGGCTCTCCACCCGCCAGACGATGCGGCTGGATTCCGGCCGATCGCCCGATGGCACGCCGGACTGTGCAAATGCATATTGAAATGAAAGTAAACTGAGGAAGAAGCAAATAATTTTCATGGCTGACAAATGTTGTTGAAAACACTATGTCGTAAATACCACAAAGATGGTTTGCAAGGATTGAGTGAACGGTGCCGATTGTCGTGTGTAAAAACACAAAAAGCGTGCTATGGCAGCTCCATCACACGCTTCTACACTACATGTTCGTTTATCGGCTTATTATTCTTTCTTAAATCTGGAAAATCTGTACTGTTATGAGTCGTCTTTCACGCATTATCTTGTCTGTCAGACAACTGGCACTTTCGATACGCTCGCATAATGTAAAATTAGTTCTATAATGGAAATAACAAATATTTCCACACTATTTTTTTGGTAAAAGATTGGCGACGCAGTCGGGCGGAAGGCATTCTAATAGCAGGGTGCGAAGTGCCATGCGCCGCGGCGGCGGCCCGAACGATTCCCTGTTAAATCACTGAATGTGAAATCTTTCCTATTCGAAAATAAATTAAAGAACTTGTTTGAGGCGCAAAGTTGCCATTTAGTCATAGTTTGCGGCATCAAATGGGGAAGATTAGTCACTTCAATACATTATCATATGGAAAGACATGTCGAGATACGACTCCGGCATTGGGTGTTTGTGGACGAGGTTAAATTTTTTGGTCCCGGACGCTACGAATTGCTCGAACATATCGCCGAAACAGGCTCCATCGCGCAGGCCGCCAAGGAAATGGGGTTGTCATATAAAAAAGCATGGGCGATGGTCGACGCGCTCAATACACTGGGCAAAGGCCCCTACGTAGTCACGCAGAAAGGCGGTACCAAAGGCGGCGGCACGGTACTCACCGACACGGCCCGGGATGTAATGGCCGCCTACAAACGCCTCAACGATAAGCTGCTCGCCGCACTGGCCGAGGAACAGGAGCTTTTGTCACTCATCTGACGCAACTCGTCAATTTTCTCCCGTCTATTGGCAGGGACTCGTTATATTTGCGATATGTACATTCATACATATCGCTTTCAAATGAGAAAACTGCTATTTCCTCTACTCACTCATCTTGCATTCGCCGCACTGGCACAGGAAACTCCCTCTTCAACCGATCGTACCTTTCAGCTAGGCGAAGTCCGGGTGTCGGGCATCGGCAACCGCGACAGCATTGCGTCCCGCCTCTCCTACCGGACCATCGAGCAATTCAACCGTAACGACCTTTCCAATGCATTGAATATCCTGCCCGGCGTGAGCATCGCCAACGTGGGCCCCCGCAACGAATCGGTCGTGTATGTGCGCGGGTTCGACCTGCGCCAGGTGCCCGTGTATATCGACGGCGTGCCTGTATACGTGCCTTACGACGGCTACGTGGACATGGGGCGCTTCACCACTTTCGATCTGGCCGAAGTGAATGTCTCCAAAGGCTTCGCTTCTATTTTATACGGTGCCAACACCATGGGCGGGGCGATCAACCTCGTGTCGCGCAAGCCGGTGAGCAAGTTCGAGATCAATGGTCGGGCGGGTATTTTCAGCGGCGATGGCTACCGCTGGAATGTGAATGCGGGTTCAAGGCTGGGCAAGTTCTTTTACCAGGTGGGCGCTTCGCAACTCAAACAGGACACCTACCCGCTTTCCGCAGATTTCAAACCCAGAAAATACCAGCAAACCGATGATCGCGAGAATGCTTACCGCGATGATCTGAAATTCAGCGCCAAAGCCGGTTTTACACCCAATGCGACGGACGAATATGTGATTGGCTACATTAATCAGCGCGGCGAAAAAGATACGCCGCCCTATGTCGGTGATGATTCCAAAATCACCACACGTTTCTGGAAATGGCCGAAATGGAACAAGCAGAGCCTGTATTTTATTTCCAATACGGCCGTTGGGGAGAAAAACAAAGTTAAAACCAGGCTGTACTACGACACCTTCGTGAACTCGCTGTTCAGCTACGACGATACGTCTTACACCACCCAAACCAAAGGTTACGCATTCCAAAGCTTCTATGACGACTACACGCTGGGAGGCAATGCCGAGTTCGAGTCGCGGGCGTGGGATCATAATGTGTTCAAATTCAATGTCCAGTACAAGCGCGACATCCACCGCGAGCACGACAAAGGCGAGCCCGTGCAGTCGTACATCGACAATACCATTTCCATCGGCATCGAAAACACCTACCAGATCATCCCGTCGCTGGCAGTTGTGCCGGGTGTCAGTTTCAATGCCCGCAATGCCGGCAAAGCGCAGGAATACAATGCCACCACCAAAGAGCTGAGCAATTTTGCCGACAGCAAGAACAATGCGGTAAATGCACAGATCGGGCTGTTTTGGGACATTACCGAAAACCATTCGCTTCGCGGAACCGTGGCGCGCAAGACCCGCTTCGCCACCATCAAGGACCGCTACTCCTACCGCATGGGCCAGGCTATTCCCAACCCCGACCTGTACGCCGAGGTTGCATTGAATTACGACCTGAGTTATTCCGGTAAAATCGCCGATAAGCTCGCATTACAGGCCAGCGTTTTTCAAAGCAATATCGACGATATCATCCAGCAAGTGGACAACGTGCAGCCTAATCGCTTCCAGTTACAGAATGCCGGAAAAGCCCGTTTCTACGGCGCGGAGGCCGGTTTTGATTACCAGATCATCAAAGAGCTGAAACTCGGTTCGAACTATTCGTTTATCAAACGGAAAAACAAAACCAACCCGGCCATCCTCTTCACCAATGTGCCGGAGCATAAGGTATTCACCTACGCGGATTTTTCGTTCCTGAAAGTAGTTAACCTGCTCGCCAGCGTCGAAAACAACAGCAGCCGTTACAGCACCAGTTATGGTACAAAAGCAGGAGGTTACACGCTCGTGAATGCCAAAGCCTCGGTAAAATTGTATAAATCCATTTCGGCCGAAGCCGGTATCAACAACATTTTCGACCAAACTTACAGCCTCGTGGAAGGATTCCCGGAAGCAGGCAGGAATTTCTTCGTGAACCTGGTATTTAATTATTTTTAAACAATGTCGGGACGTCGCAAGGTATTGACGAGGTGCAAGTTGGGGGACTCAGGGTGGATTGTTACCATCCTGAGCGCCACTTTCTGCGTTTTCGCCGGTATGGTTTCCGTCACCCGCAAAACACCGGCACCGTATGAGCTGAAATACCCGGCCAATTTCGGTTCGCGTTTCACCATTCCCGCCGACAATCCCACCACGCAGGAAAAGCTGGACATTATCGCATTCTTCGGTATGCTCACCGACTCAACATTCATTACCAATCCAGCATTTTCTAATCCACATTCCATTTCAAAAGCCCAATAACATGCAAAGAATCAAGGTATTCGACAAAAAACTCTGCCTGTGCACCGCGCTCCTGTTAGCGCTCGCGACGCACACATACGCGCAAACCGCGGCCACACTAACCGTCTCCGGCGAGGTGGCTACACCACTCGAACTCAAAGCGCAAGACCTGGCAGCTATGAAGCAGGTTAGCCATAAGGTGAAAGACCGCGATGGTAAAGAGCACGAATTCAAAGGCGTGGCGCTCATCGAGATCCTCGAAAAAGCCGGGGTCACAACGGGCGCCAAACTAAGAGGTGAAAACCTGGCCAAATACGCGCTCATCACCGCCGCCGACGGCTACGAAGTGCTGTACACCCTGGCCGAAATCGATCCGGAATTTGCGGATCAAGTGATTTTGCTCTCCACCCAAAAAGACGGCCAGCCACTGCCTGCCGGCGAAGGGCCGTTCCGCATTATCACCCCCAAAGACAAAAAGCCCGCACGCTGGATCCGCGAAGTAAGGAGCATTAAAATTGCATTTGCTAAAAACTGATTTTAGAATGCACATTCCAGAACGCCGGGCCGGTCAGCGGGTCGGCGTTCGTTCTGTTTTGGCGTAGTTGAAATATTGATAATCCCCCAAAACAGACATTTCTGCCGACAATTTGTAGGTACCCCACGGATAGGCAACCTCCGTTTTGACGAGGCGCTTTTGGGAAGTACTGTTCGCTTTCCGAGGCTTTCGCAGCAGCTCGGCTACTGCCCGCCCATCCATTCCAGCCGGTTTTGGCAAGTTGTAAATGGCTAGAATCGTAGGAACGATATCGGCGTTGGAAGTCGGCAGTTCTGTAACCGCGGCATGTTTGAAATCCGGACCCGAAGCGAGTAATGCTATATTGATTTCATAAGGACTAGCCCCACCATGCCCCGCTACACCGCCTGCAAAGTCGGTACCGGCGTAGCCCTTGTCATTTTTCGCGTCGTTCCAGTTCGGAGCTACCAGAATATCGCCTGAACGTTTCGGGTGATCGTAATGGATCAGATCGAAGGAAAGTGTGCCCATCACTTTACCGTTGGGATCTCCCTTTTTCAATCCCCTTGTAAAAACAGCCCCGGCCCACTCCTGCTTATGCAAGGCAGCCACAATGCCGTTAATGGCCTTTTCGTCATGGTTTTTAACATAAATCGCCCCTTCGGCCACCACTACGTCGTCCGATTCCTTATCCTTTTTAAACCCTTCTTTAATCAGAAAGTCGGCGAGCCCTTGCCTGGCAACGTGCGTCACAAAACCGTGATCGGTTGAAATCATGATATTGTAACGCTCATCTGTGCCTTTCGCCCGCAATGCGTCTATAATGCGCCCGAACTGCCCGTCGACATATTGAATCGCCTTCACGGCTTGCCCGGAACCGATACCGTGTTCGTGCGCCGCGCCATCCGGGTCCGAAAACCAGATTGCGCTCACCAGCGGGCCATTTTTGACCAAGCCGTATTTCAGCAATGCGTCCGTAATCCATTTGTGCCGGCCCATTCCCTCATGCCCCATCTCCGGCAATGCGCCGATATCGTTTAAAACCTGCGCCTTGAAAGTTTCAGGCAATATGAGCCCCGGATTCACGACCGCACCGTTCACTGTATGATTTTGCAAAAAAGCCTGTCCGGTCGTCCCCGAACTGAAAACCATCATTTTCTGACCCGCGTCCGCCAATACTTCGCCCAGCGACTTTGCGGTAAGCAGCGGCCCGGATGTAGCCGAAGGAACCTTAATCAAATCCTCATAAGTAGTGCCGATGACCTTGCCCGGAGCAACTTCGGGAATGTAAATGGAATTGCCCAGCAAGCCGTGCGTTCCCGGATAGGCACCCGTCGCATACGAGGCCGAATTCACCCTCGTGACGGTCGGGAACACGCTGTGGTGTTGCTTACCCAGCGCCGCAGACTGTTTGAATGCAAACAGGTTGGGCATTTGTGCTTCCGTGATATAGTCCGGGCGCAAGCCGTCGAAAAACACGATCAGTGTTTTAACCTGGAAACGGCTACTATCCCCCGTCCCCTGTGCATGTACCGGTTGCAGGGGCGTCATCAGAAAAAGGTAGAACAGATAGCGGAAATAGAGCTTCATCAATGCATTGGGTTATCGGATTTCGGAAACAGTAACAGTGTGTTTGCTGCGCTGAATACCGTACAGTGACGTTTTCTCCGCCACGGAGCGGTCAATGGCGATGCCCTGCCCTTCGATAGGTGCCGGCAATGTACTGATATGCTGCAAAGTGTAGCCCGATTTCGGCAGTTTCAGCACGTACACTTCCGCGCGGTCGTGGCCGGTGCAGTACAGCAAGCCGTCGGCGCCCCACGCCCCTCCGGAATTGCTTTTCGGGGTGAACAAATCGACGAGGTTTTTCGGAAAAACCCACGCCTCCACCTGCCGCCATTCCAGGTCATATTTCACCAGTGACGTCCACCGTACATCCCTTCCCTCGCTCGATTCCTTGCCCGCATAATGCGCGAAACCGATATACCAGTGCCCGTCCTTCTGATCTAGCCACGTGAGCGACCCGTGTTGCGCAATCCCGAAACTGTGGGTATCGACGTGCGTCAGTGTTTCCACGTCGAATATCTCGACCGAGCTGGTCATCGGGATTTCAGGATAATTGGAATTCGCGCAATACAGCCTGCCTTTGATTACGACCCCGCTGTTCAAATGGACTATCCCTTCTTTTGTACCGTCCCACGTCGCGATAAGCCTGCCGTCGGTTTTGGAATGCTTGGTAATGGTGCTGTTATTGATCACATAGAAATGCAGTGCGTCGACGGCCACCGCCTGCTTGGCTTCCTTCACATCAAAGGTATTCGCGGGCACGAGCGTCTGCGAAAACGCCGGTACCAGCGTGAGCCAAAGCAACGAAAAAGTGCAGAATAACAGCGATTTAAAAAGCATCATAAGGGTATTAATGTTTTCAAATCTTTAAAATAGCGAAAGGGGGCTTTTTCTACTTTACCGGAATGTTACGAGTCAAAAATCGTTCGAACGTCGACGTTCGGACACGCTATTCGCAGGCCTCTGGCCGGTCAGATACGTGAGACCGGCCAGAGGCCTGCGAATAGTTAGTTTGAAAGCAGACTTTCAAACTATACTGATTTATTAGCCTGAAATGCTTTAAACGCAGTAATGCAATTACAACAACATCGATTCCCATTTGTTATGCGTTCCCAAACCCGCTTCAAGGCGTTCATTACAACCCTGCTTTTCCTGGCAACCTATTTCCAATGCATTGCACAGTCCATCGACCTGAAAAATGCGACGTGGGTCATTTCCCCGAACATCGCATCGCCCATGAAAGAAACAGCGCCGACGGTGCTGACCGAGGAAATCGCAAAGCGGACGGGTATAACGCTTAAAAATGCAGCATTATGGCCCAAGGGTAATGCTACGGTCATTGCATTTGCATTGGCGTCGGACAAAACTTTGCTATCGCATAATATACCGGCCAGCAACGGAAACGGTCCCGAATACAAGCCGGAAGGCTACCGGATCGTGACCGAAACAGCGGGTGCAAACAAGACCGTATGGATCATTGGCGCCGATGCGCGGGGCGTGCTGTTCGGCACGGGGTATTTGCTGCGGCATCTGAAAATGAGCAAGGCATTCATGGGCAAACCGCTTCTGGAACTCGCGGGCCCTGTAAACGTAGCCTCGTCCCCCGCCTACCCGATCCGCGGGCACCAGCTCGGGTACAGATCCACGGCCAATACATACGATGCCTGGACTGTCGCCCAGTATGATCAGTACATCCGCGACCTGGCTATTTTCGGCAGTAATGCGGTGGAAGGTATTCCGTTCCATGAAGACGATAAGCCAAGCCCGCATTTCAAGATTCCTGCCAGGGAAATGCGCATCAAAATGAGCGAAATATGCCGGAAATACGACATGGATTACTGGGTTTGGACACCAGCTACATTTGAACTGACCGACAAGGCCAAGCGCAAGGCCGAACTGGAAATGCACGAGCAATTTTACAAAGAATGCCCGCGCCTGGACCATATTTTCTTCCCCGGCGGCGACCCCGGCGACAACCATCCGTCGGAAGTACTACCATTCCTGAAAGAACTGCAAACCATACTGGTGAAATATCACCCGAAAGCCAAAATGTGGATTTCCCTGCAAGGCTTCGACACCGAACAGATCGATTATTTTTACAAATACCTGGAAACAGAAAAACCCACCTGGCTGCAAGGCGTAGTATCCGGCCCGGGCAGCCCGCCCATGGCCGAAACCCGTTACCGCCTGCCCAAGCAATACCAGCACCGCCAGTACCCCGATATTACGCACTCCGTACGCTGCGAATTTCCGGTGGAGAAGTTTGATCAGGCATTTGCATTGACGCTCGGCAGGGAGTCGGTCAATCCACGGCCATTTGCATTTGCCAAAATCCACGCGAAATACGCGCCATTTACGGACGGATTTGTTTCCTACTCCGACGGCAGCCACGACGATGTGAACAAGGTGTTGTGGAGCATGCGCGCCTGGGATCCGCAGGCGGATGTGCACGGGATTATAGAGGAATACTCCGCCTTTTTCTTTAATCGTACAGTGGCTGCGGTAGCGGCGAGTGCGATCGAAGGACTCGAACAAAACTGGAAAGGGCCGTTGGCTGAAAATGGCGGTGTGGAAATGACTTATATCAACTGGCGGATTCTTGAAAAAACGGAAGAGTCTCTTGCGGGCAACTGGCGGTGGCAAATGCTCCTGCTGCGCGCATATTACGACCAGTACACACGCATGCGCCTTATCCGTGAACAGGAACTTGAAAAGCAGGCCAATGCAATCCTCGCTGCCGCCGACCGGAATATGATTGCAAAATCAATGGACCAGGCGTTGGCGCTGGTGAACAAAGCTGATCAAAGTCCCGTAGAGCGCGACATTTACAAGCATATCGTTGATTTAAGCGATGCCCTCTACACCTCCATCGGCCTGCAGACAAGTACCGAAAAGCACAAGCCCCGCAACCCTGAACGCGGCGTGGTGATGGATTTTGTAAACTACCCCCTCAACAACCGCTGGTGGCTGGCCGATGAATTTGAGAAAGTTAAAAAAATGACCAGTCCCGACGAGCAGTTAGCGAGATTGAAAACCATCGCGTCCTGGGAAAATCCCGGGCCCGGAAGTTACTATGACGACATTTCAAGCGTAGCCAAGGGCCCCCGCGTCAAAACGGTTTCGGAAGATGCAACCGACGTGGCGTGGTGGGATAATGGTATGAGCCGCAAAAGGCTATCGACCCAGCTCTTCCAACGTGAGCCTGAACTCGATTACGACAACCTCGACCCTCACGCGCGTTACATCATACGCGTGGCGGGCGAAGGTGATGCGCTCCTGCGCGTGGATGGGAGAAGACTTTCGCCTATCGTTTACAATAAAGAATCCGAAACATTCAAGGAATGGATTGTGCCGCTGAGCCTCACCCAGGACGGCAAGATTTCGGTTACCTTCGACGGCCCGGAAGAATCGCAGCTGAACTGGCGTAAGCAGTCGAAGATTTCGGATGTATGGTTGTTGAAACAGCCGTAATGCGATCAATTGTGAACTTTTAAAAAAGCGCTCGCTCGTGCAAATCTCCGGATTTGCACACACTACTCGCAGGCCTCCGGCCGGTCCATACAACAAAAGCGACATTGCGGTATCGACCGGCCGGAGGCCTGCGAATAATAGTCACGAAGGAAAACCTTCGCGCCATTTCGTTGCTACAAACAGAAAGCCACTCTTCCGGCTTAATCGTGAATGCCGAGAAAGCGATTCCTGACGAGCAGACAAGCTCCCAGTAAGCCTGCGTCTTCACCCAATTTTGAATGTACAAGCCGGGTATCATTATTAACCAGGCTCAACGAGTATTTATTAATGGCTGTTTTAATAGGCAAACCTATATAATCACCGGTAGCAAGCAGCCCGCCTCCAAGGATGACCAGTTCAGGATTGAAAACGTTGATCAGGGAAGCGATACCGCGGCCGATGTTGTCACCCAATTGCGCGATAAGCTCAATGGCAAGCACGTCGTCGGCCATGGCGGCTTCGATGATATCGTCCATGGTGATGCGGTCTGGCTCGGCTATTTTAGTGGTGATGAGCGAAGAAGAACCCTCCCGAACCTTGTCGCGGAACATTCTTTCTAATGCCCAGCCGGCAGCCTCGGTTTCCAGGCAGCCTTTTTTACCGCACCGGCAGATGTATTCATTATGGAATACCGGCATATGCCCGAACTCCCCCGCGTAACCCGATTTACCATAGTACAGCTCGCCGCCCATCAGTATCCCGACCGCGATGCCGTAATCCAGGTTCAGGAAAAGGACATCTTTTTCATTTTCAACGGCTCCGAGGCAGAACTCTCCGTAAGCCATCGCGCGGGAATCGTTTTCGAGAAACACAGGAAAGCCTATTTTCTCCTCGACAATCTCGCTCAGCGGGCGGTCGTCGAAATGGAAGTAACTGTAACTGTGCCCGGTACGGTAATTAACCCGCCCCGATAGATTGATGCCCACCCCTTTGATCCGGTCCTTCGGAACAGGTAACCCGCTGATGAAATCGAGAATATGACCACACAGCATATCCCGCGATTCGACGGTATTGGTCAGTTCGTAGTCCATTTTACCCGAATTCCTGACCAATGTTTTGTCCAGATTCAGCAAACCGATCGTGATATGACTTTGCTTCACATCCACCCCGATAAAATAGGCAGCCTCCGCTGCTACACCGTATAAACTGGGCTTACGACCACCGGAAGAATCGACCTTTCCGTAATCGCTCACCAGACCCTCGGCCCGCAGTTCATTTACCAGCACAGTCACTTTCGGAACGCTGATATTCAGCCGCTTCCCAAGCTCCGGCAGCGTCATACTGCCATGATTGGCCAGATACCCGAGGATAATGCCTGCCGGGTCTTTGGTTTTATAGTTGGCCGCAACGCGAAGTGGTCTGCTCATAGGGTGTAAACAAATGGGGCGGCTAAATTAAGGACATATTTACTTTGTTTTATATCCGTTCAAGCCAAAAAAGAGAATGAAAACATAGCACAGCAGCGGCAGCATAAAAGCAACCTGCCAGTTGAAATGGTCGATCAGCACGCCTTGCAAATAGGATACGACCGCCCCGCCGACAATGGCGGTGGACAACCAGCCGGAAGCCCTCGTCGCATGCTCTTCGAGACCGGCTACCGATAATGAAAAGATCGTCGCGAACATAATGGAATTGCACAAACCAACGGCCACCATAGTCCAGGCCGCCAGCATGCCCGTGCTCGTAACGGACACGATGATCAACACGACGGCCGCAATGGCACAAATGCTCAGTACCAGCGGCGCCCGCACGATTTTCAACACACCGGCCCCTATAAAGCGCCCCACGAGCATACTTCCCCAGTATAGTGCGACATAAAAAACGGCCTTATTTTCTTCAATGCCGGCTGTATCAGCAATATAATTCGTCAGGAAAGAGCCGATGGAAACCTCCGCTCCCACATAGCAGAACAATGCCGCTAATCCGAACCGCAGGTTCCGGAAACCGAAGATCCCTGATTGGCTCTCTCCGTTATCAGGTGCTTGCGAAACCGGGGAAGGCAATTTCAATTGGCTGATCACAAACGCAATCACGATCACAAGGGCGGTGATGGAGAGGTAAGGAAGCCGCACGGCCTCACTGGATTGCATGCCATCGCGAACCTCCGAAAGAATATACGATGCCCCCAGCAACGGTGCCACGGTAGTACCCAGCGAGCCCAGCGCCTGAATGAGATTGAACCGCGAAGAGGCGGTTTCCGGCGGTCCGAGCAGAGTAATGTAAGGGTTCGCGGCTACCTGCAAGAGCACAATGCCGATCGCAAGTATAAAAAGTGCCGCCAGAAACAGGTAATACTGGTGCATGAGCGATGCCGGGAAAAAGAGGAAAGTCCCCACTGCCGCGATGGCAAAACCGGCCACCATACTCTGCTTAAATCCAAATTTACTGACGATAATCCCGGCGGGAATGGACATTATTCCATAGGTAACAAAGAAATAAAACTGCACCAGCGCCGATTGCGTGTAGTTCAGTTGGAAACTGTTTTTAAAAAACGGCACGAGGGTGTCGTTGAGGCACGTAATGAGCCCCATCATAAAATACAACACCGCGAGCGTTACCAACGCGGGCCGGTAACTTTGCCCGTTGGCAATGCCCGCAGGCTGGGCGGTAGCAACTGGAACCTGGGCCATAGTCAGACGTTTAAGGACACTTTCGATTGAATCGCTTCCAGCGTTTTCCAGCATTGGTACAATCCGCGCGGTACGTGGAAACAGCCCTTCCATTTACCCCCCTTCAATGTCAGCAAGGGCTCGCCCTGGCGATTGAGGTACCCAAACCACTCGCCGTATTCGGGGTCCGGGAAATGGCTCCACGTGTACGCATGCACGCGCTCGAACCAATGCGCGCAACGCTCATCGCCCGTGTGCAGGTAGCCTTTCAGGAGCGTGATAAGCGTTTCCATATGTACCCACCAAAGTTTCTGGTCCCATTCGAGCTGTTGAGGCGGGTTGCCTTTTACATCCATAAAATAGAAGATCCCGCCATGCACAGGGTCCCAGCCGTACTCAACGAGCTGAATCGCAATGTCGACCGCCCGCTGTGCCAGCTGCTCGTCCGAAGTCCGTTCGGCCAGATCCATCATAAACCACATCGATTCCAGCCCATGCCCCGGATTGACCAGCCTTCCCTCGAACGAATCCGAAAAAGAACCATCCGGGCTGACATTTTCGAGGATCACACCCAGCTCGGGCTTGTAAAACTTGTTCATCACCGTGTCGATACCGCGTTCGATCACTTCGTTCACCAATGCCGGTTCCAGCAGCGGTTCGATTTCCAGTACCAGGTTACACAGGATCATCGGCAAGGCGAAACTTTCCAGCGGCCGCGCACCGGGCACGGCTTTGCTGTAAATACCCTTCGGGTTTTCCTGCCTTTTCAAAATGTTGCAAAAAGTGTCCGTGGCAATAGTTTTGAACTCCTCATTGCCCGTAGCCTTGTACAACTGGCCGAATGCCATGGTAGCAAAGCAGTCCGAAAAAATGCTGTGCGGTTGCATAAGCGGATTCCCGTGGCTATCCAGCGAAAAATACCAGTTGGCGCCGCCGGCGCGGACGTCTCGTCCGTGTCCGTGCTCCCGCCCATGCTTCTGCAAAAAATCTCCCCCCGAAAGCGCCATGTCCAGCCACTCCTGCCGCGCTTCCACCTGATTATACAGCATGGCAAAGCACCATACCTGCCTGCATTGAAGCCACAGAAACTTGTCGGTATCGAACACCTTCCCCTCGCGGTCGAGGCAAGTAAAAAATCCTCCCGATTCGTGGTCGGGAGAATTCTTCATCCAGAAAGGGATCACATCGTTCAGCAGTGCGTGTCGGTACTGGTCAATATACTTTTCGGGTTGCATGAAAGGTTAGGTTAAGGGTTCAGGAATAGTCCTGCATTTTAAAAGGTTAGGGATTAAAATCGTTTTCGAAATACATCCAGTCGATATGGAACATAGAGCCTTTGGCCTTTTCATTCCTGAAAACCAGGTAAAGGTCATGCACGCCTTTGCTACCGCTTACCGGCAACAGTACTTCTTTCCAACCGGCTTTAAGGTCGTCCAGCCGTCCGCCGGGAACATCGACTTTACCCAGCAGCTGGCCTTCACGGCTTCCCTGGCGCAACTCGATCGTACCGCCGGCACCATGCTCCTGAATGCGTAATCGGATATTTTTAATGTGCGCGAGGTCAATCTGGTTGAACCGCGTATATTTTCCATTGGTAATGTTCGCGATGTAGGAAACGTAGCCGGTGTTTTGTGTCGCAATCACAACACCCACATTTCCTTCCTGGTAATCCTCCATTTGAACCAGCGGATTACGTAGCACAATATGGCTGGCCGTCTTTTGCGGGCCGATACCATTCGCGCCCTTATCGGTGTAGGAAGCCAGCAAGACGTAAGCGCCCTCATTGCCCTTGCCTATATGCTCCGTCAGTTTCAGCTGGGCTGAAAGCGGCGTTTGCTCCGCAGTTTTGCCCAATGAAAGAATATAACCCGCTATTTCTTTCGCATCTTTTTCGGGCAAATCAGTGTGAGGCGGCATTGGGTAAGAGCCCCAGTTCCCGCTTCCGCCGGTGATAATCTTGCGTGCAAGCATATCCGCAGCGCCTGCATTACCCGCGTATTTTTTGGAAATATCCTTCAATGCCGGGCCGATAGACTTGGTTTCCAGCGTGTGGCAAGCCTTGCAATCCAGCGAAGCGTACAATTTCGCCGTAGCCGCATACCGGATATTCTCCCCTTCCGAACCCGACAATGCGCCTGCAAGGTCCTTTCCGAAAGCCAGGTAATTAAAGCCTGCGTGAATTTTGGCACGCTGGATATTGCCATCTTCCTTGTCCGTAACCTTGATATTGTAGTCAAATGGGGCATTATCCCAGTAAAAACTGCGGTTCGCCTTCGTTTCGATCTTCACATCCGGCGGCGTGTTGCCGATCTTGAACTCGGTGGTAGCGGTTCCCTTTCCGCCGTTCTGGTCGGAGACGGTCAATACCACATTGTAAGTGCCGGGTTTGGTAAAAGTGTATTTGATTTCCTCGCCTGCCATCTTTTTCGCCCCGATTTTCCATTCATAAGTCAGCTTGTCGTCGGCATCGTAGTCTTTGGAACCTTTGGCCGAAAGCGTAGCCGTAAATGGAGCCGCTCCGATGGTCTTGCCCGTCGTAACGGCGGCTATCGGATTGCGGTTACCCTCGGCATACTCCACCCGGATGATGCCCGAGTCGGTATTGCGTGCAAACCAGTTGGTACCGTAAGCGAGCAGGTAAATGGCCCCGTCGGGCGCAATCTGCATGTCGATCGGCGCGACGACCTTCAATTGAGGAAGGAAAGGCTCCATGCTCACATAGTTGCCGTTCGCATCCATGGTCACGGCCATGATCCACTTCCGTATCCATTCAAAAATGAACAACTTCCCATTGTAGTATTCCGGCAGTTTGTAAGGCGCATTCGGGTATAAATCACTGTAGTACACCGGACCAGCCATGGCACTGGCCCCTCCTTTGCCTACCTGCGGGTATTTCTTCGACGGGCCTTTCCCGTACCAGATGAACGCAGGTTGGGCAGGCGGCAACTCTCGGATTCCCGTGTTATGCGGTGAATCGTTGATCGGCTTTTGCGGGTCTTTTCCCGGCCCTTCCTTCTTGGTCGCAAAATCATAATCGGGAAACACCTCGTTGTCGCCCAAAAAATAAGGATAACCGAAGAAGCCCGGCTTGCGGGCCTGGTTAATCTCATCATAACTCATTTTACCTTCGCTACCAGGCACCTCCGTATCAGGGCCGACGTCGCCCCAGTAGAGGTAGCTGGTCTTCGGGTCTACGGAAATGCGGAACGGATTCCGCACACCCATCGCGTAAATTTCGGGCTTGCCCTTCGAACCGTCCTTCGGGAAAAGATTCCCGTCCGGAATGGTGTAAGTCCCATCCGCTTCCGGCTTGATTCGCAGAATTTTCCCCCGGTAGTCATTACTGTTGGCCGTAGCAGCCTGATCATCGGATAGCTCGCGACCCGGACGCTCGTCGATGGGCGTATGCCCCTCGATTTCCTCTGCGTTGGTATTATCTCCGATAGAGAGATAAAGCAGGCCGCCCGAAAAAGTAAGATAACCCGCTGAATGGCAGCAATACTTACGCTGGGTAGGAACTTCCAAAAGTACCTTTTTGGAATCCTGGATCAGGCTCTGCCCTTTTAGTTCGAAGCGCGCCAGGTGACTGACGCTCTTCTCGCCGCCCACACCATAGTAGAAGTAAATCCAGTTATTCTGTTTGAAATCCGGGTCAACCGCCACGCCAAGCAGCCCGTCCTCGATCCCGCTAAATACATTGAATTGAGCGATCGTCGAAAGTTCCTTGGTGGCGTTGTTGAAATAGCGCACCGCCCCTTTCCGTTCAGCCACCACCATATCGTAGTTCGGCAGGATCGCCATTTCCATTGGCTCGTCAAGGCCCGATACCAGTTTGGTATAGGTAAACCGGCTCGAATCCGGCCCCTCCGAAATGCCGGCAATGCGAACCGGTTGAGCATTTTCTACGTCCCGGAACACCGGTTTGTCATTCCGGCTCACCGAAGCCAGGCACAGCGCCCCGGCAAACAAAAGACCTATGGAAGATTTCAGTTTTTTCACTCAATAAACTTAATAAAATGATTTATGAAATATAGCGCTATGTGACATTTAATTTTGAATAACCTAGTTGTCAAAAATTGTCAAGTGTTGTCACGAATAGTCAGGTATTGTTTATCTACATCGAACTCGCAGGCTATGAATGACTACTCGCAGCCATAATGATTTCCCAAGACAACCCTTGACCATTCCTGACAACTCTTGACCATATTTGACTATTCACATATTTCACCTAATAGTTCGGATTCTGCACAATGGAGCCTCCCGAACGGTCTATTTCAACCTGCGGAATAGGGAACACCTCGTTTTTACCTGCCGTAAAATTCCCGCCTTTACCATTCGAAAACGGCTTGGCTGCGTAAGCTTTCATGGTCGGCACGAGCGTATTCCAGCGCATGAGGTCATACAGGCGGTGGTATTCCATGGCCAGCTCCACCCGGCGTTCGTGCCGCACGGCTTTGCGCAGATCATCACCCGCTTTCACATCAGACAGCTGTTTTTCAGCCACTTTCAAAACCCTCGATGCCGCTTCAACATCCTTCCGCGACGAAGCCGAGGCGCGCTTGCGCACCTGGTTAATATAGCCGGCTGCCTCGCTCTTATCCCCTCCGCTCTCAATCAATGCCTCTGCATACATCAGCAGCACATCGGCATAGCGGATCGGATGGTAAGTCCAGGCGTCGTTGCCCCACCCTTGCCCGCGGCGCGATTCAGGCAAATACACTTTCCGGCTGTGGTAACCGGTATTCGGGTAGGTCGAAAAATCCAGCACCTCTTTGGTTCCATTCGCCTTCGGAAACTGGTCACCCGATTGCAGGACCGTATACAACAGCCGCGGATCGCCCTCTTCGAACTCATTTACGAGGTCTTGAGTAGGCAAATCAAAGCCCCAGCCACCGGTTGCCCCACGCGGCGAGCAATATACATTAATGGTACTGCCGTAAATCGGGATCGCCGGATCGTCGCCCATGATAATGGAAAACACAGCCTCCTTTGTCTTATACCCGTTTTCCAGGAATATCTCCTGATACTGAGGATGCAGGGCAAATGCACCCGAGTCGATCACCTTCTTTGCAGCGTCACGTGCTTTGGCAAAAAGAGCAGGATCATCTTTGGCAAAAAACAGGTAGGCCCTCGCCAGCAATGCCCAGGCAGCCTCTTTGGTAGCCCGGCCCACTTCGGAAGCCTGCAACTTCGCAGCCGAAAGCATCGCCGGATCATTCGCCGCGGCCGTAAGTTCTGCTTCAATAAATTGGAATACCTCCTTGGCCGACGCGCGGTTCAGTTTGGTACGGTCATCCACCGTGAGTGTTTTGGTCACCAACGGCACACCACCGAAAACCTCCGCGAGTTCGAAGTAGAAAAACGCCCTCAGAAACCGGATTTCAGCCAGGTAGCGACTCTTTTGAACAGGATCAAGCGGGGCGCCGCTGGCGTCGATGAGGCTCGCCTCCGGCAACCGCTCCAATGCTACATTGCAGTTACCGATCGCACTGTAACGCGCTGTCCAATAACCCGCAAGCGTTTCGTTGGACGAAAGCGCACGGCCAAAACCAAGGTCGGTCACGAACGGACGGTCGCCCGCATCGGAGCCGCCCTTATCGGCATCGTCCGTGGCCATATTACCCAGCTCAGCCCGGGCCGCTTCGTAACCCCAGAAGTTACTCACAAAACCCCTGTAACAGGTCACCAGCGATTTAAATCCTGCATCAGGCGATTTATAAAATGTTTCGTCGGTAAGGTTGCCCGGAGGCGTGCGATCGAGGAACTCTTCGGAACAGGACGTCCCACCCAGCACCAGGCACGACGCGAGCATTATGATTGACAACTTTTTCATAGTGAATATTTTAGAATTTTGCATTGATACCAAACATCCATGTACGCGCCTGCGGGAAGTAGCCCTGATCGATCCCTGTCAGTTTGGGGTCAGCCGAACCCATTTCAGGATCGAGGCCGCTGTATTTAGTGACCGTGAAGAGGTTTTGCGCACCTACATATAACCTCACCTGCTTGATTTTCGCCTTTTGCAGCAAACCTCCCGGCAAGCTGTAACCGAGCTGGACATTCTTCATGCGCAGGTACGAACCATCCTCCACGAAATACTGCGACACGTTGGTGTTCAGACCGGCATTCTGTGAGATTTTGTAATATTGATTGGTACTACCCGGGCCATTCCACGCTTTTTCGAGGAAACCTTTCGGCGCATTGTACCAGCCGGTACCCGATTCTGTATCGTAGCGAAGGATGTTCATTACATCGTTCCCCTGCGAGCCCTGCACAAATGCGCTGATATCAAATCCTTTGTAAGCCGCATTTACCGTGAGCCCGTAAATGAAGTCCGGCCATGGGTTGCCGATTTTCGTACGGTCATCTGCATTGATCAACTGATCGCCATTGATGTTTTTGAACCGAATATCCCCGGCTGTCGAAAGGCCTTTCTGTGCACTGGCATTAACCTCGTCCTGGGTCTGGAAAATACCGTCGGTCTGCCATCCGAAATAATAGCCCACAGGCATTCCTTCTTCGGTTTTGGTGATGGTTTCACCCAAATGCGCCGTCGAATAAATGGGTTCGCCACCGCCGAGCGTGGTTACCTTGTTGGAGAAGGTCGAGAGTGTAGCCTTGATACCATACTGTAAACCAGCCACTTCATCGTCATACCCGATCGCAAAATCCCAGCCCTTGTTCACCATCTTACCCGCATTCGACCAGGGGAAATTAGGATACCCCAATGTGGTGGGCAGTGGCACGATAAGCAGCATATTGTCGACTGCCTTTTTGAAATAATCCGCAGTGAGCGTCAGTTTGTTATTCAAAAATGCAAGGTCTACACCGATATCCGTCTGATTGGACGTTTCCCATTGCAACATTGGATTCCCGATACTGCCGCGGCCCGCTCCCATGTACCAGGTTTTGTTATCTCCAAAAAGGTAGCGGCTGTTATTGCCGTAGGTCGACAAATAAGCACCATTCGTGATATTCTGGTTACCGATTTGCCCGTAGCTGGCGCGTAGCTTACCTTCCGAGAGCCATTTAAGACCCGCATCTTTGAAAAACTCCTCATTGGTAAAGTTCCAGGCGGCCGACACCGAAGGAAACGTACCCCAGCGATAATCCTTCGCAAACCGAGAAGTACCGTCGCGACGCACGTTGGCCGTCAGCACATACTTACCTTCAAATGAATAACTTACCCTTCCAAAATAGGAGTTCAATGCATTGGAATAGGTGTAGCCCGATGCGCCCGGATTGATCGTGGCGGCATTGATAATCCGCATATCCTCCTCATTATTAACAGCCCCTTGCTTGGAAGCACCGTATTCCAGTCCTTTCGTGAGCTCCGCCGAGGTACCTGCGAGCACATTCAGGCGATGCTGCCCCCAGACCTGGTCAAATGCGAGCGTGTTCTCCCAAACAAAGTAATTGGACCAATAGGAATAGTTACTGATCGTATTGTAAGTCGCATAATCATACCCATTGAGGTAATATTGCGGGGTAAAGCCCTTGGAAAGCCCCCGGTGAACATCGAGACCAAAGTTGCTGCGGAATTTGAGCGGTTCAAGGATTTTCACTTCCAGGTTCGCACCGCCTTTCATGCTGATACCCTCCCAAATGCTCTGCCGCATCCGCTCGATCTGTCCTACCGGGTTAGGCTTGTTGGAATACAACACGCCGGCATAGCGAGAAAACGGGTTGCTGGCATCGTAGCCCTGCATAATTGTCTGGTAAAAAGAAGGAACATCCCGCAGATTATCACGGTAAACGGGCGTGATCGGGTCGGCAGTCATGGCGCTGAAAATCGTCCCGGAATAAGGGTTGTTCTCATCGATATTGCGGCGGCTTTCGTAAACCACGGCAATATTACTACCAAGGCGCACCCGCTCGTTGATATCCGCATTCACATTATTCCGCCACGAAATGCGGCGGTAATCCGAGCCGCGAACGATCCCCTTCTGATCCATATAGCCCAATGCCGAAGCAAAATCGACCTTTTTGCTACCACCCGAAACATTGATATTGTAGCTCTGCACCGGCGCATTTTCATGGATAATCTGCTTCCACCAGTCGGTACCGTTGGGTCCCGTGTTCGCACGTACGAAGTTGAGCGCCTGGGTTTTCATATCCGGAGTGATCGGCCGGGTCACACCCACCGCTTCGGCTGCGCGGTTTTTATAATTGATAAACTCCTCGGCATTCAGCATATGCGGGCGCTTCCATGGCGATTGCAAGCCATAGTAGCTATCGAACGAAACGCTTACGGCTTCCGATTTGGAACCCTTTTTGGTGGTGATAATCACCAGGCCATTCGAAGCACGCGAACCATAAATAGCAGCCGCGGACGCATCCTTATGAATATCCATCGTCTCGATATCGTTCGGATTCAACCAACCGATACCCGTCTGCGGCAGCCCGTCGACAATGTAGAGCGGCTCATTGGAGTTGTTGATCGAACCGATCCCGCGTATACGCACGATACCCGCGGAGCCCGGGCTCCCGCTCGACTGCGTCACCATCACGCCCGCGGCCTTGCCCTGCAAAGCGTCTGTTGCAGAGCGAACGGGCATATTCCGGATCTCATCGCCCCCTATCGAGGCCACCGAACCCGTCACATCCTTTTTGGAAACGGTACCATACCCCACCACCACGACTTCCGAGAGCGACTTCGAATCCGTCGAAAGTTTCATGTCGATCACCGAACGGTTATCTACCGATGCCTCGGCCGACAGGTAACCGATGAATGAAAATACCAATGTCCCATTCTCAGGCACATTCGGAAGCTCATATCGCCCCTCTCCATTCGTTGTTGTACCTGTTCCAGAACCTTTTACAATGACACTGGCACCAGGCAACGGTTCGCCCGAAACGGCGTCGGCTACCACACCGGAGACCGTCAGCGCGACATTCGCCACCTTACGTTCCGCGGCGCCCTTAAACAAGGAAGCGAGCGTATTCACCGGCTGCGTAGCCTGCAACTGTCCCGTTGGCTGCGACTCCAACGATGTTTTCCGCTCCGCGTCAGGACGGTCACCAGCTTTTTCCGTGGATTCATCTTTAATGAAGATCACATAGAAATTGTCACGCAGCTTCTTGAAAGCCAGATTATTCGGTTCCAGGATTTTACGCAATGAATGCTCCAGTGAGCCGGCCTTGCCCGACTCCTTCACGGTTTTACCGTTGACATAGCCGGAGTTGTAGAGAAAGGATACATTGAACTGCTTTTCCAGCTCACGAAGTTTCGATTCCAGGGTTACCGCCTGGCGCGGGCGTGAGTCACCGCCAGGGCTCACCCGGTGCGGGCCGTCCTCATCGAGCCTCGACAGCGCGATGTTCTGCGCGTGCACCGCAAACACGGCACAACAGCAAATTGCGATCAGGTTAAGAGTAGTGATCAGTCGTTTCATAGGCGAAAGCGCTTTTACAGGGTTTGATTAAATGGCCAAAATCCGAACGCGTACCACATTATTTCGCGATTCTAAACATAGAGTACCGTTTCATTTGGCCTACCGCCACAGGGAATGCAACTTTTTTCTAAAAATTTCTAACGGCGCAAAGTTGGCGAGTCAAGAAGTAGTTGTTTATCGTTATTTCAAATACAAAATTTGATTTTCAAGATAATTAATAAATTAAATTACAAATTAAGCATGTAAAATGCGACAGTTTTATAATTGCCAGTACGCGACTTACAACTCCTGGCTAATTACTTTCCTGATTCTTAAATACAACACCTGACCTAGTGACTTTCCTGACTTCGCGATTTCATAACTTCCCGCCTTATTCGGACCTGGGTGCGATGACCAGCAAGTCGCCGTCGCGCGTGATGGTCACGGAAGATGCTTCGGCAACACCTTGAAGAAGCAGATCGACATTGTCCGTCGGGACGGAGCCTGAAATCTGGCGATCGAGTAATTCGGGCCGGCTGGCTTCTGTTTCCAGGCCATAGGTATCCCGCAATATTCCCGCGACCTCCCGGAGTGAAGTATTTTTGAAAACGAGTTTATGATCTTTCCAGGCAGAGTAGAGACCTTTTTCGACGCGCTCGCGCTGGTAATCCGATGGCTTTTTACGAAACTGAACCATTTCACCCGGTCTGAGGACCAGTGTATCGCTTTCCGAGTTGCCCAGGTTGCACCGGACCTTTCCTTCGTCGAGGACTATCCGCGTGCCGCTCTCGCGCTTGCTGACATTGAACTGTGTACCAAGCACGTCGAGGCTGAAATCCGCTCCCGTGCGTACGCGAAACTTCCGGTGATCCTTCGTATGAACCACCTTGAAATAACCCTCGCCTTCCAGCCGCACTTCACGCAACTCCGACCATTCGGCATCGTATGAAAGCACAGAGTTGCCATTCAAGGTCACTTCGGAGCCATCGGGCAATATCAGTACGCGGGTTTCGCCGAAGCCGGTGCGTTCGGTAATGCGGCCGTTTTGCCGTTGAAATGTATACAAACCAAGCCCCGCAACAATCAGGAACAGTACCGCAGCGGCGATCTTACCCCAGCCATACCAGCCGGATTTGCCAGCAGGCAGCTCGTCTACCCATTCCTCAGATTCCGCATTAACTGTCTGTATCCGGGCAAAGAGCTTATCCTCCAATGCCGACAGACCATCGGCAGACAATCCATCCGTGAACGTCGGGCGCAATTCCGCCGAACGATACCAGGCTTCCAGTTCTTCGGCCTCCGCGGGCGAGTTCTGTCCGCTCTTGTCATTTTCCAGTAAATACAGCAAGCGTTCTTTGTCCATTCGTCGATATACTTCTCCGCTTTTGATATAGTAACACTCCGGCGCGGTTACCGCCACAGCCGGCCCAGTTTTTTTTCTAAGGATATAAACCCCACATTTCCAGTGCGATCCATGCCCAGGCAAACTCTTTCAGGTTTTCTCGCAGGATTTTCAGCGCACGGCCCATCTGCTTTTCGACCGTGTCCACCGGAATTTGTTCCTGCTCCGCAATCTCCTTATAAGTAAGGTGCTCCTTCCTGCTGAGCAGGTACACTTTCCGCAATTTTTCCGGCAAGTTTTGAACGCTGCTTTCCAGCGCGCGGGCGAGCTCCTCGTAATGCAGGCGATCCTCGATATAGTTATTCTGGTCGCCCGGCACTTGCAGCAAATGTTCGAGGTAAGCCTCCCTGATTTTACGGGAACGGATCAGATTATAGATGCTGTACCGCAACGCGCCGAACAGGTACGCTTCGAGTGATACAGAAATCAGCAGCGTTTCACGTTTGGCCCAGAGGTCGACAAAAATTTCCTGGATAATTTCCTCACTTTCTTCGCGTAACAGGATCCGCCGGTACGCGGCATCGAAGAGCCGGCGCCAGTATTTACGGTACAACGCGGCAAAAGCCTCACTGTCGCCCGTTTGCATGCGGGCGAGCAAAATATCGTCGGTGCTATTTGGGTTTTCGGAAGCGATGGTTGTCAGAAAGGGTTTGGAGCCCGCAAGTTCGCTGATCCGCCGGTCAAAACCGATGAGAATTGGTGAGAATTTTAGAGAGCCTCCTGGTAATTGAAAAACAATTCAACTTTATAGTTAAAAATAATATAATATTTAAATATATTTGTAACTATAAAATTAAATACACGATACGCCACTATGCCAGACCGTCACACTTTATCAAATCAGCGACATGTGGGTTTTCGGCAAAAACTTTCAGGGACATCAACTTTATATCAAAATTTCGATGGGCCGCGCTAATGCAAAAAGCCGATGCGGTATCCATTTAAACAAACATTATGAAAAGTCCGATTACAGGAAAGGAAATGCAGATACGAAACGAAGTTACGAGCCTGGCATTCAGGAAAGAGGAATTTGAAGTCGTCACGCATTATTACGAATGCGAAGATTCCGGCGAGCGTTTTTCCGACGACCGTCTCGACGAGTTGAGTATCGTACAGGTGCATAACCAGTACCGCGAAAAGTATGGAATCCCGTTTCCGGAAGAAATCAGGCGAATCAGGGAAGGGTACGGGATTTCGGCCAGCAAAATGTCGGAAATTTTAGGGCTGGGTGTGAATTCATATCGCCTGTATGAAGCCGGTGAAGTGCCGTCTGTGGCCATTGGGAGGCTTATTATGTCGATCCGTAACCCGGCAACATTTGTCCAGCAGGTTACTGCGAGTGTACATTTCCTGAGCGATAAAGAAATTAAAAAGCTGACGCAGGCCGGAGAGAACCAAAGTATGGAATTTGTTGCCGAAAAGGTATTTCCGTCAAAGCTTAATGGTTACCGTCAACCCGATTTTGCCAAAATCGCCGGTATGATCGCATTTTTTCAGGTATTAAGGAAAATTACGCTGTTCAAAACCAAATTGAACAAGTTGCTATTCTATGCCGATTTCAATGCTTACCGTTTAACGGGATACTCTATTACCGGACTGGAATACAGAGCAATACAGTTCGGACCGGTACCTGCGCAGTTTCAGAAAATGTATGTGGATCTTTCACAACGAGAACAGATCAGCATCGAAGAGCAATATTTTGGGAATGGTGCTTATGGTGATGAAATCAAAGCCTCCACGTCGTTTGACAAGGCACTGTTTTCAGACACAGAATTGAAAGTGCTGGAATTTGTAGCCCAACAATATGGCAAGCTCGCAACGGACGACATTGTGAATCTTAGCCACGAAGAAACAGGGTGGTATAATAATGCAGAACAAAAAGCGCTGATCAACTATCGTTACGCATTTGAACTCAATCAGGGCATCAGCTATAATTCCTGACCAAAGTCAGTTTTTTCCACGTCTTTCCGTCATCCGTTCGGCTGATCGTATGCTCCAATTTTGGATAAGGTTTAATCCAGACCATGACCATGAGCATATTGACGGCCCCGGAGGCCATTTCCGATACACGGCAGGCTTGCTACCATTGCGGAGAGGAATGCCGCGATGACGTCCTGCACGCCGACGATCACGATTTTTGCTGCGACGGCTGCCTGACCGTTTACAGTGTTTTGAAAGAAAGTGACCTTTGTCAGTATTACGCAATCGAAGGTGCGCAGGGCATTTCACCCGACCCTGCGTTTTACAAGGGTAAATACGACCATCTCGATCAGCCCGAAGTGCACGACAAGATGATCGAATTCACGGACGGGCACCTGACCACCGTGTACTGGTACCTTCCGAAAATGCATTGCAGCTCGTGTATCTGGCTGCTCGAACACCTGTACCGCCTCAACCCCGCGGTGCGGAGCTCAGTGGTGAATTTTCCCGAAAAAAAGGTCAGAATTACGTTCGACGCACCTGCATTGCGGCTGAGCGAGCTCGCTGCACTACTTACGCGCATCGGGTATGAGCCTTACCTGAGCATGGACGATTTGTCGGGTAAGAAAGCCGGCAAATGGAACCGCACCCGGCTTTACAAAATCGGGATTGCGGGCTTTGCATTCGGGAATATTATGATGCTGAGCTTTCCCGAATACTTCCATTTGGGGCAAAATACCTCGGACCAGAATCTCCGCACGCTTTTCGGTATTCTTAACCTCGTCCTAAGCTTGCCGGTGCTGTTCTACTGCGCGGCGGATTTCTACAAATCAGCCTGGTCGGCACTAAAAGGGCGCTACCTGAATATCGATGCGCCGATTGCCCTCGCACTGAGCTGCGTTTTCCTGATCAGCATTTACCAGCTCGCTACGCAAACCGGGCCCGGATACCTGGATTCATTTGCCGGAGCCGTGTTTTTTATGCTCGTGGGACGATACTTTCAGGACAAAACTTACGCCGGCGTTTCGTTTGATCGTGACTATAAATCCTATTTCCCTATTGCGATCTCCATCCTGAACGATGGAATCGAAGCACGCAAACCCATTACCGATCTCCAAAAAGGCGACCGGATGCTGGTCAGAAATGAAGAACTGATCCCGGCCGATGCGGTGCTGCAGAGCGCGGTGGCGATGGTCGATTACAGCTTCGTTTCCGGCGAATCGCAACCGGTCGAAAGACGGAAAGGCGATACCATTTATGCGGGCGGCAAGCAAAAAGGTGCGGCCATCGAGCTGGAAGTACTGCGGGAAGTTTCCCAAAGCTACCTCACCCAACTTTGGAATAATGAGGCATTTACCCGCGAGAAAGACGACGCCAACAAATCGCTGGCGGCGCGCATTAACCGCTACTTTTCTCTGATCGTGTTGGGCATTGCAGCGGTAACTTTTGCCTTCTGGTTCTTTATCAATCAAAACCCGGAAACTGCATTCCTGGCATTCACCACCACGCTGCTGGTGGCCTGCCCCTGTGCATTACTGCTTTCATCCACATTTACGAACGGCAATCTGCTGAGCGTTTTCAGCCGAAACCGTTTTTATCCTAAAAATGCGCACAGTATCGAACGGCTGGCGCGGACCGACGCCGTTGTTTTTGATAAAACAGGCACCATTACCCTTCCCGACGACGCGGAAATCGACTTTACTGGCGAACCGTCGACCCGGGATGAGCTAGTCATGATCAAAACCCTGGTGGGGCAATCCTCCCACCCTTTGAGCCGGCTCATCGCGAAGCATTTGGCTGATGTGCCAGCCAGCCGGCGCGTGCTGACGGGCTTTTCAGAAATCAGTGGTAAGGGAATGGCTGCGCAATGGGGCGCACGAATGGTGAAGGTTGGCTCTGCCGGCTGGGTTGGGGCAATCAGCAAGGAGGAAAGTGCCGGGCAGTCGAGCCGGGTGTATGTGGCTATCGACGAGGTCGTAAAGGGTTATTTCACGATCCGCAGCAAATACCGGCCCGAATTGCCCGAAACACTTTCCGCATTGCGCCAGGCCGGTATCCGTACTTATTTGCTCTCCGGCGATCGCCCGACCGACCGCGATCTGCTCGTACCGCTCTTCGGCGAGAACGCATTGCTTCTCTTTAACCAGAAACCGGAGCAAAAACTGGATTTCGTGCGCGAACTACAACGCGAAGGCCGCCATGTGCTCATGGTGGGCGACGGGCTGAACGACGCCGGTGCATTGCGCCAGAGCGATGTAGGATTGGCCGTTTCGGATGATATCAACAACTTCTCCCCTTCCTGCGACGCGATCGTGGAAGGGAACCAGCTCAGCTTGCTACCGGGATATATCGCGCTCGCCCGTAGCGGTCAGCGCATTATCCGCCAAAGTTTCGCTATTTCACTGATTTACAACATACTGGGACTCTCATTTGCGATAACAGGCCATCTTTCGCCGGTCATCGCAGCAATACTGATGCCGGTCAGCTCCATTACGATTGTGGCGTTTACCACACTTGCCAGCAATGCCGCTGCGCGGCGATATCTCAAAAAACTGACCAAGGTCATAAAACGGACGTAGCAAACATCATCCTTTGCCAGCTACGGCGCCGGTAGTTTTGACCTATCAAAAACACCTAACCAATCCTCATCATGAGCGCATTGTATCTATTGATCATCGCCAGTTTGCTAGTGGCGCTGGGATTCCTGGGCGCATTCATCTGGTCGGTGCGGAAGGGCCACTACGACGACGACTACACGCCTTCCGTACGCATCCTGCTCGACGATTCCGAAAAGCCATAACCACCAGAACCTGAACTGATTTTTACCATTTATCACCACCAAGTTATGTCAAACGTTCCCCATCCCGGCCTCGCCTCCGTTGAGTTGGATGAATTTCAATACGACAACCGCATTGTCCGGGACTTCGCCATCGCCACCATCCTGTTCGGCCTCATAGGCATGCTCGTGGGCTTGCTGGCCGCATTGCAGCTGGTTTTCCCGAACCTGAATTTTGATCTGCCGTTCCTGACATTCAGCCGCATCCGGCCGCTGCATACCAATGCGGTGATTTTTGCATTTGTCGGAAACGGCTTTTTCACCGGGCTCTACTATTCCGTTCCGCGCGTGTTGCGGACGCCCATCTGGAGTCCTGCCCTGAGCCGCTTCCACTTCTGGGCGTGGCAGGCTATCATCCTGGGCGCGGCCATTTCGCTGCCCATGGGTTTTACCACTTCCAAAGAATATGCCGAGCTGGAATGGCCGTTCGACATCGCGATTGCCGTGGTGTGGGTTTCTGCCTTGGTGAACATCATCATGACCACCATTAATCGCCGCGTGGAGCATATTTATGCCGCGGTTTGGTTCTATATCGCCTCCTTTGTGACTGTCGCGATGCTGCACGTGGTGAACAGCGTAGAGCTCCCGATCTCTTTCATGAAAAGCTACTCCGTGTATGCGGGTGTGCAGGATGCATTGGTACAATGGTGGTATGGACATAATGCGGTTGCATTCTTCCTGACGACCCCTTACCTGGGTTTGATGTACTACTTCCTGCCCAAAGCTGCCAACCGGCCTATTTATTCCTACCGCCTTTCGATCGTACACTTCTGGGCGCTGATATTCCTGTACATCTGGGCCGGCCCTCACCACTTGCTCTACACCGCATTGCCCGAATGGGCGCAAACGCTTGGTACGGTGTTCTCGGTCATGCTCATCGCGCCGTCGTGGGGTGGTATGATGAACGGGCTGATGACCCTCCGCGGCGCCTGGGACAAGGTTCGTGAAGATGTGGTGCTAAAATTTATGGTGGTTGCGATTACCGCTTACGGTATGGCCACTTTCGAGGGCCCCATGCTGTCGCTGAAAAACGTAAACGCCATTGCCCACTACACCGACTGGATCGTAGCACACGTACACGTGGGTGCGCTCGGGTGGAATGGCTTCCTTACTTTCGGTATCCTCTACTGGCTCTTCCCGCGCCTGTATAACCGCCCGTTGTATTCTCCCAAAGCCGCTAATTTCCACTTCTGGATCGGTACGCTGGGTATCATTTTCTATACCATTCCCATGTATTGGGCCGGCTGGGTACAAAGCTCCATGTGGAAAGAGTTTACGCAGGAAGGTCTTTTGAAATACCCCAACTTCCTGGAAACCGTAACGGCCCTCAAACCGCTGTATTTTCTCCGCGGTATAGGCGGCTCGTTGTACCTCGTGGGTTTTGTAGTGATGATCTACAACCTCTGGATGACCGCCCTGAAAGGCAAGCTCGTTGCCACTGAAACCGCCAAAGCGATGCCATTGAGTGCTATCTGGCATGCCGAGAAGAGTGAATACTGGCACCGCCGCTTAATGGAACGTAAGCCATTGGCATTAACCATTTTCTCCCTGATAGCCGTCGCCATCGGCGGGATGATCGAAATGATCCCTACGTTCCTTGTCGAATCCAACGTGCCTACCATTGCGAGTGTAAAACCCTACACGCCTCTGGAATTGCAGGGACGCGATATTTACGTCCGCGAGGGCTGCTACGTGTGCCATACGCAGATGATCCGTCCGTTCAGGTCCGAGATCGAGCGATTCGGGGAGTACTCCAAATCCGGAGAGTTTGTATATGACCACCCACACCAATGGGGCTCCAAACGTACCGGCCCGGATTTGCATCGCGTAGGCGGCAAGTATCCCGATTCCTGGCATTACAACCACATGGAAGATCCAACATCGATGTCGCCGGGTTCCATCATGCCGCGCTACGGCTGGCTGCTCGAAAACGACCTGGATACGACCACAACCAAAGCGAAGATCAAAGCCATGCAGACGCTCGGAGTGCCTTATGAAAAAGGATACGAACACCAGGCCAATGCCGATCTCGTAAAGCAGGAACAGGAAATCCAGGAGCGCCTGAAACAAAGCGGCATTAAAACAGCAGCCAACAAAGAAATCATCGCGCTGATTGCGTACATGCAACGATTGGGGACAGACATTAAGCAAAACGGCAACAGTCAGTAAGGGGTATGGTCAGGTGTGGTCAGGAATTGTCAAAGGCTACGTCGCCATTATTGACTACACATCACAACACATGACTACACATGACTACACCTGACCACACATGACCAAACCTGACCAAAATCTGACCACCATTCACTCAATCCATCGGACTATATGAAATTCCGGAATTATCTCGAAACCATAGCGGGCGTAGGCATTTACCCCCTCATATCCCTACTGATCTTTTTTGTTTTCTTCGTCGGCCTGCTCATTTATGTATGGGGGCTTGATAAAAGAAAGCTCGACAAAATGCGCAGCATTCCGCTGAACGACGGCGTGACGAAAAAAACTTTGCTATCACTGCTTTTGCTCGCGTGCATCGCATTGCCTGCTTCCGCGCAGGAAACCGCCGAGCCGGTGCGCGCCATCACCGGGCTCGACCTGGTCCTGTGCGTGGTGCTTGCCGCTTTGGTTTTCATCATGATCCAACTGGCGGTGCTGCTGGCATCGGCCATGCGGTTGCTCAATAAAACCGCACACGCATCCAACGAGCAGCCTACCCACGTTTTCAGCGCGCATTGGTGGAAGAAGTTCAGAGGCATTAGTGTGGCTCTGAAGGACGAAAAAGATATCCTGATCGACGGTCACGACTACGACGGGATCCAGGAGCTCGATAACCGGATGCCCCCCTGGCTGCAATTCCTGTTCTACACCACCATTTTCATTGCCGTGGTTTACTCGGCCTATTATTTCAGCGGATTGGGCGACCTTCAAATCGCAGAGCTGGAAAAGGAAATAGCCACTGCTGAGGCCGAGAAAAAGGCTTACATGGAAAAAGTAGGCGCCAGTATGGACGAAACCTCCGTCACGCTGCTTACCGACAAGGCCGGTGTGGATGCAGGGATGAAAATCTTCCAGGAAAAATGTACCGCCTGCCATGGGGTCGAAGGTGGCGGCGCCGTGGGGCCCAACCTCACCGACGAGTACTGGCTGCACGGCGGCGGCATTCACAATATATTTAAAGTGATCAAATATGGCGTGCCTGAAAAAGGGATGATCTCCTGGGAGAAACAACTCTCTCCTACCGACATCCAGAAGGTAGCGAGCTTCGTCCTGTCCCTCAAAGGCACCAAACCAGCCAATCCCAAAGAGCCGCAAGGCGAATTGGAAGCAACTTCGACCGCCGACGGCCAGGTATCGGCTGCTGAATAGACTTCGGCGGTCGGCAATTGGCGGGCGGCTGCCAAATAGGACTTCGGTGGTTATGAGCCATTAACAATTACATTTCCAATGGAAAACGCAACTACTAACGACTCAAATAAGGGCCTGCAAAAACAGAAAGCCGACGGCCGACAGCCGAAAGCCGAAGTCCGAGGTATCAAAGCCGAAAGCCGTCCGCTTTATCCCCAACGCCCGGCAGGCAAGTGGCATAACCGCCGTGTGGTGTTCAGCATTGTGATCATCGCATTGCTGTTCATTACGCCGTTCATCCGTATCGGCGGACAGCCGCTGGTGCTATTGAATGTGATTGAAAGGAAAATCATCCTCTTCGGCATCTTTATCGGGCCGCAGGATTATTGGCTCTTCGGGCTTACGATGCTTTCGTTTTTCGTATTCATCGTGTTGTTCACCACCGTTTTCGGACGGTTGTGGTGTGGTTGGGCTTGTCCGCAGACCGTTTTTATGGAAATGGTTTTCCGCAAAATCGAATATGCCATTGAAGGCGACGCCGGTAAACAAAAGCTGTTGGACAAAGCACCGTGGACTTCGGAAAAAATCCTGAAAAAGGGTTTGAAATACACCATTTTCCTGGTCATCTCCTTTGCCATTGCCAACCTCCTGCTGGGTTACGTGCTGGGTACCGACGAGCTCTACAAGATCATTTCGGAGCCGATCGATGACCATGTAGGCCTGTTTTCCGGTATTGTCATTTTCACGGCAGTGTTCTACTGGAACTTCGCATGGCTGCGCGAGCAGGCCTGCACGGTGGTGTGCCCATATGGCCGCCTGCAAAGCGTGCTGCTCGACCGAAACTCCATCAACGTCGCATATGATCACGAACGCGGCGAGCCAAGGGGGAAATTACACAAGGGTACCGACCGCACCGAAGGCGATTGTGTTAATTGTTTCCAATGCGTGGCCGTGTGCCCGACCGGCATCGATATCCGGAACGGCACCCAAATGGAATGCGTGAACTGTACCGCTTGCATCGATGCCTGCGACACGATTATGGATAAAGTGGGATTCGACAGAGGGCTCATCCGCTACACTTCAGAGAATGTGATCGAGAAGAAAACAGCCAAGGTTATCACCCCTCGGACGTGGGGTTATGCCGCGGTGCTGCTGCTGCTATGGTCGGCATTGGGATTTGTAGTGGCCACCCGTACCGATACGCAAACCACCCTTTTCCGCGCGCCGGGCAGCCGTTACATCGAGAACAGCGACGGCACGATCAGCAACCTGTACACTTTCAAGATATTCAATAAAACGAACCATATCATCAAACCCTCCCTCCACCTCGACACCCCGCACGGCAAGCTTCTTTTCGCCGGATCACCTGATCTGACGCTGGAAGCTGCGGGGATGTCCGAGGGAACCGTGTTTGTGATTATCCCAAAATCCGAATTGAAAAGCCGGAAAACGGTACTAAAACTCTCGGTTTCGCAAGGTAACCAGCAGTTGGAAACGTTCGAAACCACGTTCATCGCACCGGAAGAATAATGTATTAACCTATTTTATAAATCACCATGAAAGTCAATTGGAAAGCACTTATTGCCTCGGTTTATGTCAGCTTTGTATCGATGATACTACTGCTGGTAGGGATGAGTGCGGGGCAAAAAATCGATCTTGTCACGGATCATTACTACGAGGAAGAACTGAAATTCCAGGGTAAGATCGACAAACTGCGACGCGCGGCGGAACTGACCGAGCCATTATCCTGGCAAATCAAAGACAATGCTCTGCAAATCCGGTATCCGGCAATCTTCGCCGATTCGAGCATTTCGGGCCAGGTCCGCATGTATTGCCCGTCCGACGACCGCAACGACCGCCAGTTCGCGATCGACTCGAACGGCAACGGACAGACCATCGCATTGTCACAGATTCCGGCAGGACGTTACAAAATTCAGGTTGACTGGAAGGGCGGAGACGAAACCTACTGGAGTGAGGGCGTGGTGGTAGTTGACCACAACAATCTTTGACCGATGATCAGCGTCCTGCCCTACCTCGCCATTTCGATGGGGCTCATCAGCAGCCTCCATTGCGTAGGCATGTGCGGGCCTATCGCATTGGCGTTGCCCGTGCACAAGGGCACGCGTACGCCCCAGATCGGGGGCGTGCTGGCGTACAATGTGGGGCGCGCGCTTACGTACGCGATGTTCGGTATCGTCATAGGCACGCTGGGCGCGTCGCTCGCCTGGCTGGGTGTGCTCCGGTATGCTTCCATCGCGATCGGGGCGGCCATGCTGACTTATGTGCTCTGGCCAGCGGGCCTGGAGCAGCGGTTGCATATGCCGCTGTTCTGGCAAAAAATAATCAATCGGTTGAAGCAACGAATGGGCTTCTACCTCAAAAGGGCCGATTTACCGGGTATGCTGCTACTCGGCATCCTCAACGGCGCCGTCCCCTGCGGAATGGTGTATATGGCGCTGGTCAGTTCGGTCGCCACAGGCAGTAGCTGGGGCGGTGGCGCGTTTATGGCGCTATTCGGGCTGGGCACCATGCCTGCGATGCTCGCATTGGGCATTGCAAAACAACAATTCACACCCGCGCTGAGAACGCGCATCCGTAAACTTACACCGCTGCTGGTGGCCATTGCGGGCATCTGGCTCGTAGCGCGCGGGGTCATGATCTCCTACCCCGATCATTCCAAACCTGCTGCCGGGATCACAATCTGCCGCTGAACTGCTTGAACCAGCGCGCCGGATGACTTACCTTGCCGGCATGAAAACTTACAAGGCCATTATCCAGCTTACCTCGGACGACCCCAAAGTCCATCGCAGTATGATCCGGCAAGTCGGCAACCTGCTTGTGCATTTGGGCGTAACAGTGGATGTTCGTATTGTTTGCCACGGTTCTTCCATGCCGTTTTGCACCGTAGGAAATACATTTGCCGGCGATATTTCAGCATTACTTAATCAGCATGTTACCATCGCTGCCTGCCGCAATATGCTCGTCGCCAACGGGGTGGAAGCAACCGACCTGATAGAGGGCATTGAAGTGATCCCCTCCGGCATTGCCGAACTGGTAGTATTGCAACAGGAAGGTTGGAGCTATATAAAAGCCGGTTAGAAGTCTGTTTTTCGCATGACCAAAGTCATGTTTTTCCCCTCCCGTCCTCGGTAGTTTTGATCAATGATCTACATCAAAACTTTGACCAATGGACAAGGACCTGCTCTTTAAATATAACATTCCGGGACCACGCTACACCAGCTACCCGACCGTTCCTTACTGGCAGAAAACACCTCCCGCCGTCAGCAAATGGAAAGAGCTGGTACAAGATGCTTTCTCGGTTTCGAACCAGAAAGAAGGTATCAGCCTGTACATTCACCTGCCATTCTGCGAGAGCCTTTGTACCTATTGCGGCTGCAACACGCGCATCACGATCAATCATGCGGTGGAAAGCAAATATATCCAGGCCGTTTTGAAGGAATGGAAAATGTACTGCGAACTGTTCGGAGAAGAGAAACCGGTAATCCGGGAATTGCACCTGGGTGGGGGCACACCTACATTTTTCAGTCCGGCCAACCTGGTGAAGCTGGTGAATGGCCTCCTTGCCGACGCGCTCGTCCACGATGATGCCCGCTTCGGTTTCGAGGCGCACCCGGGAAATACCACCGATGCGCACCTGGAAGCCTTATATTCGGTCGGATTCCGCCGCATCAGCATTGGTGTACAGGATTTCAATCCGGTGGTACTGGCCATTATCAACCGTCACCAGACTTTTGAGCAGGTCAAACATCTCACATTGAAAGCCCGCGAAATCGGCTACACGTCCGTCAATTACGACATTGTATACGGCCTGCCGCAGCAAAAAAACTGCTCTATGATGGAGACTATGCTGCGTGTAATCCGGCTAAAACCCGACCGTATCGCATTTTACAGCTATGCGCACGTACCGTGGATCAAACCCGGCCAGCGCAGCTATACCGAAAAAGACCTGCCCGATGCAGACCATAAAATTGCGATTTACGAAACCGGGCGGAATGCGCTGGAATTGGCCGGCTATGAGGATATCGGGATGGATCATTTTGCACTCCGATCCGATGAACTTTACAAGGCTGCCACCGAAGAGCGGCTGCACCGGAATTTCATGGGTTACACCGATACCCGGACCCAGCTGCTGATCGGCCTTGGTGCATCGTCTATTTCCGACTCGTGGTGGGGATATGCCCAGAACGAGAAGAAAGTGGAAGACTATTACAAAAAACTCGCTGCCAATGAGCTGCCTGTATTCCGCGGTCACGAGCTGAGCCGCGAAGACCTGATCCTGAGAAAGCACATTCTACGGCTGATGACCAATTTCGAAACTTCCTGGGGCAGTACTTCGGAAGTTTGTATGGAACTATACCAGGCGCTGGAAAGACTTTCCGAAATGGAGTCCGACGGGCTGGTGGAAGTAGAGCCTTTCCGACTGAGAATCAATGAGAAGGGCAAGGCTTTCGTACGCAATGTGTGCATGGCTTTCGATGCGCGCCTCTGGTCCGATTTACCTCAAACGACTCTTTTTAGTCAAACAGTTTAATGATGAATTCTTGCGGTGTTCACCTGTGTCCTGTACTTTGGTATGTTTGATACGGATATTTTAATTCATACACAGGTGATGACACGGCACATCGAGATGCTGGATGCCCTGTTCAAGCACGCGACCGAAGGGATCGTGGTGGTGGACAAGCAGGCGAACATTGTAATGCTTAACCCCAAGGCCAAAGAGCTTTTTGGCTATTCGGATCGCGAGCTGATCGGCAAGAAAGTCGAGACGCTGATCCCCCAACGGTTCAACAGAAACCATGTGGGCTATCGCGACGAGTACCTCGAAGCCCCGCGAGCTCGTGGTATGGGTCATTTGATGGATCTTTTCGCCCGACGCAAAGATGGCAGCGAGTTTCCCGTGGAGGTCAGTCTCAGCCCTTTCAAAACCAGCGATGGCGAGTTTGTCGTGAGTTTCGTGATTGACATTACCGAGCGTAAAAAGCAGGAAAGCCGCATTATCGAGGCTAATCTTGAAATACAAAAACTGAATGCCGAACTGGAAATCCGCGTGCAGCAACGCACAGAGGAATTGGCAGCGGCGATCAGGCGCATTGAGCAGTCGCAGGAAGAGGTTGTGCGCGCGTTGACGAAGGAACGCGAGCTGAACAATATGAAAAGTCAGTTCGTAACCATCGCGTCGCATGAGTTCAGGACGCCGCTCGCGACCATTCTATCGTCGGCCTCGCTCATAGGCAGGTACTCACGCACGGAGGAAGAAGATAAGCGTCAGAAACACGTCCAGCGTATCAAATCGACCGTTACCAACCTGACCGAGATCTTGAATGACTTCCTGTCGATCGGCAAGCTCGAAGAAGGCCGCATTCACTGCATTCCGGTACTTACCGATCTGAGCGCATTTTGCAAAAACCTGATTGAAGAAATCAGGGGGCTTTGCAAGGACGGCCAAGAGATGTTTGTGACTTATGACGGCGAAGCCCACGCCTGGCTCGACAAGCAGCTTTTGCGCAACGTGCTTTTCAACCTGCTTTCGAATGCGATCAAATACTCGGATTCCGGCAAATCGATCCACTTGAGGGTCAAAAATTGGAGCGGGCTGATCCGTATCGAAGTGCAGGATCAGGGCATTGGTATTCCCAAGCAAGACCAGGGCCATATTTTCGACCGGTTTTTCCGTGCCAATAATGCCGGCAATGCGCAGGGAACCGGATTGGGTCTCAACATTGTACAAAACTATATCGAGCTCATGGGCGGCACGGTGCGCTTCGAGAGCGAAATCGGCATTGGCACCACATTTTTCGTGGAACTGCCTAACCGCGAGCCTGCATCCGTTAAAATCGAATCCTGACACAAACAGTATCCAACTTGGAAGCGAGAAAAATACTTTTAATAGAAGACAACCCGGAAATGCGGGAAAATACGGCCGAGATCCTGGAACTCGCCAACTTCGAGGTTATCACCGCTCAAAACGGTAAGGAAGGCGTGCAACAGGCAGGCCAACACCATCCCGACCTGATCATCTGCGACATTATGATGCCCGAGCTCGATGGCTACGGCGTGCTGCATATGCTCGGCAAGGACGAGCGCACGGCATCCATTCCATTCATTTTCCTGACCGCCAAAGCCGAAAAGGAGGATTACCGCAAAGGCATGACCATGGGTGCCGACGATTACCTTACCAAACCTTACGACGACGTAGAACTGCTGAATGCCGTCGAAATGCGCCTCAAAAAGAGCGACCGGCTAAAAAAGCAGTTTGAACGCTCCGCCGACGGCTTCGACCAGTTCATTAAGGAAGCACAGGCCTTCGATCCGATCGTGAAACTTGCGGAGGACAAAAAGGTGAAAGTGTTGCGAAAAAAAGAGACGATTTACACCGAAGGCAGCTTCCCGTCGCATGTATTTTTCCTGCAAAAAGGGAAGGTCAAGGCCTATAAATCCAACGAAAATGGCAAGGAATACATCACCGACCTGCTGAAAGAGGGCGAATTTTTCGGCTACCTCGATCTGCTGCAAGGTGCACCTTATGAAGAAACTGCTATTGCTTTGGAGAAGTCGGAGGTGGCCATGATCCCGAAAGACGATTTTTTTAACCTGCTCCAAGGTAACCGTGAAGTGGCTTCCAAATTCATCCGGATGCTCTCCAATGAGATCAAAGAGCGGGAGGAGCGGCTTTTACAACTTGCCTATAACTCGGTGCGGAAACGTGTGGCGCAGGCACTGGTAATGCTTGTACAACGGTACCAGGAAGATCGCTCGAAGCCATTCTCCATGGCCGTTACCCGGGAGGATATTGCCTCTATGGTAGGTACCGCCACCGAAACCGTCATCCGCACACTTTCGGATTTCAAGGACGAACGCCTGGTGGATATGAAAGGCAGTCAGATCACCGTTTTGGAATATGAGAAGCTGGTGCGGATGCGAAATTAGAATCACAGGATAATTGAAATCTACTACTCAAACTCGCTTCTCTGTCGTTTATTCATCCATAGGTTTAACGCGATAATAACCTTTTTTCTTTCCCTAGTTTTGACAAGAACTTCTTATAAATCTTTCAAACTATGGAACAAACAACACCTGCGAACGCACCGGATACTTCGGACGTATCTACGCCTGAAAAACGTCCTGAGAAACTCACCATGGAAATTCTGCTTGCCAGAATGATGCAGACACATCGGGACATTGCAGCGTACGAAAGAGGCGAAATGACATTAGAGGAACTTCATGCATTGGGCGTAAGGTTTGCTTGACATCTATAACTACCACCACTTTGGGGATGTCTACCAGTTTACGACGAAGCAAGGCGTCGTCGTTTCTGTTCAATTATCGCTTGACGGAAGATGGTTTCCTGATAATCCCGAAATAGCGGGCGTTCACAGTTTTGTTATTAGAACAGACAAACCATCCATCGGCCTGGATGTCCGGCTCAGAAATACTGTGCTGGGCATCCTGACCAATTTCCTGAGGGAAAACGACGCGATAATTGTCTACTACTGCGACCCATTTGACGGCAAAGGATACAAGCGATACCTCAAATTCAACAGATGGTTTGATCTGATCAATGACCCATCCATCGAAAAGCAAGACGGGGAGTTCACGGTAACGGATTTGAGTATCGACGAATATGATCATTTAATGAGATCAGAACTAACCGTGTATGCCTCCATCCTGCTCCGGAAGACGCATCCGGATTATGACGCCGTAATCCGTCTCTTCCATTCGGGCGATATGGACAAGACGGGCAAGCTATAAAAGCCGCCCTTCAATCGCTTCCAACTGCGTCATCATCTCCTGCCGGTAAGCCACGCTTTGGTTGGTAATTTCGGGAATCAGTTTTTTGTAATAATTAATGCCTTCCAGCAGGTTAGCGCGGAATTTCGAGAAGTATTTGGCCTTCTTATCATTCAGCGCAGCGGCATGCCGCTCTACATCTTTTTTGAGATAATCCACATACAAGTTGAGCTCGTTGATGAACATATTCGGGCGCAGGTGCTTAGCAAGCAGGTCTATTTTCCCATAAATATGTCCTACCATCTCATCGAGGGAATAAATCCCTGAAAAGAATGCCAGGTTCGGTCCCGGGCAAATGGCGACTGCATTGTTTTCACGGGGCTTAATCAGGTTATTTTTGATGAGTGCCGCGGTACTTAGCCCTTCGCAAAGGCATAGCTTCTCGGTCACTGCGTCTATTTGTTTTTGCAGGTCGGTCGGCTGCGGGTCGAGTGCGAGCAATTGTTTGATTTTCAGATTTTGATATTCGCGCGAAGCAGTACAGATTGGCTCGTTGGTAAATTCGGTGTTTGAAACAAGGTACCGCTTGTTGCACGGGCTCCCCGGACGCCCTTTTGTAATTCGTTCGAGGCGCTGTTTTTCGGCCGTGCTGTTTTTGAAATTATTAAAAAGTACACCCAAAGGTGATGAGTCACTCACATAATAGGAATCGCTATCCGCATTAGCCAACTCATTCAGCGTAGCCTTATCCACGTTGGTAACTTCGGGAACCAATAGAAACGGGCTCCCCCACCCCGTGGCCTCTATGCCATAATGTTCCAGTAAAAAGGCGTTTTCCGCCGCAGTGCCAATGCCGCCCTGCACGGAGATGCGCGTACGCGGCGCATGGATGAGCGCGATCCCCTTACCTTCCAGCGCAGACCCGTACAACGCGAACAGCTCCGTAAACATTTCGTCACGCCGGTTTTTGAATTCTTCCAGGACCGGGCCGAGCAGATTACCTTCCGTTGCAAATGCGTGTCCGCCGCAATTCAGGCCCGACTCAATCCGAAATTCGGAAACCCAGATACCCTTTTTGGCCAGGAACTTCGCCTGGATCAATGCCGAGCGGTAGTCACTCACTTTCAAAATTACCTTTTTGCTAAAATTCCCTTCCTCGTTCGGGAGGAAATCGGTAAAAGCTTCCAGATAACTGTATAAATGCGGGTTCATGCCCGCCGAAAGGATGATCGATGACGACAAGCGGCTTAATGCGAAACCGCGTAATGCAGCCATTGCGTCCGTATAAATATCGTCGAGGAGATTCCCATCGGAATCGGTGTTCATTTTATCCACTTTCGACATAATGTTCACATCGATACTACCGGGCACGAGTTGCGCCCGTAGCGCCGACGCTTCCGCGTCCTTCTCCGCTCCGTCGGACATTGCGAGCATCGTTTCATACCGGAGTTTCAGTTTGGAATCGGCCGGTAGCAAGCCAAAATAGCGGTCGATATCACTACCCGTGCCGAACGGCTGGTTTTTCAGGTTTTCAAATTCTTCCTCCACAATGCGTTGCATCAGGTCGAGATAGGTGGTGATCCGGCGGCTGCGATAATCCGGCTCGGATTTGGCAATGGGCGTATCATCTTCGCCGCGCTGGCGGGCGTAATGTATGCGCATACGCTCGATCAGCTCGTCGTCGACAATGGATGCGACTGAGGAAATGCCGTATTTGGCGACCTTAATGGGGGTATCGATGGAGTATCCCAGCCCGAGGACCGGGATATGAAAAGTATGCGGCATCATATCTGGATGAGGTCTTGATAATTCATCCAAAAGTACTTGGCCGCCGCTACCGGAAAACTGACGTCGCTTAGCTCCGATACTGAGAAACGTCATACCCGTCCGACCAGGTCATTTCTTTTTAGCCTTCTGCGGCCTGGAAGCCTCGGCCAGCTCATTTTCCTTCATTCTATATGCAACAATGCGCTTGATGAGGTCGAGGGGTAATGGGTCCTTATCAGGCAGTTGGAGCGCCGACTTACTCATTTTGTACTTCGAAAGCTCGGTTTTGAACTCTTCCAGCAGCGCCTGACTGTAAGGATACGACAGCGAAATATGGTTGGTAGCAGCCGAGTAGTAGATCAGAAATCCAAAATACTTATAAGCCGGGATCTGGTAACTGATCACTTCCTCAGCATCCGGCGCCACTTCCCGAATGGCTTTGCGGATTGCCGCCAGCCGATCCTTCTTCTCTCCCTGGAACGTGTCATGATATTCGTCTATGGATTTAAAATCTGTTTTTGCCATACCGATTGTGTTTTTTTGATGCGTGTTTCCGTTAATAAAAAGCGCGCATGCCGCAGAATTTAATCAGTACGATCCTACTAACATCATTCAACGAGTTACAATACACTATGAAAAAAGTCTGCTTTTACCTCTTGGCCCTGATAATCTGCTGTTTGTCAGCTTGTAAAAAGGAAAAGGAACTAGATCCGGACAAAACGTCGAAGGATGACTTGTTTCTGAGATCGATAAAAGTCGCCGGTGCACGGGAGGTAACTATAGACACGGCGCGCAACTACATTCAGATTGTTCTTCCCGAAGGGTACACGGATGATCTTATCGACCTGCAACTGGATCCCGCGCCGGGTGCAGAGCTGGTTTTAGACCCATGGAAAACGCTTTACAGTGCCGGCCATGTAAGATACCATTTCAGAGCCGCGTCTCCTGAGAATTTCACCATGGCCGTCAATGCCAGTAGCCGCACCAAATCGTACAAAGTTTTTGTGGAACAGGAAGGGCCTCTGACTGCTGAGTTAACTTCCGATTTAGATCTCCAAGCCAGCGGCGCAAATACGGCCGCTGCTGCGGCCAAGATCCGCCTAAAATCCGGTGTGGGATCAGTACCAGAGCGCCCGGACATGCAAGAACAGATAGTACCATTCCTAAAAAACAGTTCCAAAAATGTCAACGTGAAGGGAAGTTTTGACAACGGCATGGGCGTTGTCTTTTTTGAAGATGTTTTTAGTTTAATGGAAGCGGAAGGCACAGCTTTAAGTATTGAATATGGCGAAAAGACCTTCTCCTTCCCGCAAAAGCTGAAATTGAAAAGAGCAAAAGTTTCTTTGGTTGTCGTTCAACCCGATCGCCTTTTCAGAGTTTTCCAAACCGGCAAAACCATTGAATTTGATGGTGGTATATTTCTAAATTCCCAAAAGTATACATTAAAACTGCACAACGACGCGAGTTCGTCAGAAATAACTCTTCCCGCTACTATTACCGACCTTTCTACGCTTAGAACACAATTTCCGGCCTCAGTTCCTGATGGTCAGTACAAAGTATCATTTTTCGAAAACACGCAGTTGATCACCCAGGCCGCAATCGTAATCGCCAGGGATTCGACTGTCAAGGCAATCGGACAAATGTGGACGGGAGGCCCGGGCATCCCATGGGAGGAAATCTGGAAAACTCAACCTATGGTTATCTCGCGCGGACAAGAACTTTTCGTAAATCCTTTTCCGGCGATCATAGATGCAGCGGCCCAGCCGTTCGACAACAAGAAAAAGGTCCCCGACCTCGCATTGAAGTTAAACGGCAAAGTCACAGTTCTGAAAGCAACTGTAAAAGAAGATCCTAAATACGCAGACAACTCAATAAGGATCTACTACGGTGCGTATCGCATTCCGGCCGATCTACTGCCCGGGCAGTACGAAGCAACGATGGTGTTGGATAACAAGCAATACTCGCTCCCTTATTGGAACCGGATCGAAATCCGGTAACACTTAGTTGCCCGGCCTGTCCGCCCCGAAAACGGACGTCAGTACCGACAAGAACTCCATCTCGGAAAATGGCTTACCCAACACACCACTGATGCCCAGATTCGCGTAGAAGTCCTTGTCACGGTCAGACAAATCACCGGTAAAACCTATTACCGGTGTGGCAGCTTTGAGCGGATCCGGGTTGGTGCGGATTTGGCGGGTCAGTTCCGAACCATCCATGCCGGGCATATTAATGTCGGTAATCACCAGGTCATAAGGTTCTTTCTCAAACAGTTCAAGCGCGTCGTCACCCGAGCCTACGAGGTCATAAGAAAGCCCGTGTTTTTCAAGCAACCTACTCATCAGCACGAGGTTCAGCTTGGTATCGTCGGCAACGAGCACCTTTTTTCCCCGCAACTCCACCTGAGTAACCACTTGCGACCGGGTGGGAGTAGCTTTCTGCTTTTCCGCCACTTGCATCGGGATCGCTATCTTGAATTCCGAGCCTTTTCCTAACACACTCTCAACCGAAATTTTTCCTCCGTGCAGCTCTACAATCCGCTTGCATATCGCCAGCCCGAGTCCGGTGCCTTGCTTGCCGGCCGAAACGCCGTCTATCTGGCTAAAATCTTCGAAAATCTCCTTCAAATGCTCTTGCGCAATGCCGATACCAGAGTCTTTAACCCTGATTTTCAAGTACTTTTTCTGTCCGTCGGCACCTTCCAGGCTGGCCTCTACCACCACCTTGCCATGGGCTGGCGTAAACTTTACCGCATTACTCAGCAGATTGATCAGTACCTGCTTAATCCGGAACTCGTCGCCCAAAAGGCATACCGGCTGCCCGATATTAATTTTGGACACAATCTCAATACCCTTTTCACCCGCCAGGACGCTCATCAGGGACACTACCTCGTTTACGAGCTCCACCGGATTAAAAACCTGATATTGTAGCGTGAGTTTACCCCGTTCCAACTTCGAAAAATCGAGCAGATCGTTTACAAGTGTCAGCAAAATGCGGGAGGAGCTTTGAATCGCATCGACACTCTCTTTCATCTGACCTTCGAGGCGGTCGGAATCCATGAGCTGCGAAAAACCGATGATCGCATTAAGAGGCGTCCTGATTTCATGCGTAACCTGCGCGAGGAACTCACCCTTATTTCTCGCCGCCTCGGTAGCCAGCGCTGCATATTTGACGATCGTTACGTCGTTGCGGTACAGTTTGATGAGGTTACGGATGATGATGATCGTCATCAGCAACACCACCAGGGCCCCGGCCCAGAAAAGGTGGTTCACTTCTTCAAACTTGTCGGATGTTTCGCTCAACAGCACTCCCCTGAACTTCCTTGCTTTTTCTTCTTCGGCAGCTTTCAGTGATTTAAGGGTCAATTGCAGGTTCGCAAACAGTTTCCCATTCAGGAACAATAGCTTTTGCTCCGCCTCATTCAGTTGCCTCTTGACCCGGTTGTATTCGTCGTAACGGCTCAGGTCGAGCGCCCGCGCCATGAGGTACGGCATTACCAGCGAGTCGCGCTGGGTGATTACCTTCGTTTTTTCCTGGACAACCTCATCGCCCCGCTTGTTTGCAATGGCGTCGGCCAGCCTTTTGAAAAGCCCCCGCTTCTTCTTTTGAGGGTCAGCCAATATCACGGAATCGACTTTGGAAGTCTTTTTTACGCGAATGGGCGCCGGCTTGGGTTGCGCTTGTTCCTGTAAAATTTGCTCACTGCGTTGCACCGAAAGCGCAAAAAGGCTGTCGACCATAATCTTCATCCGGATAAACGCCTCATTACTTTCCCGCTTGCTTTCCATGAGGCCCGACAGCGCCGAGGGCTGGTGGGCACGTTCGTTTTCGAACTCGTTGAGGATCCGGGAAACCGTTTGAAGTTCGCCGGTAAATGCCTTGAGATAAGTGGAGTCTTGCGTAATGATAAAAAGCCGGCTATTGTTCTCGGCCACATAAAGGAGCGAAATGCAGGTATCGACCTTCTGATAGCCATTCATGTCCTTGCGGAGCTCCTGAATGTTCTCGCGGATGGTTTGTGATTTGCCGCGCGTCAGCAACAGCATAAAAACGAATGAGCCCAGTATAACGACCAGCAGGATGGTCCAGCCAAAAAACGCCCTGGATAAGGTGCGGAAAGGGATTTTCATCATGTGTAAGTCTGTCGATTCTTCCCTTCTTCCCTGGAAAACCGATAATTTGAGGGTTGATTAAGACAAAGGTAAAAAAGCGGACACAAAACACTGTCATGCCCCGCCACCTATTATTTAGTCTACAAAACCTCTCGAATGAGTTACACGATCATATCAAAACCTACGTTTCAAGCCATGCTTTGAACGCCGGGGCCTTCTCCCGGCTGACGACCACCTCCTGCGAAGTTTGCGGGCGGAGTTCTATTTTCAGTTTACCGTTAAAATAGGTATGGATCTTCTGAATAGCGTCGATTCGGGCGATAAACTGACGGTTGACCCTGAAAAAATTGAGCGGGTCGACCAGCGATTCCAGCTCTTCCAGCTTATAATCCACCAGATATTGCCGGCCGTCGGTCGCCACCAGGCAGGCCATTTCATTAGCCGTATAAAAATAGGCAACATGCTCCTGATTGATCGGGATCAGTTGTTCTCCATTTTTAACGAGAAAACGCGTTTTGAATGGTCTTTTGGTCATTTCGAGACTATCGAGGAGCGTTTCCACCTTTCTCGCATAAGCTTTGGGTGAAAAGTCCTCGCGGATATTCTCGTATTTACGAATAGCCTCCGCCAGCTCGGGGGCTTTAATGGGTTTCAACAGGTAGTCAATGCTTTTCACGCGAAATGCTTTGATCGCATATTCGTCGTACGAAGTCGTGAATATGATCGGGCTATGCGCGGGAAATTCCTCGAATATTTGGAAACTGAGGCCGTCGGAGAGCTGGATATCGGAAAAGATAAGGTCCACAGGCGCTGCATTCGCGAACCATTTCCGGCCGGCCTCTACACTTTCCAGCACCGCGCATACTTCCACACGCGGGTCGAGTTTTTTGATCAGCTTTTCCAGCCTTTCCGCAGCGGGGTATTCGTCTTCAATGATCAGTATTTTCATAGCAAATCGGACGGTAACCGCCCTAGTGTCATCTTTTATTTTGTCAGTTGGCTCAGCAGCGGTATCCTCACGACAAAGCGTGCTTCCTCGCGTTTCACTTCCACCTCGCGGTCGGTCAGCAGGCTGTAACGATTGATAATATTCTGCAATCCTACCCTTGTTGACTTTTCGAGGATGGTCTTCTCCGAAATATTGTTCTCCACCACCAGGTAACCGTCGCTGTCGTCACGGATCACGATATGCAATGGGTTCTCACGCGAAGCGGCATTGTGTTTAATCGCATTCTCGATCAGCATTTGCAGGGTCAGCGGTGTAACATGCTGCGCCAGTGTAGCCATCGACAGGCGCTTGTCAATCTGTAAATTTTCCCTGAAACGGATTTTATTCAAATACACATATGCATCCACAAACGCGATTTCCTCGCTCAGTAATACCGTATTCTTGTTCCGGCTCACAAGCACGTACCGGTACACGTCCGATAGCCTTTCGAGATAATCCTGCGCGGCAGTGTTCTCATCGTCGATCAACGCGGCCAGTGTATTCATGCTATTGAACAAAAAGTGCGGGTCCAGCTGATTTTTTAGCACTTCTAGCTGAGATTGCACATTCTCGCGCATCAGTGCCTCCGTCTTCCGCACATTCATTTTCCAGGCATCAAAAAAATAAACGGCTTCATACACCAGATACACGATCACCGTAGGCACGATACTGATCCTGAAACCGATCGCAAGTGCGCTCACATGGTAGATCGGCTTGTAATAGAGCTCATCGAGCAGTAAAGATACCAGGAACACATAGGCGACCGCCAGCACGGCCTCCGCGGCTACCCGCCGGCCGGTTTGGCCATATTCTGGAAAAATCCGGCGCATCCAAATGATAATGAACCGGTTGCCCTCCCAGAATGTAAGCGTAAGCAACGTGGAAAAAAGCACGCTAAGGAAGAAATGCTGGCTCAGTTTCAGGAATTCATCAAAGGCGATCATCGCGGCAATGACCGTTCCCATGAGCGGGATACCAATGATGCGCCATTTCCTGTCATTGAGCGTGTAAGCCTTTTCCTTCATCGCGAGTTGAATATGGGTGGGCAAACTACTCGTTTACCCGCCAATATTCAATTAAAATGTGTATCTGAAATACGGCACGGGGAAAAACGGCTGCTGGTACTGGTTCACCAGTTCGTTCGTCCGTGGGTTATAAGTTTGCTGGAAAATGTTTTTGCGCGCCGTCACGTTTTGCAAATCCATCGAAAATTCCATCGTGCTCCGGCGCATTTCCCTGCGATAGGAGAAGCGGATGTCTGTTCTGAAATAGGCGCTTTGCCTGAGTGAGTAAGCGCGGTTTTCGTCGTAAACTGCCGCCCCTCTCGCCCGCGACGCAGCCAGGTTCAATGGTGTAATGTACTTGCCGCCTACCAATGAGGTCTTGATATTCGCACTCACGATATTGTTGCTGCCAAACCGGAATTCTTTGCCGCCGAGCACGTTCAATACATATTTAGTGTTAAATGCGGTGTTACGCTCCACTTTATCGCTGCCTTTGTATTTCGAATCGAACAACGATGTGGTAAGCAAGAAATAATAGCCTTTATTGAAATACCTTTCCAAAGTAAGTTCTACCCCCATATTACGGCCCGAGCCGCTATTCACCAGACTGTCACGATCCGACGGACCGAAAGCCGCTCCCATATTCAATGCAGAGTAGGTCGAAGCCCGCTGCTCGACCGGAACATCAAACAGCTGCTGGTAATATGGCTCAATTTTCAGCAACAGATTATCCGTCAGCCTGTTCTGATAACTCAGTACAAAGTGATGGCTTTTGGTAAAACCCAGGTCCTTATTGGTCCGCATCGGCCCCGATTCGCCCGGAGTTTGTACGAAATAGGTATAAATGTTCTGCACCTGACTATTCAACCCATACCCCACACTCACCGACTGCCCCTTTCCGAATGCATATTGCAAACCCGCCCGCGGCTCGACGGCCACATTGTTGTTCAGGTTATAATGCTGGAAATGGAGTCCGGTTGTAAAGATTAATCCCTGTAAAACCCTGTATTTCCATTGTGCATAAGCCTGGGTTAGCACCGTTTTCTCCCCGCTCACATTCGCACGAACCGTATCGATCTTTCCGCCTTGGTAAATCGAGCGGCTGTACAGGTCGAAGTCGAGCAAATCCACGGTAACTCCTCCGTAAAGGCTGCTTTTCGCATTCATTTTATGCCTTACATTCAGCACTGCCGAATACTTGGAAGTGTTGTATTTTGCCTCGCCGCTCAGGAAGGCTTCGCGCGCCGGGTTACTGATCGAATCACCGCTGAACCGTTCGCGCGTGCTGCTCATCCCCAACGTCAGCTTGGCGAAAGTTTTGGGTGTAAGATTATGCTCATAGGCCAATCCAAAAATGTTGGTCCCATACTTCACGCGGGTGTTGGTGTTTTCGGTACCATACATATTTGAGAGCGTGGTGTCCACTTCATTGCCGAGGAAATTCACGTCGCTGCTTCCGGTTATTCCAAAAAGCGTCAGCTTTCCCTTGTTACCGGTCGGGACAGCCACTTTAAAGTTCAAGTCCTGGTAATCGGGAATAGCTGTTCCTGTACCAAACTGCAATCCAAGTGCTTTAAACAGTCCGAGCGTGGAGTAACGATAGTTCAGGAGGAAAGATGCTTTGGCACTTTTTGCGAACGGGCCTTCGGCTCCCAGTTCAAAACCATTGAAACCTACCTGGCCCATCAGTTCATGTTTCTGATTATTGCCTTCGCGAAGTTGCAGGTCAAACACCGCCGCCAGGGCGTTTCCGTACTGGGAGGGAAAGGCGCCGGTAAGAAAGTCGGACTTACCAAGCACGTTATTGTTCAGCATACTCACCGGTCCGCCGGTAGCTGCGAATGATCCGAAATGATTGGGATTAGGGATATTAAGGCCTTCCAGTTGCCATAATGTGCCTGACGGCGAATTCCCACGGACCACAATGTCGTTGCGGGAATCATCGCCCGACACCACCCCGGCAAAGTTCGCCGCCATACGCGACGGGTCGCCTAACGCACCCGCATAACGCTTGGTATCATCCACATTGAACGACCGGCCGCTCACCAGCGACAGCTCGTTATTGGTTTTGGTCTTATCATTTTTACGATCGGCGGTAACCACTACCTCTTCCAGGTTCTGAACCGATTCCGTCAGGGTTACATTCAAAACTACTTCTTTGCCGGCCGTCACCACGATATTGGACAATCGCTGTGATTCATACCCGACCATCGTAACCTGAAACGACTGGCGGCCCATCGGCACACCTGCGATCACGAAGTCGCCCCGGACGTCGGTAACCGTCCCCACGGGACTGGCCCCGGCTTCCCGGAGGAGCAATACCGACGCCCCGATCACCGGCGATTTGGAAACTTCGTCACGGATGGTCCCACGGATCGTCTGCGTGCCGTCCTGCGCGTATAGATTGGCAGCGAAAAGAAATGTCATGGCTAATAGTAATGCTTTCATTGGCTAATTTTTATGAAATGATACGCCGAAATTCAGCATAACAGGCTGTGTTTGAAATCCAAGGGGAGGCGAACCGTCGGGATCCGGGGGCGAAACGGCAGCAGCCTTCTGGGAATCGTTAACACTATTCCCGCGATTGGCAAACAAACTTATTTGGACTTATTATAAACAAAGGCCTATATTTGACCCATCCATTCCGCTCGCGCCACGATTGCATGACCGCCGATACAACCGACAACGCTCCTTTCCGGATAGACGAAACGTCTTTCAAACAGATTTATCTGGCTCATTGGGAGAAGGTATACGCTGTTTGCTACAACACCGTCCGCGATCCTGAACCTGCCAAAGGAATGGTGCAGGAGATTTTCAAGTCGCTGTGGGAGCGTAAGGACGAGCTGGAAATCACCACTTCTGTCGAGCGCTACCTGCTACGTTCGGCGAAATTCAAGGTTTTTGAATATCTCCGAAACACAAAATCCCGCAAGGAGCATAACGAGATCGCATTTGCAGACTATTGCGACCGCACGCATTGCACCGAAAACGACATTCTTTACAATAGTCTCAAAACCAAAGTCGACGGTCTGGTCGACACCCTGCCATGCCAATGCCGGCGTGTGTACAAAATGAGCCGCGAGGAAGGGCTTAGCAACAAGGAGATCGCCTCAGCGCTGCTGATCTCCGAACGGGCCGTCGAATACCACATTACCAGAGCACTCACCACACTTCGCGCCAACCTCACCGAATATATCCATTAGAATCGCCGACGCGGCTTACGGCTAAACTCAATTTATGCTACTTTTACTTTCAGGAAGCATCACCAACCGAACTGTGGAGTACTTGAATGAAGATCAGTAAAGAACTTATTGAAAAATACCACCATGGCCACTGCACCGACGAAGAAAAGGCTGCGGTAGAGGATTGGCTGCTGAGCGATGATGCCGATGAAACCCTGGAATGGCGCTTGCCGGAGGAGAAAGCGGCATTACAGTCCGAAATGTGGAATGAAATCGCTGCTATACTTCCCTCTTCTGCCGAAACGACCGCACCGAAGGTCGAGCGCACGATCATGCGTTCGCTCTGGAAACCGGCCGTGGCAGCCTGCCTGCTCGCCGTGCTGGGATCGGTCGCATACAGCCTGAAACACGAGCCCGCTTCTCAGAAAGTCATTTCCCTCAATAATAGCTCCGGAACCGAAAACAAGGCGCTTCACGAAAAGGAATTTACCCTTTCCATTGCACCGAAAAGCAATGTGGCCATCAACAGCAAAACGGGCATTATGGACTTCTGCGGGGCAGTGCTGATCAACCCCAAGGAAGACATTGAACTCACTTTCCAAGGGACTTGCGCGAACCCCGCCCTGAACCGGGAAAAGGTTTCTCTTAAAAAAGGCCAGAATTACATCGCGCTCAACTACGGCGGCAATGCGCAGACCGGCGAAGTGATCGTCGTCGAAGAAGGAGCGATGGCAAGCCTTCCACCGCTCGTTTTGAAGCAGCTCATGCATCAGTTCAATATCTGACCTCACTCATGATACATCGTTACCGGGGTGTTATCCACTTCGTCAATTTCGTGTTGCTTTCCGTTGTTCTCCTACCGGGCTGTCGGGAGCAATCCGATGAACAAGCGCACACCGCCCAAAAGAAATACAGCATTTATGCCATGATGAAAAATGGCAAAGAATATATCCTTCAAACCGATTCGCTTGCTTCCGGTGAAATTACGCCGGAAAAATCGGGCGCGCGGGTTGTACCGGCGCCACTTTATTATGAGCTGATCGTCCGTGACGACCGGTATTACAGCATCGATCGCCACAAAAGCGCATTTGTGCGGTACAAAATTGCAAATGGAGAGTTTGTAAGGGATACGGCGGTTGCGATTACCGGCTTCTCGTCCGTGGAAAACTACAACTGGCTGTCGCGGGACTCGCTAATGATTCTCGGCTATGACGAGGATGCGCGTAAGGTTCGTTACGTCAAAATCGATGTTAGAAATCTGAGCATTACAGAGGGTACCCTGCCTGTTCCGGCGCCATTCGGTAACTATAACTGGCTCTCCATCGGCTTTTCACAGTTCCTGGAAAACAAATTGTATATCGGCTACTGCTACCATACCTACTCGCTCGACAATTACACCACCGGCGACACCATTTACACCACCATTCTGGATTATCCGCAGCTAAAACCGCAGAAAACACTCAAAGACACCCGTTCCGTATATCCGGGTGGTGTGAATACCCGGCAAAGCCATTCATTTGTGACAGAAAACGGTGACTTCTACTTCATAGCCTGTCCCGGCATAGCATTGGGGAATTACCCCGAAAAGCCAACGGGTATCTTCCGCATCAGGAAGTCGAGCGAAGAAATCGACCCGGCATATTTCTTCAATATCTCAGCATCCGCGATTAACAACCACGGCTACGGCTTTTGGTACATAGGGAATGGCAAAGCCATCGTGAGAACGGAACGGAAAGGCCTTTACACCGGTATGAAGGATCATTACAAAGTCCCTCATTTCGACTTTTACCTCCTCGACCTCGAAAAGCAAACCACCAACCGGCTCCCTCTCCCTCTCGATAAGGGGACTTCCCGCCAGTGCGTGCTGGTGGAGAACGGCACGGTGTACATTACCGTCAACTCAGGAAATGAAGGATGTTACGTATGGCTGCTCAACCCCGAAACAGGAGCTTTGAAAAAGGGATTGAAGTTCAGCGACGATACTGAATACATTTTGCGATTGGAGCGGCTGACTGACTAACAGTGCAATCAGGCATTACGGACTTCCTCGGGTGTCAAACCAGTTATTTCGGAGATAGTTTCAGCATCAAAGCCCTTCGTTTTCATATTGCGGGCAACTTGGAGCCTGGTCTCTTGAATACCGGTTTGCATCCCCTCTTTTAGCCCCTCCTTCATCCCTTCCCTTATGCCCATTTTCTTTCCTTCCTTTATACCTATCTCTTTTCCTTCTTGCATACCTACTTCCTTTCCCTCCTTCATTCCTTCTTCTATCCCTTCCTTTCTCCCTTCCCGCATTGCCTCCTTCTTTGCATAATCCATGGAATTTTCGTTATCCCACTTAACCTTTAAGTATGCATCCCATGCCATCTTTTCCTCTTGATTTAGGTTACAAACTTCCGCTACTCTGAAAACTTTATCATAAACCGTCTCTTCCAGAACCGCAGGAATCTTATCCAATTTACTTAAATTTTTCAACAAATAGAGCCACTTGTCCAGCTCTGTGGAGAGCTCCGACTCTGCTTTCACAAAACGCGGCATTTCGATGAATGTCAAGCCAAATTTGTCGTAAAACAACTGGCCGTTGCTTCTCTTCATTAACCGTACTTCGTGCAGGTAATGATCCTCACTGGAATCTTCAAAGCAAAAATCCATCAAACCAATCAGATACACCGGTTTCAAGTCATATTTCCAGTTGGTGATCCCTGCCTCAACCTGATCCCGGATGAGCGAGGCCGAATAGTACAGGCACCGGTCTTTGAAATATTCCTGCCGCACACGCTGCACTTCAATGATAAACTGCTCGCCATCGGCTCCTGTACAACATAAATCAAAAACTGCCCGGCGAAGAATCGATATCTGTCCATTATTTTCATTTTGGTTGAATGTCAGGTCGGCCACATACCTTTCTCCGGCGAATAACACATTCAAAAAATCGATTAGAATGTCCTTGTTCGCTTCCGAGCCGAAAATCCGTTTGAAACCGAAATCTGAAAGCGGATCGATAAATCGACCGCATGGTATTCCGTACATTTCCATAGTGTGTCCTGATAGAGGTCCTTAGCCATTCAATTTAAATGAAAGCATCCCCGTCGCCGTATGCGATGATCAAACAGTAGTCATTTTTTACCAAACGGCCTTCGGGAATTGAGCGATTGTGCTACTCATTTCCAAAAGAGCACTCTCCTTTTTGGAACTACAAAAAGATTGGCGAAATAAGAATTGGTATTCAATGAACATCCTTAAAAAAATCAACGCCTGGCTACACCTCTGGCTCGGACTGGCTTCCGGAATTGTGGTAATAATAGTAGGCTTTACTGGCTGCATTCTCGTTTTTGAAAGCGAGCTGGAAGAACTATCCATGAAGCATCTCCACGCGCCAAATCCGCGGAACAGCGCCATGCTACCGCCATCAGTCCTTTGGAAATCGGTGAAACAGGCGTTGCCCGAAAAGGAAATCCACAGCGTGTGGTACCACGGTAAAAACCAGACGGCCCATTTCAGCCTCAACTCTGATTCACTGGTATACGTGAATCCCTATACCGCCGAAGTAGTAGCCATGGTGGATCATGAAGATTTCTTCCATTTTATTCTTGACGGTCACACAAGCCTCTGGATCGAAGGAAAAATAGGCACGGGAATCGTCAGCTATGCGACTTTGATATTTTTCATACTGCTCATCACCGGAATTGTACTTTGGTGGCCCAAAAAGTGGACGAAATCCGAAAGGGAAAAGGCCCTGACGATCAAATGGCGCGCGAAGTTCAAACGCGTCAATTACGATCTGCACAATGTGCTGGGGTTCTACTCGCTTACCATCGCATTGATATTGACGATTACCGGGCTGATTATGGGATTTCAATGGTTTAATAAAAGTTTCTACTGGATGGTTTCCGGCGGACAAGAGCCTCCACGCTACGAGCGCGCGTTTTCGGATACTACCCAAAACCTGCCGCTTGCAAGCATGGCCAATGTCGACGCGGCGTGGCGCAAGGGTGTTACGGAAATCGGGGTGCTGAACAAGGACGCTATCATCATTTCGTTTCCCGATAAACCCTCCGAACCGATCGACCTTTGTACTGATATGTACAATGGGTCGTGGCGATATGTGTACCTCGACCAGCATACCCTTGAAGAGCTGTCTGCAAGTCAGCCTCAGATTGCCGAACTGGATGTGGCCCAGTGGCTCCGCAGGACGAACTACGCCTGGCATGTGGGCGCAATAGGCGGGCTACCAACTAAAATCCTGTTTTTCCTGGCCAGTCTGATCTGTACAAGCTTGCCCATTACCGGTTTTTATATCTGGTGGGGCAAAAAGGCTAAAACCAAAAAGCGAGGCAAAGCATTGTCACCTCATTCCAGTCTTTCGGTTTCTACCGGCAAAGCCTGATATTTACATTCTATTACATTTCATCAACTTCTGATTTTCCGGCAGTATCGCCGGAATGCCATTTCCCAGCTATGAAATATCAATACAATTTCCGCTTCTTCCTGCCAGTTCTGATTGCATTACTGACCATCCGGGCCGGCTTTTCGCAAACATTGCCCGGTTACCTGATCAAAGGAACACTCATTGATTCCGCCTCTTCCAAAGCTATTGAATTCGCGACCATCAGCATTCTGGATGATCAGCAGCAGGTGGTTGCGCTGACCTATTCCGATGAAAATGGTTTTTTCAAATCCACAGATATTAAAACGGGCTCCTACTTCCTCAACCTTTCGTTTGTAGGTTACCGCCAGAAGCGCCTTGCATTCGCCATCACGTCAACAGCTCCTTATGATTTTGGAACCGTGAAACTGATTTCCGACGTCAAACAGCTGGATGCGGTGACGGTTACCGGCATGAAGCAGCTCGTAGAGCAGCAGCCCGGAATGTTAATTTATAATGCGGAAAAGGATATCAGCAATACTGGCGGGACCGCTGCCGATGTGCTCAGAAAAGCGCCAATCCTGAACGTGGACGCCGCCGGAAATGTGACTATGCGTGGAAATTCCAATTTGCGGATTCTCATCAATGGAAAATATTCAGGCCAAATGGCCCGTAATGCAGCCGACGCGTTGAATATGATGCCTGCCGGATCGATCAAGTCCGTGGAAGTGATCACCAGCCCTTCGGCGCGCTACGATGCGGAAGGTGCGGCGGGGGTCATCAATATCATCACTAAAAAAGGGAACCAGAGTACAAGCGGGACGATCGAGGTAGTGGGTGGGAACCTGGAACAGGCCATTAACCCGCGCATTGCCGTGAACCGCGATAAATGGAATGTAAGCTCAACCCTTCATTTGCACCGGTTCCGGAACAAAGAGCTTTCGAATGTAGACCGAACCACCTATGAGAATGGTGCGGAAACCGGCAAAGTACGGCAGGAGATCGTGCGCGACAATGCCAAGCCCCACAGCTCGGGTGATTTGCAGATAGAGTACCTCGCCGACAGCGCCAATGTTTTCAACTTCTCCGTGAATGGCTGGCTCGGTAACTGGCCGCAAAATAGCGAGCAGCATAATAGCCGGCTCTCACCCGACGGCCAGGTTATCGACCGGTTTTTCCAGTCCGTCAAAACCAATGCACCCAACAAAGGCGTCGATCTGAATTTGGGTTATACCAAAAAATTCAGAAAACCGGGTGAAGAACTGTACCTCATGGCGCAGCATAACCGCTCTATCGACGATTTCAATTACAATGCCACCCAGCGCGACGATGAACAGTTCGTCGTTTACCGCGAAATCAATGACAATACCACACACAATCGTGAATGGACGTTCCAGGGCGACTATATATTGCCGCTCACACCGTCGGGCAAGCATGCATTGGAAAGCGGTGTGAAAGCGATATTGCGCAATGTAGGAAGTGATTATCAGGTACAAGCCAGCGAAAACGGCACGCCCGATCAGGTCAGCATCGTCCCATCCCGCACCGACCGCTTCGACTACCGCCAGGACGTGCTGGCGGCTTATAGCCAGGTCAAATTCAAATGGAGCAGCGGATGGGCCTTACACGCGGGAGCACGTATGGAAGGCACTTTCCTCGAAGGCGACCAGCGCGATGCCGGCGTGCATTTCGCCAGCAAATTCTGGAATTTGGTGCCTAGTGCGACTATTTTCAAGAAGCTCAATGCAAACAACAACCTCACATTGAGCTACACCAAACGCATTTCACGGCCGTCGATCTGGGATCTTAATCCCAACCGCGATAGCCAGGATCCTAAGAACATCGTAGTAGGTAACCCCTCGCTAAAACCGGAGGAAGTGAACCAAATGGAGTTCACTTATGCATTGCAAACCCATTCCGATCTGTTCCTGAATATCTCGGCATTTGGCAGAAGAACCAACAATTCCATCGAAAGCATTGTCGCGATGGACGCGGAAGGTGTAGCCACGACTACCAAGCAAAACCTGGCCTCGAATGCACAATACGGGATCAACTTTTCGACCTCGTTCACGCCCCTGCCCGATTGGAAGGTAAACAGCAACGCCAACATTCGGCAGGCCCGCTTCAAAAGCGGTGCGCTCGGGATCGATAACAAGGGAATGGCCTGGGGAATTAATATCAACACCAGCCTGAAACTACCTAAAAATTACAGCGTACAGGCCTACGGAGACTATGATGCACGCAGCATCGAACTGCAAGGCTTCGAAGGTGCCTGGTTGTATTATAGTTTTTCTGCCAAGAAGGAACTCCCCGCACGCAAGCTTTCGATCACGCTCACGACAGTAAGCCCTTTTGGAGCCTACCGCCCCCAAAAAGAAGTGGTGAGTTCGTCCGAATTTTACGCGATCACGCGTAACCAATACCTGATGCGCTCCGTCAAACTCTCACTTAACTGGGAATTCGGCGGGTTGTTCAAGCAGGGTTCGGGCCGCAAAATCAGTAACGACGACCTGAAAAACGTGAAACAAGGCGGTTAATGCCTAGGGATCAAGCGGCTCGTCGGCATCGATGTGCAACGCATCCAGCACCGGATAGAACTCGACATCCGTTTCGCTGAGCCGCTTACCCAGTTTATAAGGTACATGATTCATTTCACGCATGCAGCGGCTTACGAATGCATCGCTGGAAATAGAATAGCTTTGCGACCGCATGGTGGAAACGAGGCACGGCTTCTCCACCGGCATGCCATAACGATACAGTAGCCGTACGGCGTTACGCATATTCGTGGTCGTGTGCCGCGCATGCGGGTCCATGATGATCGCATTTTCGGGCACTTTCAAGGCTTCCATCAGAAACTTCTTCATTTCAAACGCCTCACTGTATTTCGTTTTGAAAGGGTGTACACGGCCGCCCGAAACCAGAATGTACGGTGCCTGCCCTTCGAAATACCGCAATGCGGCCACGCGGCAACGCAGCATCCCGCCCTCACTCAATGCGCGATCGTAGGTATCCGGGCCCGCGCCTGGGACTAGGATCAGCGTATATTTGAATTTATTCCAATCGATTTTCTTCACACGGTCAACAGCCGCTTTGTTGACCGTCGAAACCATCGGCTCATAGTCGGCCGCTTCGTGCCGTTCGTTGACTTCCAGGAATTGGAGCGCATAATGCATGGATGGCCCGAAAAACAGTTTTGCGCCTTTTTTCTCCTGACGGACGATATCCGTGGCATCGTACACCAGTACCGGGTAGCTTTTTGCCGTTGTTTTAAATTCAATAGAATCGATGGCCGGGTAATTGGGCTTTTTACCCTCGGCATACACTTCTATGGTGTGATTGACTCCCCTGGCATCCTGCTCCCAGGCTTTTCTCAGCAATGCCTTTTCGCCCGGTTCCTTCAACAGAATATAGGTTCCGGATGGAATCAGGTGTTGCTTTACCAACTTACCCAATGCGTTGTTTTCGCTGTAAAGTGCTTCCAGCCGCGCTCCTATCGCATCGATTTCCTCCGGCGAGAACTTCATTTTGCCAGTATAGCACTGGAAATCGTTCTTGCATTCCCTAAGCGATGTTTCCAGGTTTTTGGACTTCGTACCTGCTATCGCGGCCAATTCGCTGTCCTTTTCCAGCAACGACTTCACATCAGGAATTGATTCAAACAGGGTCAACAAATACCAGTTCTTGGATTGAACAAAAGAATGGGCGGTAATCAGTTGATAATCCTGTTTCGGAGTGTGGCCGGTTTGGGCAAAACCGGTGAAGGCGAGGACCATCAAGAGCGAAAAGGTCAAAGGTTTAGTCATAGTATAAATAGTGTAAAAGGAGTATGGAAAGGCCTGCAAACTAAGCGAATCCGTTTGACGGGATCGTTACCTGAAAGTTAAGAAACAAAAACAGGACGCACACATACCAGACCACGGCAACGACATCCGGACTTTTCCAACCCGCGCTTTCGCAGCTCTCTACCAACACATTTTTGAACGCTTATTATTATACGCAAATCAATAATCTAGTTGGGTACAGCCTCCCTCTCGGCAGACCGGCTTGTCAATATTCAGCTACAAAAACAGTTCTACTTAATCACCAAAAATGAACCAATTAATTGATTTGATTTGGGGTAATTGCAAACAAAAAAGCCCCTGGCAAAATGCCAGGAGCTTTTCAATTTTTAAGCACCCATTTTACTTATAAAAGTTATCGTTTTCCAGTACCCGCCCGGATCGTTGTTTTCTTAGATAAAAATTGCTTTTTTCCAGTTTAAATCCAAACTAAACAACCTCTTCAATGACCGGGAGTACCTGGAAGCAGGAAATCACCTGTTTAATTCCGTCAAAATCAAACCGTGTAGCGCCGGAATACCGGCAATCGTTGCAAATGAAGTGTAATAGTGTTTTGTATGAAACAGGGCGGGGTGTCCATTTAACCCTCCTTTAAATCCAATTCCAGTAAGTGTTTTCATCATGACTAATAGCTACTTTTATTCTTTCACAAAGCATTCATTCCTTAGCGAGTTTAAAGTAATCCTAAATAGCTGTCGAACTAAAATAATTTCGCCGAATTATGCATTTATTTCGACCAATACCTATATTATTGCAGACGAATGAAATTTAGTACAGTAGTTAAGGTCAGAGTATGTTGTCTCCCGGCAGGTTGCGGTGTATAATAGTAGACGATGAGGCTGATGCACGCCGATTGATTGAAAAATATGTGCAGAAAGTTCCCTTTCTAGAACTGGCAGGCATTGCTGAGACCGCTACCGATGCCCTTTTCCTGATCAGGGACTTGAAGCCGGACATGGTATTTCTGGACATCGAAATGCCCGAAATGACCGGATTTGAGCTATTAAAGCTCCTTCCCGCCACCCGCCCTGCGATGATCATGATTACGGCCGACCCCTCTTATGCGCTGGAAGGCTACGAGCACGAGCTGACAGACTACCTCCTCAAACCGGTCTCTTTCGAAAGGTTCCTTAAGGCCGTCAACAAGGTCGACGGCGCGCGTTTCCCGAAGCATTCACCGGGCACATCCGAGCCACAGGACAAAATGGTTTTCCCGACGAAAGAATCGCAGGAAAAGATGCCCGATGCTGAGTTCTCCGGCGCACGAAATGATTTTCTTTTATTAAAAGAAAATAAGAAACTCATTAAGGTAGCGCCCAGTGAAATACACTTTATTGAGGGCATGCGCGATTACCTGAAATTGTATTGGTCGGACCGGGTTGCCGTTATCCATATGACCATGGCCAAAATAGAAGAAGCATTGCCTTCGGCACAATTCCTGAGGGTAAACCGTTCTTACATCGTCAATAAAAAAGTAATACGGGAAATTGAAGGAAATGAAATCACCACAAACAGTGGCCGAAAGATCCCGATTGGCGTAACGTATCGCGCCAATGTACTCGCTGCTTTACAGAAGAACAGAATCTGACAGGTTATGCGTTTCAATCCTATTTCTTCTGAAAAAAGCGCAAAAATAACCAGGATTATTTACCACATACTGGCATGGATTGCGCTCTGGTGCGTCGCGCATTATTATAGCATTCCGGCACTCACCAAGGACAACCTCTCGGTTGTGTGGCATGCCTCCGCCGCAGTGTTCCTCCAATCGGTTTCGGTGTTCTACCTCCTGGGATATGTTATATTTCCACGGTTTTTGTACACCCGAAAAATACTGCCGCTGGTTATAAGTCTGGTTATCGTGTTCCTCCTCGTGCACATCACCAACTATTATGAATTCAGGCACCTGGCATCCCTTACCAACGGCTCGGCGGAAAACTCTTTTTATGTTACCAAATTGTGGGATTTCTTTCAGGCACGCGGCCGATGGACCAGTTGCTTCACGGATTTCGACATTGCGTATACCGACTATGCGTGGAGCCTGTATTACATTACGCCACTGCTCGCCATTAAAGTAATGCGCGACATTGTCAATTCCCGCACAAAAAATATGCAGCTGGAAATGGAAAGGCTGCAACTTGAAAAAGCAAATCTGAACCTGCAAACGCAAAGTTTACAATTACAAAAAAACAATCTTAATCTCGAACTGAGTTTTCTTAAATCGCAAATCAATCCTCATTTTTTGTTTAATACGCTCAATGCCATTTATACCAAAACAGTGGATGTAGATGAACAGGCCGCCGACCTTGTTCTTAAATTGTCGGACCTGATGCGGTACAGCCTTTACGAATCGAGCAAAGAAAATGTAGTACTATCCAAGGAGATCAGCTATATAGAAAATTACCTCGACCTCGAACGTGCCCGTTTTTCCGACAAAGTTACTATTGAGTATCAATTAACCGGTAACCCCGAAGAATATCTCATCGCGCCGTTGCTGCTGGTTTCCTTTGTCGAAAATGCATTCAAACATGGTACGGCCAAAAGCAAATATGCATCCTATGTAAACATTTCCATTCTACTGGATCAAAATACGCTGTACTTCAAAATAAAGAACAATATACCGCAGCACGCACGCCAAAGCCCAGCGAGGAGCAAGGAAGAGAAAGTGGGTGGATTCGGGCTCAGTAACACTTCAAAACGGCTCCAATTACTTTATCCCGACAGGCACAGGTTATCGGTGCAGCAGTCCGAATCCGAATTCAGCGTCGATCTTGAATTGGAACTGGACTCCGCCAACTTGGTCCGGTATTTCAGTTCCTGATGGCCGCACGTCCTCGCCTCCGTATATATGCAAGCGTCAGGCAGGTGCATCGTCAAAACCACCGAACAAGTTTCCTTTCAATTAGTTGGCAACAAACCGCACAAGCTTCACAAATCGGGAAAGAAAGTACAATTTCTGTCAAATTAATTTATTAGAAGTTATTTTACTTTTATTTTCAGATTTTACTTTTGATATTGAAACACCCGTTGAAAAACGGCCTGAAATTACCCCTCAGCTATCCAAAGATTTTTGAAAAGAGCATCGACCATGTTCATACTCCCCTCATTCATTCTCTGGACCTTCCGCAAAAAATTTATTTTTTGAATTAGAAAATGTCCGGATGAAAAACATTTTAATTGTTGAAGATTATCAGATTATCAGATTGGCAACCAAAATACTCGTTCAGGATTTGTACAAGACCGCGGTGGTTCGTGAGGCGACGACTTTTGATGAAGCGTTATCCGAACTTGCTGTGCATCTCAGGATCTCGTTATCCTGGATGTTCAGATTCCTGAGGGCCAAGGATTTGAAATGATCGGAGCTATGCGTGCTGTTCAAAAGCATGTGAATATCCTTATTTTTTCGGCTATCGAAGAAAGGATTTACGGGATCCACTATCTCCGGGCAGGCGCCAACGGTTTTGTATCCAAAAATTCGGAGACCGCAGACATTCGTACGGCGATTCTGTCCATCGCGGATACAGGCAGGTATGTGAGCCCGAGAATTAAAGTGGAACTGCTGAACCAGCTCGACAAGCAGAATTACCGGGCCGACAATCCGCTGCTCGACCTCTCAGCGCGTGAAATAACGATCATGGACATGCTGATCGACGGATTCTGGATCAAGGAAATAGCGTCAAAACTGAATCTGACCGAAAGCTCCGTCAGCACCTACAAGGCACGGCTCTTCGAAAAGCTTCATGTGACCACGCTCATCGAAATGTTCCAGAAGGTAAGCCATTACAAGGATATGGATTGAGGACTTTCCTCGGCTAAGAGCTCCTTGTATTTTAATCCCCATTCGTTGATCCGGTCGATAATGGGCATGATCGTGCACCCCAGGTCGGTCAGCGTATATTCGGTATAGAGCGGAAAGCCGGTCGACTGGCATTTTTCGACGATCCCGCTCACTTCCAATTCGCGCAGCTGCATATCTAGCACGCGTGGGGTTGCCCCTTTAATCTCCCGGTGCATTTCGCTGGGCCGGCGAAACCCGCGCTGGATGGCGTCGAGCAGGCAAGGCTTCCATTTTGCCCCGAAAATTTTCATGGCAATGGTAATGCCGCATTCGAGGTCTTCCGGTGTTTTCCGCTGGTACATGGCATGGATAAATGAGTGGATCTGCTATTGTCGTATGCAGCCCAAGTTACTCAATACCGAATAATTTTTCGGTTACCGAATCTTTTTTCGGTAATTGATAGCCGCCCGCGAGCTCCCGAATTTTGTGCCCATCAATTCAAAACGAACAGAAAATGGACACAAAACAAATCGCCGTAATAGGCCTGGGCCAGATGGGTACACGCCTTGCCGAGTTGCTGCTTGCACAAGATTATTCGGTCTCCGTCTGGAACCGCACCCGGTCGAAAGCCGAGGCAATTGCCGGCGTAAAAATATTTGAAGACCTTGAAAAAGCCGTCCGCCAGAGTCCGCTCGTCGTGATATGCGTCCTGGACTACGAAGCGGTGCACCATATCTTCAACGGTATCAAGGACAAGTCGATCCTGACTGGTAAAACATTCATCAACTTCACGACCGGCGATCCTCAGGAGGCCGAACAACTGGAAGCAACGCTGGCCAGGCTGAATGCAGGGTATATCAATGGCGCTATTCAGGTTGCACCCAACCAGATGGGCCTGCCCGAAACCACCATCATCGTTTCCGGCAAGCGGGAGCATTTCGAACATAGCCATAGCACATTGACCGTCTTCGGAGGAAACATCAAATACCTCGGCGACCGTGCTGCGCTGGCTTCGGCGATGGACCTCGCTACGCTGACCTGGCTTTACGGATCGTATACCGGCCTGATCCACGGCATAATCCTCTCCCAGAAAAGCGGCTTGTCGCTCAGCGCATTCAGCGAAATACTGGGTGAGATTACTCCCGGATTTACCGAGTTTTTTAAACATCAGATCGGAGTGGTGGAGAAGGGCGATTTTGCGATCAGTCAAAGCCCGCTGTCGATCAGTGTCGCCGCCACACAGCGCATTCACCATGCCTTCCGGAATGCGGGTACACAGCCTGCTTTTATAAAAACCATCAGCGACCTGCTGCAAAAAGCGGAATCGGACGGGCTGGCAGATCAGGAACTTGCCGCATTGGTGAAAGTGGTGGAATAGCCTCGCGCCTGGTACGTTTATCCTGCAATGCTTCAATTTACCATGATTGATTTCGTACCGTTCGTTGTAGGAACCCGCCGCCGAATAATATCAGATAGCACCAGGCGTCTTTGTGTATGCAATTGGTTACTTTTACATCTATTAATCAATTCACATGATACACTGCTATGAAATCTCTTTTCCTTGCCATTTTGGTCATCTTTCTTTCCGGAATCCTTTCAGGGTCTGCTTGTGCCCAAACCATCCAACGCCTTTTCGGGATGACTTCCGAATCTGGTCGCTTTTACAAAGGTTCCGTTTTCAGTGCCAATTTCAACGGCAGAAATCTCGTCGAGGAATATGGCTTTGACCTGGCACGGCCGGGTGAAAATGGTTGTGATGAGCTGTTCGAATACAATGGGGAGTTCTATGCCACGGCATGGCAGGGAAACTGGGGAGCGATCATCAAATGGAACCCCACGACAAAAGTTTTTACGAAGCTGCACGATTTCGACGAATCATGCTATGGCCCCGAGGGCAACCTGTATTTCCATAACGGCAAACTCTACGGACTTACGATGTACTCCGGTGATCAGGACGCCGGAATAATCTATGAGCTGGATCTGGCGACGGGCGTATTCACGAAGAAAAAAGAAACAGGAAGCTTACTTAAAGGAACGTTCCTGACAAGTCACGGGCTAAGTTTTATGAATGGGAAGTTTTACGGCGTCGTCATGAACGTCGTATCGAACTCGGAGAAAACGATATTCTTTGAATGGGACCCCGTTACAAACAATTTTACAAAAACCCTTCAAATACCCGATGGTACCAAGCCCGGGACTTACAGAGCAATGGTCGCCTACAACAACAAGCTGTATGGCATTGGCACATCCCTGACGAATACCAATGGAGTTATCTTCGAATGGGATGTAGCTGCAAATACTTACACGATCAAAAAGCAGTTTGCGCCGGGAAGCGATGGCGCCAGCCCCTTTCACGAACTTGCTTTGAAAGCCAACAAGTTTTATGGCAGCACCTACAAGGGAGGGGCAAACAATTCGGGTGTGCTTTTCGAGTGGGACCCGGCGACAAACGTCTATACCAAGAAGATAGATTTGCCCGCTGACAGTCCCAAATACGGTCTGAATAGCCCGCGCATGACGTTGTTCAACGACAAATTTTTCTCCACGGGCATCGCGGGGCCGAACGGGGAAGGATATATTTATGAATGGGACCCGGCCAGCAACGCATTCAGTATCCGGTATAATTTCGATGCACAAATCGGTAGTCAGCCCAAAACGAGGCTTGTATTATGGAACAACAAATTTTACTCCTCAACCTACGCGGGCGGAAAGCTCTCGGGCGGTATCATGTTTGCCTGGGATCCGGTAACGGGCGCATTCGATAAGCAGTTCGACTTCAATGAAAGCAACGGCACCTCGGCACTGGGTAGCCTTGCGCTTAAGGGGGAGAAGCTATACGGAATGACGTCCAAAGGTGGTTCCGAAGGCCAGGGGTTGATATTTGAATTCGATATCAATACGAAAACATACAAGCGTATGCAGGATCTCGATCTTGCCAAGGGCAGCAATCCCGAGGGTGGCCTTACACTGAAAGACGGGAAGTTCTACGGCATGGCAAAAAACGGAGGCGCCAACAATATGGGCACGTTGTTCGAATGGGATCCCGACAATAATCTGTTTGTCAAAAAACACGACTTCTCGGGCGCCGACGGAGCCATGCCTACGGGTAACCTCACACTTGAAAACGGCAAACTCTACGGAATGACACAGTACGGAGGAGCCAACAATTATGGTGTCATTTTCGAATGGGATCCCGGACTTGACAGCTACACGAAACGCATCGATCTGTCCGAACCCGAAGGCGGCCTTCCCCACGGCGAACTGACAATGCAGAACGGCAAATTTTATGGCATGACGTCCACAGGAGGCGCCAGTCACGAAGGGGTGATCTTCGAATGGGATCCATCTACGAACATGTATACCAAAAAAATAGACTTTGACGCTAGCAGAGGTACCAAACCGATGGGAGGACTTGCCTGGTGGAAAAATAGCTTCCACGGATTTACCTCCAGAGGGGGTAGCAACACTAACGGGACGTTTTTTTCCTGGGACCCGGCTACGAATGTCTTTACTAAAAAGGCGGACATGGGGTTTTCATTCGGCCAGGTGCTCTCCACGCCGGTTGTCAACTACGGAAAGCTGTATTCTCTTGCTTCATTCGGCGGGATTGGAGGGGGCGGCGCCTTATTGGAATGGGGAGAGAGCGGTAACTCTGTTCAAGCTTCCAGCAGTTTTACGCCAGCTATCGGCCAGAAACCCATGTACACAACGCTTACCGTAGCGAAGGTGGCGGCCAGGATTTCGCAGAGCACACCCGGATGTGTTACCAGCGAGTCGCTTTCTGACGGCACCGATGTTCCGCACACCTGGCGACCAATCGTCGATCAAAATGGAGATATCGTAGCAGAATTGAATGGAAATGAAAATGCTATCCAGTATGCCTTCGCCTACGTTTATTCCTACAATACAAGCGGAGCTCCACTACAAGATCGCAACGGGCTGCTTTACCTGGGCCGGAATATGACCTTGGTTTGGACCGCAACCAACACGATCCCCGGCGCGCCTACCACCGCCAGGTTTTATGTGAGAAAGGAGGAAGTCGACGCACTTATCGAAGCGCACAATGCAAAACCGGGCAATATCCCCATTACCGGCATAAACGACCTGAACGTATTCCGCAACAACGTAGGCGATTGTACCCCGCGAATTACAGCCACGGCTTCCCCGATTCCCTCGACCGTCGAGCCTTACCCGGGAGGATTTGTATTTACTTTCACCGCGGAAAACCGTTCCACTTTTTATGTCGCCAGCAAAAACATCAGCGCACTGCCCGTAAAGCTTGCGGATTTTACTGCACAGGAGCAGGAAGGCAATGCGGTCCTCTCATGGAAAACGGTCGAAGAAGTAAATTTCTCCCGCTTCGAAATTCAACGCAGCACCGATGCCAAGAACTTTGTTACGATCGGCAATGTGAAAAGCGAGACCAAAGGTACAGGCGGGAAATACAGGTTTACGGACAAAGATTTGTCGATGCAGAGGGGGAGTAACGCCTACTATCGGCTGAAAATGATCGATCTGGATGAAAGTTTCGCCTATTCGAGCGTTGTACAGTTGCCGTTGAAGGGGGCGTCCGCGAGCGTATACCCGAATCCTGCCAACAAAAATGTACAGGTTGATCTTTCCTGGGAAACGCCCACTACATGGCAAATCCTTGACACGAACGGAAGTACAGTTGCCTTCGGCAGGGCCGCATCCGGCAAATTCGAGGTGGATGTCCGGCAGCTCAATCCGGGCTTTTACATCCTGCAAGTCAATTCAGATCAATTGCACAACAATTTTAAATTGATTAGAGAATAAGCGTTGACATAAAACAGCAACCCCTCGTCCGTACGTGTCGAATGTCGGTCGAGGGGCTGTGTGCCGTGCTGGCTACTCTACTGATGAAGTGCTTAATGAACCGCAAACTGGCCCGGCTCGTAGCTTCCGGCTTCGGTGCGGAATGCGATGTTGAAGCGGTTGTAGGAGTTGATGGTCGTAATCGCGAGCGTCAGGTCGATGATTTCCTCGTCGGTAAACTGCTCATTGACAGCCTTAAACACTTCATCGGTAACTTCGCGGTCTTTCAGCAAGGTCACAGCTTCGGCGTAGGCCAATGCGGCACGCTCGCGTGCGGAGTAGAAAGGCGCTTCCCGCCATGCGTTCAGCAGGTACAACCGCTGCTCGGTTTCGCCTTCGGCACGAAGGTCTTTGGAGTGCATATCCAGGCAGAATGCGCAGCCGTTGATCTGCGATACGCGGAAGTAGATCAGATTTAAAAGATTTCTCTCTACCTGCGATTTAGCCAGATAACCGCCTATTCCGTACATAGCCTTCAGTGCTTTTTGTCCTTTCTCCTGAAAATTGATTCGTTGTTCCATGATACTAATTTGAATGGTTAATGATCGAATGACTAAATGGTCGGTTTTTTGTCAAGAATTGTCAGGTTTGTCAGATATCGCTTTGATTATCAATGATTTCAGGCACGCCAATGACCATTCCTTACTATCAATGTCCACATCTGACTAAAACCTGATCATTCGTTGATGCACCAACCACCCGGTCAAAACTCATGTTAAAGACGAACGCCCCTCCCCGGATTGGACAATGCGATGAAAAAAAATCTGCGTTTTTTTGGGCGGCGTGGCGAGGGTAGAATCGGATGTTACCACGACTTTACAATTACATAACATTTCAATAATACCCTGGACAAGTAGATCCTCTTCTTTTGCGGCAAAATTTGTTTAACCAACAACATGCTCATGCATAAGAGATTTTTACTTCCTATTATCCTGACATTGCTTTGCTGCTTCGGCAACATCGTGGTGTTGAGGGCTCAAACAACGCAGGCGTCGATCTCCGGTACAGTAACCGACGACCAGAATGCATCACTGGCGGGCGCTACCGTTCAGGTGAAAAACGAATCAACAGGCTTTACAACGGGAACCGTTACCAACGCAAAAGGTGAATATGCCTTTAAAGAACTTCCATTGGGTGGTCCGTACACGGTTACAGCTACTTATGTAGGCTTCGGCGAACAAAAACTGACCGGCTATCTCCTGCACCAGGGTGATGCCGTGAAAGTGAGAATGAGTATGAAAGAAGCCGGCCAAACACTGGAAGTGGTAAGCGTGGTGGCATCGGGTATCAAAAACAAAATTGAAAACCTAGGCGCGTCTACGGCTATTTCGGCACGGGATATTACCCGTTTGCCGGTAAATGGTCGGAACTTCACGTCACTGATGGACCTCTCACCATTGAGCCGCGGCGGTAACATTTCCGGTCAGCTGGGTTCATCTACGGGCTATACGATCGATGGTATGAGTTCCAAAAATCCGACTTCCGCAGGTGCTACCACCAGCCGAAGCGGTGCCCCCTACTCCATTTCGATTGAAGCGGTACGCGAGTTCCAGGTGGTTACCAACCAATACGACGTTACTTACGGACGCAGCGGCGGTGGTACTATCAGTGCTGTTACAAAGTCGGGAACCAACCAACTGAGCGGTAGTGCATTCAACTACACACGTGCCGACTGGTTGTCGAGCCCTTATGATATTCGCGGAAACAAAATCAATAACAAATTCGCTACCAACCAGTTCGGTTTCTCATTGGGTGGACCGATCCTGAAAGACAAGCTGCATTTCTTTGTTGCCTGGGATCACCAGCAAGACAGCCGTCCATTGATCATTGCCGACATTCTTAGCCCTGTGGACGAAAACCGTTTCAATGTAACCCGCGCTACGCTCGACCAGTTCGTCAACATCGCCCGTAGCAAATACGGCATGTCCGACACCCAGCAGTTCGGAACATTTGATAAAAAACGTGGTTCGGACGCAGCGTTCCTTCGCCTCGACTGGCAGTTGAACAACAGAAACCTTTTGACGATCCGCAACAACTACACCAACGACCGTAACAAGCTCGGTCTGGCGGATAACACGACGATCAACGCCTACGAATCTTACGGAAACGACTTCAACCAGGACAACAGCCTGCTTGCATCGCTCCGCTCGACACTCAATTCCAAAGTGACCAATGAGCTGAAAGTGCAGCATTTGTTTGTCAAACAGAAGAGCGCCCCGGGCGACCAGCTTCCGGCAGCCAATATCCCTAGAGCGATCGTGGAGAACGTCAATTCTGTGTTGAGCGACGGAAGTTCCCGCGCGACCAACATCCAGATGGGTGGCCACCGTTTTGCGCAGGAGCGCTTTACCAACAATGTAGTTCAACTGGTGGATAACCTGTATTACAACACCGATAAAGTGGAGTATACTTTCGGGGTGGATATGATGATGACCCGTTCGCATTCAACCTACGGCTCGGAAGTAAACGGCCGCTTCCACTACAATGTGGATGCAGCTGCGGGTAAAACTTCTCTTGACCAGTTCAATGACTTGAAACCTTACCGTTACTACCGTGAAGTGCCTTTGATGGACGATTGGTCGGTGAAAGGTACCATCTGGAATGCAGGGGTTTATGGTCAGTTGAAAACAAGCCTCGCTACCGGCCTCGACGTGGTGGCAGGTCTGCGTCTCGACTACGCGCATTACCCAAGCTCGCCTTTGAACCAGACTTTGTACGACGCCCTGAAAATCCGCACCGACAACAAGATCAAATCGTTTGTCGTACAGCCGCGCGTACAGTTCACGTGGGATGTGAACGACAAGCATACCGATATTTTCCGCTTCGGTGCCGGTGTGTTCGCTTCGGACATCAACAACTACGTGGTGATCAACAACCTTACATTCGACGGAAAGCACCTCGCAACCGTCGATGTACGCAGCCCGAACATCCCTACCCCGGATTTCGCCGCCTACCGCGCCAACTACAACAGCATCCCGACTTTGTCGCAGTTCCAGCTGCCGACGATCAATACCAATGCCAAAGATGCACGTGTACCTATCATTTACAAAGCCAACATTTCCTACAACAAGTACCTGACCGACAAATTGAAAGTGGGTATTGCGGGTTACATGAGCCTGGGCCGCAACAACTATATGTATGTGGACAGAAATATGGTTGACGAGCCATTCTTCCGTCTTGCCAACGAGGGTAACCGTGGTGTATTCGTACCAGGAGGCGACAAAATGCCTACCAACGGTGCCGGTGACTGGTTGCAGGGACGTAAATCGACGCAATTCGGCCGCGTACTGGAACTGAACAGCGAAGGAAAAGTGAACGCGTTCTCTGTGGTAGCGGATGTGAAATACCAGTACTTCCGCGACGGAGAGATCACTTTGAGCTATACTTACAATGACGTGAAGGATAACACCTCTTTCAACGGTAACGTAGCGAACAGCGCCACGCTTTCACTCCCGGTAAGAGATGATCCGCGGAACCTGAGCCTGATGTCCTATTCCGACAACCAGTTCCGCCACAAAATTGTATTCTATGGCTCGCTGCCTAGTTTCTGGGGGATCAATGTTGGCGTGCGCTATTCGGGAATCGGTGGTACCCGCTATACCCTGCTCTCGGGTGGTAACACCAACGGTGACTTCGTAGGTACCAACGACCTAGCATTTGTTTTCGACCGGAACGACCCAAGCGTACCGGAAAACGTACGTAACGGCCTTCAGGCGATCCTAGACAACAAGGACGCCAGCCAGAGCATCAAAGACTACATTATCAAGAACTCAGGCAAAATTGCGGAAAGAAACGGTGGTATCAACGGTTTCTACGGCGTGTTCGACGTTCGTGCATCAAAAAAGATCAAAATCGCCGGCACGCATGCCATCGAAGTTTCTGCCGATATCTTCAACTTCGCCAACTTCCTCAACAAGGATTGGGGCCGCAACAAATCGCTGGGTACACAGGCGCTGTACGCATTGGGTATCCCGGCTGCCAATGGCAAACCTGCCGTTGCCGCATTCGACAGAACGAAAAACCAGTATGTGTATCGCGTAAACACTGCCGGTGTGGTTACGCCTTCCGGTAACCCTTACCAGGTGCAGATTGGGTTGCGGTATAGTTTCTGAGGCTTGATTAAACAAGGATTCTTACGGATCCCGGTTGCTTATGCAGCCGGGATTTTTTTTGTACCACCCTCTGATCATTACCTAGTTGCCGTTCATTCATTGCTGCGCGCCAGCAAGCTTTTTTGATTTTGATTTATGACATAGTTGTCTATCCGAGAGCTAAGTAGCTCTGCATTCACTTACGTAAATTTAATCGAAATGGTCGTGAAAAAGTTGATTGAAAAACTGCTGGTGGCATCGGGCACTACGTGCTTTCTGCCGATGATGGCGCTCCTCGCTTGCGGACATTTAGGCGACCGCACGACCCTAGTGTATGGAAAGTGTATGACGAAAATCAGGTGCCTGTGGACAGCATTTTGGTTTTGGTAAGCGGCTTAAAATTAAACGGCGTGTACCATCTTAAATCGACCTATACCGATGAGAATGGCGACTATGAGATTGCCCTGGAAGTACCTAGAAAGTTTGGTCAGATTAATGCCTTAATTCCGTATGGCAAGGAATCCAAATGGTACTTTACGCTACCAAAGCCGACGAGACTTTCGTACCCGCCAGTGAGCTGGAAGCGGCAGGTATGTTCCCCGAATTTGCCCAACTGTTTGCCAAACAGGACCCTCGCGATCCCTTGCCGGTTATTCTCGCCTCATTCACGGCAGCGCGTGAGGCCGATATCGTTTGTTAAACACTGATTAATTCAAATTTCCTGCAACTTATTGACAGATTTCTGCGAAATAGACGTTAACGAGGGAACAGACTACACCAGTTTTGAGCCGGTTTAACCCTTGGTTTGGGCAGTTCATCACAATGGCGTTCTGTATGTTGAGTCTTCAACACTAATTTAGAGCATGTTTCATTCAGTGGAAGTACGTCTTCCGGAACATTAACTTCATTTAGCCATGAGTACAATTGAAATTGAACAAGAGCAAGAAATCACTCCAATGAACATCATCCGGATCGGAACAGGGTTCTGGTCTGCGAAACCATTGCTAACGGCTATCAGGCTTGGCCTTTTCACCGAGCTCGCCGCAGGCCCGCTGTTCGTATCCGAAATCCGTCAGAAACTGGGACTACAAAGCCACAGTTCCCTCGATTTCCTCGATGCCCTCGTAACCTGGGGCCTCATTGAGCGCCACGGAAAAGGTTTCACGGCCATCTACCATAATTCACCGGAAGCCAACACCTTTCTGAACCGTCGCAAACCCGACTACCTCGGCAATTTGCTCGAAATGGTCAATGACGAAAAATCTCCGCTGGCCAACAATCTTAAAGAAGTGGTCATTGAGTCGGGCGCCCGTAATTCCTGGGATTTGAACAGGTTGTTCACTATGGTTGCCTGATGTTAGCTATACTTATTCCCGGGGAGCGGTTTTCCGCTCCCTTAGTTTGCGCAATGCAGCTCTGAATTCCGGCGTCCAGGCTGCTACTAGCCGATCCACCTTCTCTTGTGCAGCCGCCTCAATGGCTGGGCGAAATTCCTCTAACTTTTCCGGGGTAAACCAGTCCGGCACATTCCTGTTTTCGTCTTTAATTTTTGTTTCCATTAGATTTTGGCTGAATATCTTAATTAAAACTCGAACCCGTCTTCTCTTAATGAAATGACAAACTTCTTGTAGTTTTTACCACTCTGTAAAACTTCTGGATTTTCATTGTCAAATCCATATGCCACAAGATAATCACCGAGGTCGTCTAGCCCCCTTTTTATCGCAATCTGATAAAGACGTGCGCGGGAATCACTACTCGCTTCAATCACCACCTGTGCGCCCATATGATCACTCAGAAAAAACAGCAGCGCCTTGGCAACAGTAGATAACACTTCCTCTGTATCACCATTGTCACTTCTCTTATCTAAGTCAATCGAGCCATCCGAATTCAAGTCTCCCAATGCTATTTCATAAACATCGGGCTCCTCGGTCGGCTTGAATAATATCACCTTTATAATGGATTCCTTTCCCATACTCGTAAACCAAAACATCAGTCGGTTACCGTTCAAAATACTTTCGTAAAATGCCTCATTCATGCTGAGAAGAGTTTTAATTTCTCCTCAATTTGTACTCATGTAACTATTACAAAACAATGCGATGTCCGATCGGTAGCAACTGATTATCAAGAACGATTTTCAGATGCCTAATTCTCGTTTTTAATATCCATGCCGGACTGGTTAGCGTCCGTAAACTAAAATTCTTTGTTTAACTGTCAATTTACGACCTAGTTATAGCCCATCCATAATCTAATGTCCAATCGGCGCCGGAGAATTATCTAAAACCCGCATTTCATCCCTGCAAACCCGCACGTTGTCAATCTGATTTGCGGGGGGGCTGGTGCCTGATTTACATTCGAAGTATCCAAAACTTCAATCCTGCCGCCTATGCCATCCTACCAGATTTCTGTGAACGGTAAAGCCTATACTGTCGAAGCCGACGAGCAAATGCCGCTGCTTTGGGTTATCCGGGACCTGATCGGGCTTACAGGCACCAAGTATGGCTGCGGAATTGCGCAGTGCGGCGCCTGCACCGTGCATTTGAGCGGTGCGCCGGTGCGATCCTGCTCGTTTCCCGTATCAGCGGTGGGTGAGCAACCCGTAACAACCATCGAGGGACTTTCGGAGGATAATTCTCATCCGGTGCAGCGGGCCTGGATCGCCGAGCAGGTGCCGCAATGCGGCTATTGCCAGAGTGGGCAAATCATGTCCGCGGTAGCATTGCTTGCAGGCAATTCCAACCCTGACGACGAGGCCATTCATGCCGCCATGAACGGCAACATTTGCCGCTGCGGGACGTACCCGCGCATCCGCAAGGCCATCAAAACCGCCGCCAGCTATTCGCATTGATCGACACTATGAAGCCACAGGATATCTCCCGCCGTCATTTCCTTCGTCAGGCCGCCTGGTCGGGTGCGGCGCTCACGCTTGCTGCATACATGCCTGTGAACGGGCAAACGGCCCCAGTGATTGTCAATCCGGTTACCGGCGGAACCCTGCAAGGCACCGAGCTGATGTCCTGGATTTCGATAAGCCCGATGGGCAAAGTGACGCTGATGTGCAACCGCTCCGAAATGGGACAGGGGACCTTTCAGGCGCTTCCCCAAATGCTCGCGGAAGAATTGGAAGTAGCGTTAGACGACGTGGAGATTGTTTTTGCACCCGCTAACCCTGAAAAATACGGCCCTCAGCCGCAAGAGGGCAGTTTTTCTGTCCGTGGATGGGCCCCGCGGCTGCTTCGCACAGGCGCCTGCGCGCGTGAAATGCTGATCGAAACTGCTGCCGCGGAATGGAACATCCCGCGAAATGATTGCTATGCCGAAAATGGGACGGTGATTAACCGCAAAACCCAAGCTAAATTGACGTACGGTGCATTAGTAGAAAAAGCCTCCAAACTCAAACCGCCCATCGATGTCATTCTGAAAAAGCGTTCGGACTACAAAATCATTGGCAAATCTGCACCTCGAAAGGATATCCCATTAAAAACCAATGGATCCGCTCTATTCGGCCTGGACAAAAAACTACCGGGGATGAGATATGCGGTGATCGAGCGCAGCAAGCGGTTCAGGGAAACGGTAAAGAGCTTCGACGATTCCGAAACCCGAAAAGTGCCGGGCATTTCGCATGTCTTCGAGGTAAAAAGACCTGTGTTTTCCCAATATAGTGAAGGTGTTGCGGTCGTCGCCGATTCGCTTTGGGCAGCTATGCAAGGCCGAAAAGTATTGAAAGTGAATTGGAATGATCCCGACTTTGACCTCCCCGACACCGCTTCGCTCGAAAAACAAATGCGGGAAAACCTTCAAAAGATCGGTAGCCATTCCCGATTCGAAGCCGAGTACGGACCTTGCACGCAGAAGCTGGAAGCATCCTACGAAACGCCTTACCAGTCGCACAGCTGCATGGAGCCCCTCAATTGTATTGCCGACGTCAGCGCCGATAGTATCGAAATATGGGGTCCGATACAGGAAGCCAACTGGATTCAGGCCGATTTAAGCCAACGGTTTAACATACCCGCTGAGCAAGTGGCAGTGCATATGACATTCCTCGGAGGCGGCTTCGGCAGGAAAGCTTTCCCCGATTACCCTTATGAGGCCGCATTCATTTCCAAAGAAATACAGGCCCCCGTGCAGGTAATATGGACACGCGAAGACGACATGACTGCCGGCCCGTTTCGCCCAGGCGCATTCTACACGCTAAAAGGCGGCCTCAATGCCCAGGGCTATATCCACGCTTTTCAGGCCAATACGGCCACACAATGGATCGGTCAGGAATGGTCGCCCGCTGCCCCTGGCTCACCAGAAGCTGCCGGCTACAACACAGGCGATTTCGAGGGATTACTACATCCCTACCGGCAAGGAA
>Ga0065165_1000088_pt1 | contig 152328 bp, 122 predicted proteins | sample AraplaMF_Cvi_mMF_FD_63813 | JGI IMG/M metagenome (GOLD analysis project Ga0065165, IMG submission 63813) | Arabidopsis root microbial communities from the University of North Carolina, USA - plate scrape MF_Cvi_mMF (version 2) (version 3) | ecosystem: Host-associated > Plants > Roots >... | reverse complement strand
TTTTCGGCCGAAAAAATCCTCATGAAATGCCCGTCGAAATACGAAAACGGTAAAATGGAAACCACGGAACATACTGCAAAACAATCATGATTCACAGTACGATCGGAAGTGCAGGGCACCTGCTGGTTATAGTCGCGTTTGTAACGGCCATTCTGGCGACGTTCGCTTATTTTAAAGCGGGTATCGCAGGAGGTTCGGCAGAAGAAACGCAAACCTGGAAAAAGTTTGCGCGGGGCGTTTTCTGGGTCCATCTGGCAGCGGTGATCGGTGTGGTGTTTTCGCTCTACTGGATCATCGGTAACCATTATTTTGAATACCATTACGCCTGGAAAAACTCTTCGCTTTCCTTGCCGACCGGCTACACCATTTCCAGCTTCTGGCAAGACCAGGAAGGTAGCTTCCTCCTCTGGATATTCTGGAACGTGGTACTCGGAGCGACATTAATCTTCACCAACCGCTCGTGGGAAGCCCCTGTAATGACTGTTTTCGCATTGGTGCAAGCATTCCTCACCTCGATGATTCTCGGTGTGGTAATTCCCGGCCTTGACCTTAAAATCGGTTCTACGCCATTCCTTTTGCTGAAAGAGGTAATGCCCGACCTGCCGGTTTACAAAATGGACCCGAATTTCATCCCGAAGGACGGTAATGGTCTCAACCCGTTGTTACAGAACTACTGGATGGTGATCCACCCTCCTACCCTGTTCCTCGGCTTTGCGAGCACGCTTATTCCGTTCTCGTTCGCGATTGCGGGCCTTTGGAGCAAGAGAATCAATGAATGGATCCGCCCTGCATTGCCATGGTCGTTGTTTTCGGCGCTGGTTTTAGGTGTGGGTATATTAATGGGGGCTTACTGGGCTTATGAAACACTCAACTTCGGTAGCTACTGGAACTGGGATCCCGTTGAGAACTCTTCTATCGTGCCCTGGCTTATCCTCGTGGCAGCGGTACACGTGATGATCATCGCGAGACGGAATGCAACTGCATTGAAAACGTCGTTCATTCTCACCATCGCGACATTCATTCTCGTCCTTTACTCCACATTCATGACCCGCAGCGGGGTACTCGGCAATGCTTCGGTACACTCGTTTACGGATTTGGGCCTTTCCGGTCAGTTGCTGATCTACCTTTTCACATTTATGATCGTGTCGATCGGCTTGCTGGTCGCGCGCTGGAAATCGTTACCAAGTGACGAAGAAGAGGTATCGACCTACTCACAGGAATTCTGGATTTTCATCGGTGCCACTGTTCTTTGCCTTTCAGGCTTCCAGATCATCGCTACCACTTCCATTCCGGTTTATAACAAAATCGCGGAAGCATTCGGTACCGTGTTGAATATGGCACTACCTGCCGACCAGGTGGCGCACTACAACAAGTTCCAGCTCTGGTTCTTTGCCTTGATTATTGTTTTAACGGGCGTAGGCCAGTATTTCTGGTGGAAAAAAACCGGCAAAGGCAAGTTGCAGGCATTGTACAACCCGCTATTAGTAGCATTGCTGATCAGTGCCGCGGTGATTACATTCAAACAGGTGCGCGACATTCAGTACATCGCATTGCTCACGACTTCGATCTTCGCGATCGTGGCCAATGGCAATATCCTATTGAACATTATCCGTGGCAACTATAACCTCTCGGGCGGTGCTATCACGCACATTGGCGTGGCGCTGATGCTGATCGGTATTTTGTTCTCGTCGGCTTACACCAAAGTTGTTTCGATCAACAACTCCGGTTTGATGATCTCCCGCAGCGAGGAATTTACGGCTAACGACAATAAGGAAAACAAAGAAAATATCACCCTCTGGCTCAACAAGCCTGAGAAAATGGGCGATTACATGCTCACCTGGCGCGACGTACGCGTAGAGCCACGCCACATTCCGGGTTACATTCCGAAGAGCTGGGTCGATATCGTAGAAGGTGATTTCCATGCCGTTGCATTGCGCGACATTGAGGTAAACGGCCAGAAGTACAACAAAAAGGGCGACACCCTCGAAATTTTCCCTGAAAACTTTTATTACGAGATCGAATACCGCGAGCCTTCGGGCAAAATATTCACATTGTTCCCGCGTGTGCAGATTAACCCGCGCATGGGTGGAATCGTGTCTTCGCCGGACATTCAGCGTAAGGTCGATAAGGATTTGTACACCTACGTTTCGATGGTGACTAACCCTACCGCAGAGCCGGTTTGGAGTCAGAGCGAGAACTTTACGATCAACCTGCGCGACACATTCTTCGTAAACGACTACGTAGCCATTCTGGATAATGTAGTCCGTACCGAAGAGGTAGAAGGCATCAAACTCGGCCCGGGCGATGCAGCAGTGAAGGCGATCATCCGCGTGCTGGATAAAGACAAGGAGTTTGTGGTAACCCCATCGTTTGTGATCCGCGACCGCATGGTAGCACGCAAGCCGGAAGTAAGCGATGAGCTGGGCATGCGCATTCAATTCAACGAAATCAACCCGCAGACAGGCCAGTTCACATTTGGTGTAAATACCACCCAGCGTGATTTCATCGTCATGAAAGCGACCGAAAAGCCGTTGATCAACATTCTCTGGCTGGGTACTTTCGTATTGGTAATCGGCTTCGTAATGGCCACCATCCGTCGGTTCAGGGATTTTGTCAAAATGCGTAACAAGGAAAGTGCTTCCACGGAGCCTAAGACCAAAGTGGAGCCGAAAGTACAAACCGCGTAAGCAATTCATTTGAAATACATTACAAAGCGGTCCGGCCTCGAAAAGCCGGGCCGCTTTTCTTTTGGATACCAGAAACTAAGTAAATCCGCCTCTCGCTAAAGGTTTATTTGAGTTGCGTATATAGGTAAGTAATTTGAGGTACTCAATCGACCTCATTACATCATGAACCAGCCGCAACAATCCTCCCGGCGCGAGTTTCTGCGCCAATCCGCCCTGCTCGCAGGTGCCGCTATTATTTCCACCCGCTCTTTCGGAAACATTCACATTGGCAAACAAACCCGCGTGATCGTGATCGGCGCCGGGTTCGCCGGGTTGGCCGCCGCGTACGCCCTCAAACAAAAGAATGTGGACGTGACAGTGCTCGAAGCACGCAACCGCATTGGCGGCAGGGTATTCTCCCATACCATTGATCCGAAAGAAAACCTGGTCGTGGAACTCGGCGCCGAATGGGTAGGCAACTCCCACGAGCGCGTGCGTACATTATGCGACCAGTTCAAAATACCGCTGCTAAACAACCAGTTCGATACCCACCTCATTTACCAGAACCAATATTCCAAAGCCAATACCTGGGATTTTACGGATAATTGGAAGGCTAAAATGAAGACACTTCTGGAAGGCTACAAACGGCTGGACGAAAAACAGAAAATCGAGCTCGACAGCATCGATTGGTGGCGCTACCTCGTCAATAATGGCTGCGAAGGCAAGGACCTCGTCTTCCGGGAACTGCTCGACAGCACCGATTTCGGCGAAAGCATCCGGCACGTGTCGGCCTGCATTGCATTGGCCACATTCGCGGAAAGCAGCGAGAAGAACGAGATGGATTTGAAAATGCAGGGCGGCAATGCCATGCTCGCGAAGAAGTTCGCGGAAGGGATAGGAAATGATCGCGTACTGACCGGCCATGCCGTGAAACGTATCGAACAGAAAGATACCGTGAAAGTAACCTGCGAAAACGGCAAGACTTTCGAAGCCGACAAGCTCATCTGCGCCATTCCTACATTTGCGATCCGCAACATTCAGTGGGAACCCGGATTACCGCCGGAGAAAGTACAGGCCATTAACGAGCTCCAATATGCCCGCATCAACAAGAACGCCATTTTGTTCAAAAAGCGCTTCTGGAAAGAAGAGAGTTTCGACCTCATTACCGACCAGACACCGCATTACTTTTACCACGCTACCAAAAACCAGCCGTCGCAAAAGGGCGTGCTGATCTCTTACACGATCGGAGAAAAGGCTGAACTCATTTCCGCGCAAAACGACGACTGGAAGAAACAAATGCTGGGGCAAACGCTTAGCCCATATTTCCCCAAGGCCCAAAAACTCATTGAATCGCAAGCCAACTATTACTGGGGAACCGACAAGATTTCACAAGGTGCATACGCCATGTACGGGCTGAACCAGTGGTACACTACCCGCCCCGCATTACAAAAGTCTTTCCTGCACACTTCTTTCGCCGGCGAACACCTCGCCGACTGGCAAGGGTTCATGGAAGGCGCGGTGGTCACCGGCGAAATGGCAGCGGCGGAAATCATGGCCGTTTAGAACCGCAGCCCTAAGCGCGTAAAGAAAAACGCGCCATTGCTTCCCATTTGGACAGGATCCCAGGCTCCGCCCGATTCCGTCAATGCGGGCTGGAACTTGTCGGGGTACACGTTCAGGATGTTGCTTCCGCCGATGGAGAGTGATATGTTTTTGGTGAATTTGTAATTCAATGTAAGGTCTGTCTGGATTTTGGGATTGTATGTATCGATCATATAATCCCAATTCGCCAGCTTGATTTCACCGAAACGGATAAAACGCAACATCGCGCTGAACTTGCTCACCGAGTAGTCGAAGGTAAGATTGATCTTCGAAGGCGGTGCCGATGCCGGTACGAAATGACGTTCGCGCTCGTCGAAGTAAATATCCTCCTTGCCGGCCAGCTTGGGCACCGTATTCACCGGGCCCAGCTCCATCCAGTTGAAGTTAGCGGCCACCGTGGTACTGAGCCTCCCAACGCCCAGCGGGGCGGAATGCGCTACAATTACGTCCAGCCCTTTGGTAGTGGTGTATTCCAATGCATTTGTAAAGAACTGCGCCTTCCCTACCCGCAAAGTTTTCAGGAGATCGCCGATATCCTCGTCGTCGTCGCTGAACTGGCCGGTAAGCACCACGCGGTCCTTCACTTTCACATAGTACCCGTCAACGGTTAACGATAATCCCGCAGCAGGCGTGAAAGTGATCCCGAGGCTGGCATTCTGCGAGGTCTCCTGTTTCAGCTGAGGAATACCCAATGCTTTGGTAACGGCGCTGTTGTTGTTCGCCAGCAGCACTTCCACCGGCTGGCCGTTCACGAAATTGGTAAATGTCGAATTGAAATACTTCTGGGCCAGCGAGGGCGCACGAAAGCCGGTACTCACCGACCCGCGCAGCGCAAAAGTTTCGGTAATCTTGTACCGCAAACCCAGCTTACCATTTAAAGTACTCCCAAAATCACTGTAATGCTCGAAGCGGCCGGCAACATCCACCAGGAACTGCTTGGTAACATCCGCTTCCAAATCTACATATGCCCCTACATTAGAACGGCTTTGGTTGGTCACATCGGCCGGGCTGTAACCGGGGAAACCCTGTGAGCCGCCTGCAAATTCGGGGTCATAGTTGCGATAGGAAGCCTCCTCACCCGCAAAGATCTTGTAGCGTTCCTTCCTGAATTCACCCCCGAATGCGACGTTCAAGCCTTGCATAAACGTTTTATAATACCGGCTGACGTTCAGATTGACCACATTTTGTCCAAGTTGAAAACCACCGGCATCAAACGAAGTCTGCGAACGCTCGCCTAGCGACCTGTTCAGCGAGTTTTTAACACCAAAATGAAACTTGTTGAAACCATAGGTATTGCTTAAATCAATATCCCACGATTTCCAGACCCCGCGAATGCCGGCAGCGACGGAGCGGTCCTTAATCTCGCTGGTAATGATCGGATCAAAGCCATTCGGGTAAATGGAAGGGATATTCCGGTCGTCGTCGGCGAAGCGCGTCCATGCGTAGGCATCGCCCTTGCGCTCGTTGAGGCCACCAAAGCTGTAAACCTGGAAATTACTGCCCAACGGTATTTTCGCATTGTAGTATACCGCGGCATTGCGGATTTCCGGGTCGCCATACTGCCGCCTGGCGAGGTCCGCTTCGCTGGTTACGGTGTTGGCACGGTTGGTGTGGTCGCGGGAATTGTAATCGGCCGTCACGTTAAGGAACCCCTTTTTCGCGATTTTCACCCCGTAGTTTGCGTTGATATTGTAGTTCAAACCATCAAACGACTTATCGTCGAAACGATATTTCGCCTTGAACATCCCCGCATTTGCATTCACAGCCAGTTGGTTGGTCGTTTCTTTCAACACAATATTGATTACCCCTGCGATGGCATCCGAGCCGTATTGTGCCGCGGCGCCATCGCGCAGGATCTCGATACGCTCAATGGCGGCGGCCGGGATTGCATTCAGGTCGGTACCCGTGTTGCCTCTCCCGCGCGAGCCGAAAAGGTTCACCAATGCTGACTGATGCCGGCGCTTACCGTTAATGAGCACCAATGTCTGGTCGGGCCCCAGCCCGCGAAGCGACGCGGGGTCGACGTGGTCGGCGCCGTCGGAGCCCGTCTGGCGGTTAGAGTTGAAAGAAGGCGCGGCAAACTGCAACAGCTGGTTCACATCGAGCTGCCCTTGCTTGGTGGTTACTTCGCGAATGTCGATCACATCCACGGGCGCGGGCGTGTCGGTCGAAGAGCGGTTCAGGTTACGGGAGCCTACCACCGTCACCTGGTTCAGTACCGTAGCGTCTGCAAGCGCAAAATCCTGGCTGGCGTTGCCGTTCAATTCTCTTTCCATTTTGTTGTAACCCACGTAGGTTACCACGAGTGTCGCATTGTTATAGCCCACTGTGAGGCTGTATGCGCCGTTTCCGTCGGTAGCGGTACCATTTCCGGTACCTTTTTCCAGAACGGAAGCGCCAATCAGCGGGTCCCCTTTTTCATCGGTAACCTTCCCGGTTACTTTCAGGCCCTGCGCATAACAATAACAGGAGAGGAACACGAAAAGCCATGTTTGGTAGATTAGTTTCATGATATCGAAATAAGGTGCTATTATTGCCAATAATGCAATTTTTAACCTTAAAATAAATACAATTCAGAATAAAATTTTTCAAAAAAGCCATTCTACGGAATTTATTTAAACCACCAGTTACATAAATACAAAATGTAACATTTCCGGGCAAAAGCTTTTTCGAACTTCCTGCGTTTCAAGGAGCTTGATGTGTATCTTTGCCGGTAAATTGTATTTCCCTATTCTGGTTTCTTATGGTATCCGAACTGATCAAATCGGCATTAGGCCGCCTGCGCATCATTGCATTTCTTGAAGGCATTTCTTTTATCCTACTCCTGGGCGTTGCAATGCCCCTTAAATATTTTGCAGGTATCCCGCAGGCTGTGCGCATCGTAGGCATGGCACACGGTGTACTCTTTGTCCTTTTTGTGCTCCTGCTTATCCAGGTTGCCACTGAAAAAAGCTGGTCCTTCAAAAAGTCGGCTTTATCGTTTCTTTCTTCGCTGGTACCATTCGGGACTTTCTATGCTGATTCCCGCTGGTTCAGAAACTGAGTATCTTTGAACCTTTTATATTCCTAAACATCCCCTGAACCAAGTGCTACGTACCTTTATCCTAACCCCTTTCATTTTCTGTTTCATCATTTCCCAAAGCATTGCCCAGAAACCGAACGAAAACTACCAGTACCACATCCACTCAGCCACTTCACCCGTCAAAGTTGATGGTGTAGCGGACGATCCCGCGTGGTCGGCAACCGAAACTGCCAAAGATTTTTTCATGATCACGCCGATGGACACCAGCTTTTCCAAGGCGCTGACTGACGTGAAACTGTGTTATGACAAACACAACCTGTATATCCTGGTTGTCAACTACAAGCCCATCAATGGCTCGCTGATCGTCGAATCGCTCAAACGCGATTTTGCATTCGGAAAGAATGATAACTTCCTGCTTTTCATGGACACGTTCGATGACAAGACCAACGGCTTTTCATTCGGCGCTAATGCGGCGGGTGCACCCTGGGACGGCCAGCAGGGCGACGGCGGTACCGTCGACCTGAGCTGGGACAACAAATGGGTGAGTGCTGTGAAGAACGAAGACGACAAATGGGTATGGGAAGCAGCCATTCCGTTCAAAAGTATTCGCTACAAGCCCGGTATTACACGCTGGGGGATCAATTTCAGCCGCCAGGACCTCACGATCTCCGAAAAATCGTCGTGGGCACCGGTTCCGCGTCAATTTCCGTCGGCCTCGCTCGCGTATACGGGCGTACTCGTGTGGGACACCCCCCCACCCACGCCCGGCCCGAACATTTCAGTGATCCCATACGCAGCCATGCGCATGACCAAAGACCACCAGAACGACCTTCCTACCAAATACAAACCGACGATTGGGGGTGATGTAAAAATTGGCCTCACGCCGTCACTCAACCTCGATTTGACCGTCAACCCGGACTTCTCTCAGGTGGATGTGGACGTGCAGCAAACCAACCTCGACCGTTTCGAACTATTCTTTCCCGAGCGCCGGCAGTTCTTCCTCGAAAACGCCGACCTTTTCGCCAATTTCGGGTACGCTACCATTCGTCCGTTCTTCTCGCGACGCATCGGTTTGGGTGTACCCATTCAGTTTGGAGCCAGAATGAGCGGAAAAATCAATAAAAACTGGCGGATAGGCGTGCTCGATGTGCAAACCGGCGCCAACGATACACTGACACCCCACAACAATTACGCTGTGTTTGCCTTGCAGCGGCAATTGCTGGCACGTTCCAATGTGCGGTTTATATTCGTGAATAAGGATGCTACGAATTACACCCTCGAAAGGCATTCCGCCACCAACCGTTACAACCGGAACATCGGAGCGGAGTTTAACCTGGCGAGCGCCAAAAACCTCTGGACCGGGAAAGTAATGTTCCTCAAATCGTTCACTCCGGGCAAATCATCCGACGATTTTACGCACGCCGCCGACCTGAAATTCACCAAAGCGAATTTAATATGGCAATGGCAGCATGAGTATGTGGGTAAGAATTACAATGCGGAAGTAGGCTATGTACCCAATGCCGTGCGGATGGGCTATTACAAGATCAGCCCCAATGTAGCCTATCTGTTTTTCATTAAACACAACAAGATCATCAGCCACGGGCCCAAGCTCGTGAGCAATATTTACTGGGACAAGAAGTTTGATGTGAGCGATAAGGAATTCATTTTGTCCTACAACATCAACTTCATCAACCGCGCCACGGTGGCCGTGTGGGGTTCGAGCAACTACGTACGCCTGCTGCGGCCGTTCGATCCTACCAACCTCGGCGGCTTCACGCTCGCTACCGGTACCGAGCACAACTGGAAAGCCGTCGGTTTCGACATCGTTTCAGGACCGCAAAACCGCTTTACCTACCTCGCATCGGGTATCCTGGGTGGATATTACCAAAATGGCAAGCGCAACAACCTCAAAGCCGAACTCGGTTACCGCGTGCAGCCTTACGTAGCCATTACGATGGCCGGTAATTACAACGATATCCGGCTTCCGGAGCCATGGAAACGCACGCAACTCTGGCTCGTAGGCCCGCGCGTGGACGTGACCTTTACGAACAGCCTCTTTTTCACGACATTCATGCAGTACAATAATCAGGCCGACAATATCAACCTGAATGCCCGTCTGCAATGGCGCTATAAGCCGGCTTCCGACCTTTTTATCGTGTACACAGACAATTATCTGCCCGAGAATTTCAGAGTCAAGAACCGCGCAATCGTTTTGAAATTCACTTACTGGTGGAATCTCTAATAGAACACCTCGATATTCTTGCTTTTGAGCTGGCTTAACTGCTCACTGTATTTACGTTCGGCATCCTGTCCCAAAAACGGGTTGCCGCGTAAATGCAGCTTGTCGAGCTTGCGAATCTGCAGAAGCTGCATCGGGAACTCCGGGAAGTTGTTAGCAGAAAGATCCAGCTCCTCCAAGTTGGTAAATGCTGCAAGTTCCGCGGGGAATGTGGTCAGCCAGTTATAACCCAAATCCAAGATACGCAACTTCTTCATGCGCGTAATGCGCTCGGGAAGTTTGCTGAGGTGATTATGATGCGCGTATACGGTATGCACACTTTTCAGTTTATCCATCCGCTTCGGCAATGCCGTAAGCTGGTTATAGGAGACCGCGAAATGCGTCAGGCGCTTCAACCTGGTGATCGATTTGGGAAGGCTTTCCAGTTTATTATAATACAAATCCAGCACTTCCAGGCCGCGCATTTTGCGGATCCCTTTGGGCAAAACAGCCAATTCCGCTTTGTAAAAGTTGAGGTCTTTTACTTGTTTCAGCTTTCTGAAACTGGCATTAGTCAATCCGCTCAACCGGTTATTACCCAGCCAGAGGGTTTCGAGCTTTTTGCAGTTCCGCGCTGCCCGCGGCACATCGGTAATGAGGTTCATTTGCAGGTTAAGGAGTTCCAGCGATTTGTTTTTACTAATGGCAATGCTGTTGTCCCTTAATATATTTCTGCTCAGGTCGAGGTGCCGTAGCTTGGGCAGGCGTGCCATGTCCATGCTTACGGTTTCAAGGTCGTTATCACCTAAAAACAGCTCTTCCAGATTGGGGAAGCGATAGATTACTTCCGGAATGCTTTTAAGTAAATTTTGTCCGAGCGCGAGCGTCTTTACTTTTAATGTGTCTTTCGTCGCCATTGCCTCAGCCAATCCGTTCACAACGCTGTCTTTTCTAGCCTGCGGTTCCTTGACCGGCTCAGTATAAAAACGAACGAAAACGGCGGTGGCTGTTTTGGTGCCCATAGTCCTGCGAGAGACAAAATCGGTGAGATAGGGTGTGAGCTGCGCAGAAACGGCCGCCGCAAGCGAGTCGGCCACGGAGGTATCTTCCTTTTTCTTCCCGTCCGCTAACTGAAAGCTTTTCGTAACGCTCACAACGAGGTAGTCGATTTTACCCTCCGCATTCAGGTAAAGCTTGTTCCAGGCCATGTATTCCTTGAATTTATCCGTTTGAAGGATTTGCCTGTAGATATTATCGAATACCGTCCTTACACTATGCGGGGTTTGATTCACCGGACCTTCGTTATTCTGGTATTCCCGATTTAATTTCTGCGCAAGCTCTTTGGAGACATCTTTCTGTAACAGAACCACGGGCTGGGCCGACAACCCGAGGCTGGCGGCAAGAAGAAAAATAGTGAAGAATATTCTCATGACAGACAGCATTAAGTGAGCACACAAACATAACTAAAAAGCTAGTTATATTATTATACTTACTTATATATTTTCTGTCAAATACGCGGATTTCGAATGAGTGTATAAATAGCCAAGTGTGGTCAAGTATTGTCAGGTGTTGTTTTTCAAAAAAATCACTGACAATTCATGACTATTCTTGACCACACTTGACTATTCACTCATCGCTCCGGCGACCGGTTACTCACTGCCTTACTTGCTTCTTTCAATCGTATACTGAACGAGCTGTTCCAGCGAACGCCTGTGCGGCGAATCGGCGAATTCGTTCAGCAATGTGAGCGCCTCTTTCACATATCGCTCCATCACCTCCTGCGCGTACCGCAATCCGCCCGATTCTTTCACGAAAGCGATTACCTCGCTTACCTTGTTGGGCTTATGGCTTTCGTTGCGGATAATATTGATAATGCGGCGTTTTTCGAGCCAGGATGCGTGATTGAGCGCATAGATGAGCGGGAGCGTCATTTTCTTTTCCTTAATGTCGATCCCCAGCGGCTTGCCGATCTCGTCTTCGCCGTAGTCGAAAAGATCGTCCTTGATCTGGAATGCCATGCCCACCTTCTCACCGAATGCGTGCATTTTCTCCACCACTTCCTTCGTTGCCCCAACCGAACTGGCTCCCACCGCGCAGCATGAAGCGATCAGCGAAGCCGTTTTCTGCCGGATGATTTCGTAGTAAACTTCTTCGTTAATATCCAGCCTGCGGGCCTTTTCAATTTGCAGCAACTCGCCTTCGCTGAGCTCGCGAACGGCGGTAGAAACTATTTTCAGGATTTTGAATTCCTCATGGTCTACCGATAGCAACAACCCGCGCGATAGCAGGTAATCGCCCACCAGTACGGCAATCTTATTTTTCCACAAGGCATTCACGGAGAAGAATCCACGACGGTAATTCGAATCGTCAACCACATCATCGTGTACCAGGGTGGCCGTATGCAGCAGTTCGATCATCGCACCACCGCGGTAGGTCGATTCGGCAATATCACCACAAACTCCCGCGGACAGGAACACGAACATCGGGCGCAGCTGTTTACCTTTCCGCCTCACGATGTAGTTCATGATCTGGTCCAAAAGCATTACTTCGCTTTTCATAAACTGGCGAAACTTCTGCTCGAAAGCTTTCATTTCATCCGCAATAGGAGCCTGGATATCCTTTATTGAAAGGGTCATATTCATGTACGAGGGCTAAAAGGTCCCTCCTGATAATAAAAGGACGCGAACAGGGGCATGAGTTTGTGAATATGTTCGTTTAACCCTCTGAACTCTGATCTTCAAATTTGGAATAAAATCTTCTGTTTACATCAATTTTAAAGCGAAAATGTTTAGAATTGGACAAAGGCCTGGGCGCCAAAAACGGCCGACTGCCGGCAGCCGACGGCCGAAGTACAAACTAAACCACGTAACCCAGTCGATATGAAAGCACTCGTTCTCGGCGGCGGATCCATGAAAGGAGCATTTCAGGTAGGTGTGATCCAGGCAGTCCTGGAAAACGGCTTTGAGCCTGAAATGGTCTACGGAATTTCCGTAGGCTCGCTGAATGCCACGTTCCTGGCGAATGAAACCGGCAAGCAAATGGCCGAAAATAAGAAGATAGACTGGCCATTGGCGGGCCGAAAGCTGCTCGAATTCTGGATCAAGAATATTACCCAACCACAGGATATTTCCACGTTGCGCTCTCGGGTAATGCTGGGGATGAATACGCTCATGAGCCGTTTCGACGGCATCGTCGACCCATCGCCGCTGCACCAACTCATCCGCAGGCACCTCAACGACGATTACCTCCGCGATACGCCCATTAAAGTGAAAGCCGGGGCCGTCAATATCGAAACCGGGGAAATGAAATATGTTTCCACGCAAGACCCGCATTATGTGGATTTTGTGTACGCCAGTTCGTCCATACCCATGCTGATGCCGGCAGTCGAAATCAACGACCATCTTTACCTCGACGGCGGCTTACGCGAGGTAGCGCCCATACGCGAGGCCATCGAGGACGGCGCGACGGAGATCATACTCATCGGCTGCCACTCTCCCCTGCTCTACCAGCCGGAAGGCATCAACACCCGCAACCTGATTACGTTGATCGAACGTGTGCGCGACATTACTGTAAACCAGATCGTGAACAACAATATCCAATGGGCTGAGTCGTACGTCGACCGCTCGAACCTGCGGGGCAAGCCTATGAAACTGACGGTGGTAAGGCCGCTGACACCGCTCTTCCTCGACTTGCAGCATTTCAATTCGGAGGATATTTCGCGGCTGATCATCGAAGGCTACCGCGCTGGTGTGGAATCAATTTTGAAAGCCGACAAAGGCGGCGACTCGGCAGTCACCGATCCCGCTATCAACGGTTCCGCCATTCGTGACGCTTCGAGGCACGGTCCGCTCCATACCGAATCAAATAATGTGACATAAACAATGAAAAAACAAACCCGGCAGGCCCTTACACTACTGCTTCTGGCTGCCCTTTCACACACTGCTCAGGCCCAAACCGGCGACTGCCAGTTCAAGGACGCCGAAGCGCTGAAAAGCTATCTGAAACCAGGCAAACGCACCACGCCGTTGATTATGGCACACCAGGGCGGCACCGAAGACGGTTATCCCGGCAATAGCATGGCCACCTTCGAGCGGACGTATTCCAAAGTTCCTTGCGTACTCCTGGAAATCGATGTGCGGGCAACCGCCGACAGCCTCCTGGTGATCTCGCACGACGACGACCTGGCATTAAAAACCAATGGAAAAGGGCTACTGAGTAAAAAGAAGTGGAAAGAAGTCAGCAAACTGAGGTTAAAAGATCCCTACGGTTCCATGACGGAATATCCCATACCTACGTTTCAGGAAGTATTGAACTGGTCGGCCGGTAAGAATTTCGTGCTGATTGTCGACAAAAAGCCTGAAACAAGCATTGCCCAGACCATCAGAATGCTGCAAGGAACCGGGAATCTTTACAAATCCGTATTAATCTGCTATTCATTAAAAGAAGCGCAACTGGCGCATCAACTGGCCCCTCAGCTCATGCTTGCGGTCGGGTTCAACAGTCCTGAACATATCGACGCCGTCGAGCAATCCGGATTACCATTGGAGCAGATTGTGGCGCTCACGCCCCGGGAATTGCAGGAAAGCTCTTTTTACCAACGCATTCACGATTTAAATGTCACCTCTTCACTAGGCACCAACGGCAATGTCGACACGCTGCAAGTTGCCGAATCGAGACCGTTGTACCAAAAGCTCCGGGATTCCGGCGGACCGGACATTATCTGCACCGACAACCCGATCCTCGTTCAGAGCATTTTTTATAAGAAGGATTGAAGGGAGGAAGGAGAAAGGAGAAAAGGAGAAAAGGAAAATACGATTGGTATAAACAAAACGAGCCCGCAGTGCTGCGGGCTCGTTGCTATTAGAAGGCTTGCTATTCTTAGTTGAAGATATAACGGATACCCAACTGGGCCTGCCAAACGTCGTTGATCGTTCTTGACTTCACAAATGCGTCACGCAAAAGGACTGTCTCGCCATTCACTACCTGCGTACCCATGCGGTAGGTAGGAACACCCTGTGCATTTACGCTTGCAAAGTTGAGCGGGTTGGATTGTGTACTGTTCGAAGAAGCAGTTACCTGGTTCGATACGCCCCACTTGTCGTTGATCAGGTTACCTACGTTGAAAATATCGGCGCGCAGACGGATAATGTTCTTCTTATCCTTCTTACCCACTTTCACATAGAAATCCTGTTCCACAGTAAGGTCGAAACGGGTCAGCCATGGATATGCCCCACCGTTACGCTCTGCGTATTTGCCTTTTCTTTCTTTCAGATAAGGATGGTTGTCGATGTATTTCTGGAATGCTTCTGCCTGCTGCTCTGGCGAGAATGTGTAAGTTTTGCCGTTTGCAGTAGTCGTCAAAGTCGCGAAAGTAATGTCGGTTGCTTTGTTTGGGACAAAGATCAGGTCGTTGTTCTGACCATCGCCGTTCATATCGGTTGAGCTGATGTAAGAGATTTTAGTACCGCTTGAAGATACACCACCCAATGTTACCATCGTAGCACCACCGAATTTACCACCATACTCCTTACGGTAAGAAACATAACCTACAAAACGGTGACGAACGTCGTTACCCGAGTAAGCGAGGTCAAGGTAGTTCAGACCATTCACACCCGGAACGTTACCTTCCACAGTAGAAGATACCGAAGCGATGTCCTTAGCCATACCATAAGTATAGCCTACCATTCCGCCGAAGCCGTGTGTAGCAGGTTTTTCGAGTTTACCAGTCAAAGAGTAAGAATATCCCTTGTTGGTGTTGGTCAGCACGTAAGTGTTTGAAACCTGGCTTGAAATCATACGGGCTGCCGTTGCCGCACTGCCGCTAAGACCGGAAGCCGGGAAACGGTCGCGGGTATCAGGACCTGTAAACTGCGCATTCGGCGCTTTCAGGTTTACGTCGATGTAGCGTAGCGAGTTGTAGTTTTTGTTGAAAATACCTTCCACAGTAGCTATCACGCCCCAGCCCAATTGCTGGTCGATACCGATATTGCTTTTCCAGATTTGCGGGAATTTCAGGTCTTCATCCGATGCATTTACCTGGTAGCCTTTCAATGGCTCGGTCAATGGCAATTGAGGACTATATCGGCTTGGGTCGAGTGTAAATGGAAACGCGGTAGTGTTAGCTCCTGCAACTGTTGCGGAGTTTACACCATTGTTACCCAACTGGTTCGAGATCAACACGTAAGGAATACGGGAAAGGAACAACCCAGTTCCACCACGAACCTGCGTGGTACGGTCGCCCTTCACATCCCAGTTGAAACCTACGCGTGGCGAAAGGTAAATGCGTGATTTTGGAACATTACCTGTATTCACATTGTAACGGTCACCATTTGGCGATCTGAATGCAATGGTATCTACAACGGGATTGTAATACTGCTTGGAAGTATTAGGCATGTTGATGTAGTCCGCACGAAGGCCGGCAGTCAACTTGAAGTTAGGCGTAACCTGGAACTCGTCCTGCGCATACAAGCTAATCGTTTGCGTTTTGAATGTCTGCCATGGAGCAGCGCCGCCCGGAAGCAATGAGTAACGGTAGTTGAAACGAACTACGGTGTCGGGAGCTGTTGTCAGATTAGGGTTAGCCAGATATGCATTCGCTGCATTCTTGAAATCCTGGATCGATTTGAACACCCACACACCATTTGAAGTCGGGAAAAACAAGTTATTCGACTTGAAGTGCTCGTATGACGCACCTACTGTGAAAGTATGTTTACCTGCGAAATATGTCAGGTTGTCGGTAATGTTGAAAGTCGCATAATCCAGCCGGTTGTTAGGCGTAAATGGATCTGAACCGATGGTGGTATAAGTCGATCCGTCTTTCTGGATTTCGATCGTCGGGAAGATCGGTGCTTTATATTTACGGTCTTCGATCTGCTTGTTGTAAGTAGCGATCAGGTTGTTGGCAAACTTACCGCCGAAGTTCGAGTTCAATTCCGCTACAAGTGAACGGGTATTGTCCTGAATGATGTAACCTGTGTTTTGCGGAGAAATCGCCGAAAGCGAGTTGGTACGGTTACCGAAACCTGCCGTATTGGAGCTATTCGACTGGCTGATCAACACGTCCGAATCCGAATCGTGGTGCGAATAACGCAATGTCAGCTTGTGCTTGTCGCTGATGTTGTAGTCGATGCGACCTAGGAATTTCTTGCTTTTGTTCTCATTGTTAAAGCCGTCCAACGCACCTACATTATAATTAAACTTCTCCTGCATGAACGAAGCCAGGTCCTGCATATCCGCCAATGTTGTGCGTGATACGTTTCCACCCGATTGTCCGCGGTTCAGAACGAAGTCCAAAGCAGGGCTGGAACGTTTTACAAACTCGCCGTTTACGAAGAAGAACAATTTGTTCTTGATGATCGGACCACCCAGACGGAAACCGGTTGTTTTTTCATTAAACTCAGCAACTGTAATGTCGCTGCCGTCGATTTTCTTTCCTGCCAGGCTCTTGTTTTTGAAGAAGTGGAAAACCGAACCTGAGAATTCGTTGGTACCTGAGCGCGTTACCGCGTTGATACCCGCACCCGCGAAGCCCGACTGACGCACGTCGTAAGGTGCAATGTTGATCTGTACCTCTTCGATCGCATCGAGGGAGATCGCCGTAGAACCCGTACGACCACCTGCTTGCGCTTCGTTACCGAGACCGAAACCGTTGTTGAACACGGAACCGTCGATCGTGAAGTTGTTGTAACGGCTATCCTGCCCGCCGAACGAGCGGCCATTACTGTAAGCATTGTACTTGGTAATGTCGTTCAGGGTACGTCCCAATGTAGGCAGGCTCGTAATGAGGCCCTTGTTGAAAGTGGTAGCGGCACCGGTACGGTCGGAGCTGAATATATCGCTTCCTGCACCGGTGACAATCACTTCCGCGAGGTCGGTAGAGCCGTCTTTCAATTCGAAGTTGACGTTGGCAGCAGTACCGAGGTTAGCAAAAATGTTTTCCTGAGATTGTTCATTAAATCCCACGAAGGAAACGGTCACTTTGTAAGGCCCCCCCACGCGCACCGCGGGAATCGTGTAAAGCCCTTGCTCGTTGGTTACCGAGCCATATTTTGTTCCTGACGGTTCGTGGATCGCTACGACCGTGGCGCCCGGAAGCACCTCGCCTTTGCCGTCTGCAACACGTCCCGTAATCGCTGATGAAGTAACCTGGGCTTGCGCCGCTGGTCCAAATAGAGAGAATAGAAATGCGGTAACCGCGAGGCACACCGCCCGGAAGAGTAAACTTTTCCCGTTCATAAATTTGGTGATTTGGTTTGTAAGAATACTAGCGGATTCATTCAAGGAGGATGAATAATTGATGCAAAATAATAGCTTTTTACATTTACAAACAAAAGGCTAAATCCTACTAAAATGCAATACTAGTCTTCGTAACTGACTGATCTATTGAAATAATGCAGATTCCTGCACCAATACTTCAATATTTTTCATTTTATCAAATCATTAACAAATCCCGAGAAGGGCCAAAGGCTTTTGAAGGGCGGAATGGAGGCAGAAAAAAAGATTTTTTATCTATAAATTCAGCAATTATCATACCACGACGTAACCGGTATTTAACAAATTGTTAAGTTTTAGAAAGCCGGGATTTTTTTCCTTCCCGGAAATCCTTACAACCTTTGCGTGGGTATTGGCTTTCGGCAGTCGGCAGTCGGCTTTCGGCTGTTTGCTATTGAAATAAATAGCTGACAGCTGACTGCCGACAGCCGAAGTATTACATTGAACTAAACTATGCAACTCAATTTCAAACAAATAGGAGAAACAGGCAAGCCACTGATTATCCTCCACGGTGTTTTCGGTTTTCTAGACAACTGGCTTACCATTGGAAAAACCATTTCGGAACAAGGTTATCGCGTTTACCTGGTCGACCAGCGCAACCACGGGCGCTCCCCGCACGAGGGCCCGCTCAACTTCCCGACGCTAGCCGCCGATTTAAAGGAGTTTCTCGAGCAGCAAAACATTGAGGCTCCGATCCTGATCGGGCATTCGATGGGTGGAAAGACGGTGATGGAGTATGCCGTGACGTACCCGGGCACATTCGATGCGCTGGTGGTGGTCGACATCGGTCCCAAAGCCTACCCTATTCACCATACCAAAATCCTGAAAGGCCTGAACGCGATCCCCATTGATGAGATCGAAAGCCGTAACCAGGCCGATGAACTTCTGAGTGAGTACGAGCCGCTGGTGGGTGTGCGACAGTTTTTGCTAAAAAACCTTTACAGAAAGGAAGAAGGCGGGTTTGCGTGGCGCTTTAACCTGCCATTGCTCACAACCGACATGGCAAATGTTGGCGCACAGATCAAATCCGACCACCCGGTCGAAACGCCCACGCTGTTCATGCGGGGAAGCAATTCCAATTATGTACTGGATGAAGACCTGGAAGGCATTCTCGACCTGTTTCCAAATGCACAACTGAAAACAATCGAGGGTGCAGGGCACTGGGTGCAGGCTGAACAGCCGAAAGCGTTTGTCAGCACCCTGCTGGAATTTCTGAATACGGCTATCTGACGTATTTCATCCTGGGCGAGTTGCACGTAGCAATAATAAGCTGATCATCGTTGATCGATATCTCCCACGTAGGGCAGGTAATGCAGTTCAGCAATTCGCATTGCGGGTTATTGGGCAATGCGGTTGCGGGTTTCACATCGAGAAGGGTGCCATTAATGATCATCGTGGCAGGTGCGCAACAGCGAGGTGTGCCGTTGGCATTGAGCACCACGCCGTCGGCACGAAATATCAACGAATCAGATTTGGCAGCCTCAATCGGCTCCCAAGTACTTTTATTATCGAGCGAAGACCTTTCAACTTCGATAGAATGCCAAATGCCCGACACCGTCGTGAAAGCATAATTGGGTGAAAGGTCATTGAAACTATCCTTTTTACAAGACAATAACCACACCAGGACCAAGGGTATGTATAATAGTCTTTTCATACTTATTAAATAATTTTATTTACTCCGTAGATTCACAATCAGGGCATTTGGTTGGAAAGGATTGAAAAAATGAGACACCTATGAACGATTCCGGGATTTCCCTGTACTTAATCCCTACAGTACTGGCAGAAGGCACCCAAAATGCCGTCCTCGCTCCGCAGATCAGAGATGCCGTGGAGCATCTGGATGTTTTCTTCGTAGAAAATATCCGCACCGCCCGGCGGTTTATCAGCAGCCTGAAACTCGGCAAAGTGATCGACGGGCTGACATTCATCGAACTGAATAAGGATACCCCGGAAACGGAAACCGTTGCGTCGCTGCGAAGCCTTTCAAAAAGTGCCGGGGTTATATCGGAAGCGGGTTGCCCGGGTGTCGCCGACCCGGGTGCGGTGGCTGTGCGCATTGCCCACGAGCTGGGGATACGTGTGGTGCCGCTGGTGGGGCCTTCGTCCATTCTGTTGGCGTTGATGGCTTCCGGCATGAGCGGGCAGTCGTTCGCATTTCATGGTTACCTGCCGATTGACAAAGTGCAGCGTAAAAAGGCATTGCAAAACCTTGAAAGAAACGCAAGGCAATATCAGCAGACGCAGATATTCATGGAAACGCCTTTCCGTAACAACCAGCTGCTGGAAGCGGTAATTGAAGCATGCTCACCCGACCTGGTATTATGCATTGCGGCCAACATCACTGCACCAGATGAGCTCATCAAGACCATGTCCGTCAGGAAATGGAAGGCACAAAAGCCTGATTTGCATAAAATTCCAGCTATTTTCCTCATTGGATAGGCTTTTGGCGAACGCTGTTTTAATTTTGCCAGTTACAACGCATAAGGCTATTCCAGGGTCTTTCGTTCTCTTTGCAAACTGCTATTCATTTTGAAAAAATATATTCTGATAGCCATGCTGGCCGCAGCCGGATTATGGGGCTGTAATGAAGACAGTCTTGATGCGAGCATTACCGTCGACTCCAACTTTCAGACAGGAGATGCGGGCGAGAATGGTTGGATCCCGGGGTATGCGGGATATGCATCAACCGCCGATTCGAGTCAGCTGGATACCGTCGCCGCTACGGCATTGCTTCCACGTGGCCTCGATACGACGCAATATGGTTTCCGGATCCTGTCGAGGTATTCCAAAGGCAATATGTTCAGCTATCTCAAAAAGCGCGTCACCGGATTTAAGCCAGGCAAGTCCTATCGCATGACGCTGCAAGTCGATCTGGCATCTAACTACTCAGCGAGTGCGGTTGTCGGTAAGGTCGCATTCAAAGCAGGCGTATCCAGGGACGAGCCATTGACGAAGCTGGTTTCGGGGACCTATTCATTCAATCTGGATAAAGGTACAGTAGCGCAGCCGGGCAAAGATGTCCTGCTCAGCGGAAGCATTGCCAGTACCAACCCCAACGCACTATATTATACATTATTAAGCTATTCCAATGACAGCCAACCCATTACCGTAACCGCCAACAGCAACGGCGAGCTATGGTTTTATGCCGGCATCGATTCAGATTACAAGGATACCACCATATTTTACTTCGACCGCATTATAGCGCGGTTCAAAGAACTGTAAAGTGTTTAGTAAATTCGCGCCCATTCATTAATCCTCATATCCCTACCGGAATGGTACAGGTCCAAACATTTGTATTTAACCCATTTTCTGAAAATACCTATCTCCTATACGACGAAACAGGCGAGGCGATCATCATCGATCCGGGCTGCTACGACCGCTCGGAAGTGAACGAACTCACAGATTTTGTGCAACAACACGGCTTGAAACCCGTACAGATCGTGAACACCCACGCACATATCGACCATGTGTTGGGCGTGGCAGCGCTCAAAAGGAAATACGGCATTCCGTTTGTGCTGCATAAGCTGGATGAGCCACTTTTAAAGGCTGTCAAAACGTATGCTTCCAATTATGGCTTTTCAGCCTTTGAAGAGCCCGAGATCGACGGCTTTATCAAAGAGGGCGAAACCATCGAATTTGGCAATACATCCCTGAAAATTATATTCGTACCCGGCCACGCGCCCGGCCACGTCGCATTCGTGAACGATGCCGAAAAATTCGTCATCGGCGGTGATGTGTTGTTCCGCATGAGCATCGGGCGTACCGATCTACCCGGCGGCGACCATGCCACGTTGCTGCGGAGCATCCGGGAGGAAATATTTACCTTACCCGACGATTACACCGTGTACGCCGGCCATATGGAGCCTACTACCATTGGTTTTGAGAAAAGAAACAACCCCTTCTTCAAATAGCGTCCTATGATCCGTCGCAACATCCCCAATGCCCTCACCTGCGGTAATTTGCTTTGCGGCTGCATTGGCGTAGTGGAAGCATTCCACAACAACCTGCTACTCTCTTGCGCGCTCATAGGCGTCGCATTGATATTCGACTTTCTGGACGGCTTTATCGCCCGCCTGCTGAAAGTTACCTCCCCTATCGGCCGCGATCTCGATTCGCTGGCTGATATGGTCACCTTCGGATTGCTTCCTTCGATTATTATGTATCAGTTGCTGATGCAGAGCATTCCCGACTTGTTCGGTATCTGGAAAGCTTACCCCGCATTCATCATCGCGATTTTCTCGGCGATCCGCCTGGCGAAGTTCAACAACGATCCGCGCCAGTCCGACTCCTTCATCGGCGTGCCCACGCCCGCGAACGCGATGCTGATCGCCTCTTTGCCGTTGATCGTCCATACGGAGAGCGAGATGTGGAAGAATATCATTATTAATACTAATAACCTGCTCATACTAAGTGTAGTGATGTCGTACGCACTGGTGATGGAGCTTCCGCTGATCGCGCTTAAATTCAAAAATTTCGGGTGGCAGGGCAATGAGGCGCGCTTCATTCTGATCGGCGCCGTTGTGGTTCTGCTTGCTACGTTGAAATTCCTCGCTATCCCGGCAATACTGGTCGTTTACGTGCTTCTTTCCATTGCCGCGAACCTCAGGAAAAAGCAGGCTTGAATTGGTACCGAAAACTTTTTTTTGCATTTTTGTAGTCTTTCCGGCAACGTATGTTGCTTATTATTATCATTTTAGTATTAAATACCGTTCTTTTCTGCCTTTAACCCTCAGCAGTTTTGAACCGTCCCCACTAGCATGGCATTCTCCCGCATTACAGGCTTAGGCTTTTACGTTCCCGACAATATCATCACCAACGACGACCTCACCCAATGGATGGAAACTTCCGATGAATGGATCCGCGAGCGGACCGGCATTCAGGAACGTCGGTATTTCGAATACGGGAAAGACACCAATTACAGCATGGCTGCCGCCGCATCACGGCAGGCGTTGGACCGGGCGGGGCTCACGCCTAATGACATAGACGTGATCGTGTACGCTACCATCACCCCCGACTACTTTTTCCCGGGCTCCGCATTTCTGATGCAGCGCGAGCTCGGCATGGACGGTAAACCGGTGATCGACATCCGCGAGCAATGTTCGGGATTTGTGTACGCGCTTTCCATTGCCGACCAGTTCATCAAATCGGGGATGTACAAAACAGCATTGGTGGTCGGTTCGGAAATTCAGTCCTCGTGGATCGACAAGAGCACAGCGGGACGTAATACGGCAGTTATTTTTGGGGATGGCGCAGGTGCAGCTGTGGTTTCCGCCACGGACGATCCCCAACATTGTATATTATCTACACACCTCCACGCCGACGGCCGGTTTGCCGAAGAACTCTTTGTAAAAGATCCGGGCAGCAGCCGTGAAGGTCGTCCGGTGAGCCAGGAGGTGATCGAAGCAGGCGGACACAATGTATACATGAACGGCAATGCCGTTTTCAAACATGCGATCGTGCGCTTCGGCGAGGTAATCCAGGAAGCTTTGGAGGCCAATGGCTATACGGCCAGCGATATTGATCTGCTCGTTCCACACCAGGCAAATATCCGTATCAGCGACTACGTTCGCCAGCAACTTGGCCTCTCTGAATCGCAGGTTATCAACAACTTACAACGTTTCGGAAATACAACGGCCGCTTCCATTCCGATCGCTTTGACGGAAGCCTGGGAGACCGGAAAAGTGAAGGAAGGCGACCTGGTTTGCCTTGCGGCATTCGGGAGCGGATTTACCTGGGCATCGGCGCTGATCAGGTGGTAAGTCGCCGGACTAGAATTGTCCGGTCGATAGCATTACCAAAGTGCACCCCTCTATTGGTATGATATTTTTATTGATTAAAATATCCTTAAATTCAGGATTCTCTGTACCAGGGTTGAAGATAACGCGTTTAGGATTTAGAGACACGATGTATTCGTAGTATTCAGGTTGGTGGCTCGGATTGATATACAATGTGACGGTATCTACGTCTTTCCAGTCAGTTTTGTCTGTGTTGATTTCCTCTCCTAATGCAAAACCTTTCCTGCGTCCGATGAGTAAAATGGGATGACCATAGTGCCTGAGTTTCTGTGCAGCCAGGTAAGCGTATCTGGAAGGATTGGAAGTCGCTCCTATGATGAGTGTACGTTTCATGCCAAATCAATTTAATAAAACAAATAAGGGCTGCAAAGCAGTATCTGCAACAGCCACACACACTTTTGAAACACCAAAAGATCGTTCCCGATTCCCGCAAGGGGCCCGGAGGCATGATCAACCGTACAACGTTAAGAAACTATAATAACAGCTTTTATCAAAATGAATGAATCAAATGTAAGCCGGAGCTTCTGGAACGAAAAGTGGGCAAAAATTATATTCGACGAGATCGAGAACGCTCCCCATTACGAAGTATCCAACTATGGCAGGTTGAAAAGTTTTCAAAACAACCCGAAAGAAGGTGTCGTAATCAAAGGCTCTGTCATTCAGGGATATAGATCATTGAATATACGCGTAGCAGGTGGCAAGACCATCAATCGCTATGTCCATAAACTTGTTGCCGAGCATTTTGCGGAAAAGCCGGATGCCGATCATAACTTCGTGATCCACCTGGATTTCGATAAGCAGAACAACCACTACGAAAACCTGAAATGGGTTACAAAGGCAGAAATGATCGACCACAACCGTGAAAACCCTGCGTTCATCAACCGGGTAATCCCACGCCGTACCAAAAATTACAAGCTCACGGAAAGCAAAGTGCGGATCATCAAGAAACTTTTGAAAAACGATAATAACCGTTTAAAAATGATCGCGAAACAGTTCGGAATTACGCATACCCAGCTCAACCGGATCCGCTCAGGAGAGAACTGGAAGCATGTAACCGTTGAAGATTGATCAAAACACTTATTTGAGTTTTTCAGCGGCGGAAACCGTATAACCGCTGCCGTTCGCCCCCTCTTCAAAGTCTACCGACACGCCGATTACATACATCAGATGGCGCTTGTCTATCAGTACCTTAATTCCCTCGATAAGGTATGTCTGGTCATGCTCTGTGGCTGTGTCGAACCCCAGCAGAAATGATCCGCTGCACGCACCCCCTCTTAACCCTACCCGGAGTCCGTAGGTATCCGGAATTTTATTGGCTTCCAGTGTCGTCCTGATTTCCAGCCTTGCTGCTTCGGTCAATTGAATCGGATTATCCATTCCTGCTCGTTATTCTTGGTTGCGATAAACCAGTTAACGCAAACTGCCGCTGTTCCATTCGCGTTTTGAAATAAAATATCTGCCAAATGCAGCTAATCCTTTAATTTTGTGCCTCATTTTGGCATAAAATTACAATTTCACACCATGGAATATATCTGGATATTGACAATTCTCATACTCGGCGTTATCGTAACATTTGGCGTTTACCTCACCATTACGACCGTCGCCAATAAGCTATTTGAAAAGCAGCGCTGGGATATCCGCAGCAAAAACATCGAAATCACATTACCTCTGCGCTTGCAGGCGTACGAGCGTATGTGCCTCTTTCTGGAACGCATTACCCCTAATAACCTGTTACTTAGATTGGTACCTTCCGCGATAAGCGCGCTGGAACTGCAACAGATCATCCTGCACGAGATCCGGGAGGAGTACAACCACAACGTAGCGCAACAGCTCTATGTGAGTACCCATGCCTGGGAACAAATCGTGAATGCCATGAATGAAACTGTGGCAATTGTGAACCAGGCTGCGGCAGAAGTCAGCGCCGACGCCCCGGCGGCAGACCTAGCCAAGAAAGTTTTTTCGCACGTGATCGAGAAGGAAGTCCAGCCATCGACGCACGCGTTGAAGGTGCTGAAAGAGGAGATTCGGAACGTTTTCTGACCACCGACCGCTGACAGCCGACTGCTTGATGGTTGTCGGCTGCGGCTAGTGCCAGCGTAGATGTGATTCAATAGCAGTCAAAAAGCAGAAAAACCAATCGGCGGTCGGCCGTCGGCGGTCAAAATTTAACATCAACAATATCCAAGCCGGCACTACAAACGCCTGGCGACCAACATAACAAAAATGCTTTACCCCAATACATTAGAACAAAAACTGGGATTCGATAAGCTGAGAGAACGTTTGAAAGAGCTTTGCATCAGCTCTCTCGGTCAGAACTACGTCGAAAAGATCCGGTTTTCTGAGAATTTCGGCATGGTCGAGAAACTCGTGAGCCAGACTGCCGAAATGCAGCGTATACTCGAACTGGGCGAGAATTTCCCTTCTCAGAACTATATCGACGCTACGCCTTATTTAAAACGAGCATCCATAGAAGGCATGCTGCTCACACAGCCCGAGTTTTCGGACCTGAAAGTATCGTTGCTGACCATCCGCCTTTGCCTGCGCTTTTTCGAAAGTCAGGAACCCGATGCGTTTCCTATTCTGGGTGAATATGCCAAAACGATCAAAGTTGAAAAGGCGGTTACCGATGCCATCGACCGCATTATCGATGATCGTGGGCAGATCCGCGATTCGGCTTCGCCGGAATTGTCGCGCATTCGCAAGCGGTTGATTTCCGAACAGGCCGGTATCCGTAAAAAACTGGATACGATTTTGAAATCGGCCCGGAGCAATGGATGGATCGGCGATGATGTCTCTTTGACCGTCCGCAACGGCCGTATGGTAATTCCGGTAGCTGCCGAGCACAAACGGAAGCTACGCGGATTTATCCACGATGAATCAGCGACAGGTCAGACCGTATTCATCGAACCCACGGACGTTTTCGAATCCAATAATGAAATCCGCGAGCTCGAATATGAAGAGCGCCGGGAGATCAACCGCATTCTGCTCGAACTGACGGCCTATATCCGTCCTTTCGTACCCGATTTGCAAAAGGCCTACGGTTTCCTGGGGTTAATGGACTTCCTACGCGCGAAGGCAAAATTAGCCGGTGAAATGGGGGCTATTAACCCACCGTTCGAAAACCGCCAGTTTATCGACTGGCGCGAGGCACGGCATCCGCTGCTGCATTTGTCGTTCCAGAAGCAAGGCAAAAAGGTAATCCCGCTAAACATCGAATTGCAGGAAAAGCAGCGCATTCTCATCGTTTCCGGGCCTAATGCGGGTGGTAAGTCCGTCGCATTGAAAACCGTGGGGCTGATCCAGTATATGTTCCAATGCGGCTTACTGGTACCGATGCTCGAAGGCTCGTCGATGGGCTTCTTCCAGAATATCTTCATTGATATCGGCGACGAACAATCATTGGAAAACGACCTCAGTACTTACAGCTCGCACTTGACCAATATGCGCCATTTCCTGTCGATGGCCAACAAAAGGACGTTGTTCCTGATCGACGAGTTCGGTACTGGAACGGAACCGGGTCTCGGCGGGGCCATCGCAGAAGCCATTCTCGAAAACTTGACGAAATCGGGCGCTTTCGGGATGATTAACACGCATTATACCAATTTGAAAGTACTTGCGGATAAAACGGAAGGACTGGTAAATGGGGCTATGCGCTTCGATGGCGAGCATCTGGAGCCGCTGTACCAACTGGAAATCGGCCGGCCGGGTAGCTCGTTTGCATTTGAAATCGCTTCCAAAATCGGGTTACCGAAAGCGGTAGTGGCCCGTGCCAAAGAAAAGCTCGGCACGCAGCAGGTGAATTTTGAGAAACTGCTGAAAGAGCTCGATATCGAACGGCGTGTGTTTGCCGAGAAAAACATTGAAATAGGCATTAAAGAGCGGAAACTCACGAAGCAGGTCGCCGATTATACCGCATTGAAGGAGAAGCTCGAAAACAACGAGAAGAAGATCGTCAATGAGGCTAAGCAGAAAGCTAAAACCCTGCTTTCGGATGCGAATCAGCTGATCGAGAACACCATCAGGGAGATTAAGGAAAATAAAGCCGAAAAAGAGAAGACGAAGACGGTACGGACTACGCTCGAAAATTTTGGTAAAAACAACCTGAAACTGGCGGAAGTAACCGAAACGCAACCCGTCGAGGAAGAATACGAACCGGAAGGCGGCGACATTACGCCGGGCAGCTACGTGCGCATCAGTGGGCAGACGGCTATTGGCGAAGTGCTTTCGATCAAAGGGAAAGATGCCGAAATCCGCATTGGCGACCTGAAATCGAATGTCAAACTGAACCGCCTGGAAAAAGTCTCCCGCAAAGCCTACCGTGCCGCAACTGGTGAAAAAGGGCTGAAAACAACTTCCAAAGGTGTCGATATGAATGAGCGGATGCTCAATTTCAGTTTCAACCTGGATATGCGTGGTAAACGCGGCGAGGAAGCGCTCGGGTTAGTCGATCAGTTTATGGACAATGCCATTATGCTCGGCTATGACGAGCTGCGCATTGTACATGGCAAAGGCGACGGCATCCTGCGCACGCTTGTACGCAACCACCTGCGCGGGTACAAGCAGGTAGCGGGCATGTACGACGAGCACGCGGACCGCGGAGGTGCGGGCGTGACGATCGTGAAGCTGAAATAATTGTTTTTGGAATACTCCATCAAACAAAAAGGGCGCCGATGAAGCGCCCTTTTTGTTTGATATATCAGATTATCAGTGAACTGCCGCCGAAGACGTAGCTACTGTTTTACGTCCTTTCATCCAGAAATACAGGATAGCGAATGCGACGATCAGCAATGCGGGGAACATCACCATCGTACTTAGCGTCGCCTGACCGGCTGCCAACTCCATTTCGTCACCAGTAAGACCTGCCGCCAGTTTCTCTGCTTTGGCGTCATCCAGCCATTTACCGATTACCGGCTGCCAGATAGCCGTTGAGAACATGCCGATACCACCGACGATAGACATACCCAATGCACCGCTCAACGGTACGTTCTGAGCCACGAAACCGATCATGGTTGGCCAGAACAATGCCACACCCATCGCGAAGATCACAGCCGCTGCATAAGCCGCAGGACCGGTTACAGTGCTAAACAGGTAGATACCAGCCGCAGCGAGGATCGAAGAACCCCACAGAATACCGGTTTGGCCTATTGCCGCCACAATCGGGTGGGCGAAGAAGCGTGTGATCGCCATCAGACCCGTTACCAATGCAAGGATCAGCATCGGGCTTGCACCGCTTTTGCTCATGATCAAGCCTGTCCATTGCTGCGGACCGAACTCGCTGATCGCGGTAAATGCCATACAAACGAAGATGAAAATGAACAGCGGCGAAGCCATCGCTTTCAGGTTTTCACCGATTGAAGTTACACCGTCCACGTGTGGTTTAGGGAATGCTTGTCCCCAGAAAAGGAAAGCGTAAATGATGGTAGGGATCAAAATAACCCAGATTTGTGCCTGCCAACCCATGTTCGAATCCGTCATGAATTTCGAAATCAAAGAACCGACTACGATACCGCCCGGGAACCACATGTGGAAGCGGTTGAGCATTTTGCTCATTTGCAAACCTTCGTAAGAATCCGCGATCATAGGGTTACAAGCAGCTTCTGTACAGCCGTTACCTACCCCGATCAGGAATGTGGAGATCAGAAGACCGGTGTAGCCACCCGAATAAATCGTCATGATAATACCAATCGCGTGACAAACGAATGCCACCTGCATAATAGTTTTCGGGCCGATCGTGTGGTAAACGAGCCCTCCGATGATCATCGCGAGCGGGAACCCGAAGAACCACATCGAGTTGATAAAGCCCAGTTGCTCGGCCGTGAGGTTGAACTCGGTGCCCAGCTGGGGCAGAATCCCTGCGCGGATACTGAATGAGAATGCAGTGGTTATGAGCGCAAAACAACTTGCATTGAAGAGCCTGCCGCTGTTAACTGATTGGGACATGTGACTAAATGGGTTTGATTATTTGAATTAGATGATTGATTTCGGGATACTATTTTTATTCAAAGATTTCACAAAAAAAACAAACTCCGGGGAATTCTACTGCATTTCGCTATTCCTAAGCAATGTTTTTTATGTCTTAAATTTATATTTGTAGGAAGTAAGAGTCTCTCCGAAGGCACTTTCTTATCTGTATAATCTATTACAAAAACCTTAAACCAACTGGAATGTCAAGAAAGATCAGAATGGGCATGGTAGGCGGCTCCCTGGATGCATTTATTGGTGGGGTCCATCGCCGTGCAGCGATCATGGATGGAGAAATTGAGCTGGTTTGCGGAGTTTTCAGCTCCGATCCTGCCAAATCTAAGGAAACCGGAAAAGCGCTATATCTGCCTGAAAACAGGGTTTATAACGACTTTGAGGAGATGATCCTGAAAGAAAAGCAACTGCCGGAAGGAGAACGCATGGATTTTGTTTCCATTGTTACACCCAACCATATGCACGCTGCACCTACGAAGCTTGCGCTGGAAAATGGCTTCCACGTCGTATGTGATAAACCGATTACACTCAATACCGAAGAAGCGGAAGAAATAGTGGCCGTGGTTGAGAAATCAGGCTTGGTCTTCTGCCTCACTCACAACTACACCGGATACCCTATGGTAAAGGAGGCGCGCCAGATGATCGCCTCGGGCGCCATTGGAGAAGTTAGGAAGGTAATTGTGGAATATCCGCAGGGTTGGCTGGCTACATTGGTGGAAGTTACGGGCAACAAACAAGCCGCATGGCGCACCGATCCGAAGCGTTCGGGAGCCGCGGGTGGCCTCGGCGACATCGGTACGCATGCCGAAAACCTGGCCGAATACATCACCGGACTCAAAATCACCCAGATTTGCGCCGACCTTACAATATTTGTGGAGGGCCGTTTGCTGGATGATGATGCCAATATTCTACTCCGTTTCAACAACGGCGCCAAAGGCATTCTACAAAACAGCCAGATCGCCAACGGAGAGGAAAACGACCTCAATATCCGTGTCTACGGCGAAACAGGCGGCCTCCAATGGAAGCAAATGGAACCTAACACACTGATTCACAAGACCAATCAGGGCACACGCATCATCCGTACGGGCGTAGGCAATCTGTCCAAAGCCGCGCAGGTGCATACCCGCATCCCGGCCGGTCACCCCGAGGGCTATTTCGAGGCCTTCGCCAATCTTTACCGCAACTTCGCCATTCATGTGAGGGCTTACTGGGAAGGTAAAACGGCCGATCCGGTGTACGATTTCCCAACCGCACAAGATGGTTTAAGAGGTATGAAGTTCATCGACGCCGTCATTGCTTCGAACAAGACGGAGACAAAATGGACCGATTTCTGATCCTGAATACTCAATCAATTACTGTACATCTCAATTTAACCCGCGAGAGCGGACTGTTTTTCACCAATCATTCCATACCCATTTATGAACAAAATCAAAGTTGGCGTTGTCGGAACAGGCTTCATTGGCCCCGCACATATTGAAGCACTGAGACGTCTTCCTAATGTAGAAGTTGCTGCACTTTGCGAAGTGACCGCAGAACTGGCCAAGGAAAAAGCTGACGCGCTTGGCATTGCACGTTCCTACACGTTCGATGAACTGTTGAAACAGGATGACATTCAGGCTGTCCATATTTGTACGCCTAACTTCCTGCACTACTCACAGTCGAAAGCGGCTTTGTTGGCCGGCAAACACGTGATTTGTGAAAAACCATTGGCGAAAGACCTCGCAGAAGCGGAAGAACTCGTAGAACTGGCCGCTAAAACCGGCCTGGTAAATGCGGTACACTTCAACCTGCGTTACTATCCGCTGGCGCGCCAGATGAAATCGATGCGTGAGAAAGGCGAGCTGGGCGAGATTTATTCGTTCATCGGTTCTTACCTGCAAGACTGGCTGTTCTACAACACCGACTATAACTGGCGCCTTGAACCGGACAAATCCGGTGATTCACGTGCCATCGCGGACATCGGTTCCCACCTGATGGACATTCTGGAATACATTACAGGCCTGAAAACGGTAGCGGTTCTGGCGGATTTCAACACCGTTCACAAAACCCGCAAGAAGCCTTTGAAAGCGGTAGAGACCTATTCTGGCAAAATGCTGCAACCAGAGGATTATGCCGATGTACCTATCAGTACCGAAGATCACGCGAACGTTTTGCTGCGTTTCGACAACGGGAATAAAGGGGTAATCACCGTTTCACAGGTTTCGGCAGGTCGCAAAAACCGCATGTCACTGGAAATTTCCGGTTCTAAAAAGACATTCAGCTGGTGTTCCGAATCTCCGAACGAAATGTGGATCGGTAACCGCGACAAGGCGAACGAAATCCTGATGCGTGACCCATCGCTCGTAAACGAGGACGTACGCTCGACCATCACCTTCCCAGGCGGCCACAACGAAGGCTTCCCCGATACCTCAAAGCAAATGTTCAAGGAAGTTTACGCAGCCATTGCAGCCGGCAAACAACCTGAAAACCCCACATTCCCAACCTTTGCAGACGGCTACCGTGAATTGCTGATTTGCGAGAGGATTTTGGAAAGCAATAAGAAGGAGGCTTGGGTAACAATTTAATTTTGAATGATTGAATGAGTGAATGAGTGAATGTTTTTGGGGTCGGGCTAAACACACTATGGTAATGGATCATGCTGCTGGCAAAGAAGTATTTGTTAATACTCTGAGAGATCGGACCAAGAATTTTGTTTTACGTTCTATTCGGGCTTTCCGATCGCTTCCTGGAAGTGAAGAAGCACGGATCATAGGACGTCAGTTCCTTCGGTCTTCTTCTTCGGTGGGAGCTAATTACCGCGCAGCGTGTCGATCCAGAAGTCAAAGAGAGTTTTACTCTAAGCTCAGCATCACCATTGAGGAGGCTGACGAGTCACTTTTCTGGCTGGAAATCATCAAGGAAACCGGATTGATACCGTCAGAAAAACTTGTGGGATTGATTCAAGAGGCAGAAGAAATCATTAAAATTTTATCCAAAGCAAGAAAAAACACCCATTAAAGCATTCTCAACTCATTCATTAAAAAATTCACTCATTCACTCATTCACTCACTCAATCATTAGAAAAACATGAAAACAATAAAAGGACCCGGTATCTTCCTCGCCCAATTCCTTGGCGACGAAGCGCCATTCAATTCACTCGATACCATTGCCGACTATATGGCCGGCCTTGGCTACAAAGGCCTCCAACTTCCTACCTGGGACCCGCGCGTGATCGACGTGAAGCAGGCTGCGGAGTCGCAGACCTATGCGGATGAGCTGAAAGGCAAACTGGCTGACAAAGGCCTCGAAATCACGGAGCTTGCCTCACACATTATCGGTCAACTGGTGGCTTCGCACCCTGTTTATGACGAGATGTACGATAATTTTGCCGTGCCGGAAGTTCGCAAGAACCCGAAAGCACGCGCTGAATGGGCTACGCAGCATTTGAAATATGTAGCGCAGGCCAGCCGCAGACTAGGTTTGAAAGCCAGCGCATCATTTACCGGTGCATTGGCCTGGCCTTTCCTGTATCCATGGCCGCAGCGCCCTGCTGGCTTGGTCGAGACTGCGTTTAAAGAACTGGCGGCCCGCTGGAAGCCTATTCTGGACGTATATGATGAAAACGGCGTGGACGTAGCGTACGAATTACACCCGGGCGAAGACGTTTTCGATGGTTCTACATTCGAAATGTTTGTAGACTACCTCGGCGGCCATAGCCGTGCGAACATCAACTACGACCCAAGCCACTTCGTGTTGCAGCAGTTGGATTACCTCCAATTCATCGACCTCTACCACGACCGAATCAAAGCATTCCACGTAAAAGACGCGGAATTCAACCCTAGCGGCAAGCAGGGTGTTTACAGCGGCTTCGCAGGCTGGGCCGATCGCGCCGGACGTTTCCGTTCACTCGGAGATGGTCAGGTAGATTTCGGCGCTATTTTCTCGAAACTGTCTCAATACGACTACGATAGCTGGGCCGTTCTCGAATGGGAATGCTGCATCAAATCGCCCGTACAAGGTGCGGCGGAAGGTGCTCCGTTCATCGAAAGCCATATCATCGAAGTGACTACGAAAGCATTCGACGATTTTGCGGGAACCGGTGCAGATGAGGCATTTAACCGCAAGGTACTAGGTCTATAATTGTCGATCTTACAAGTATATTGAAAACCTATCTTCCTTATGGAAGGTAGGTTTTTTCTACGTTAACCAATACCTACCAATCTAATGAATGAATCCCCTTTTCGAAAAGTTTTGAAACGTTTCAGGATTGCCGGCGTGGCCGCCCTGGCATGTTGCAGTCTGGTGGCTACGGCCCAGACGGTGACGCCGGAAAAGCGCGTGCTGGTATTTTCTAAAACCGCCGGCTTCCGGCACTCTTCTATCCCGGCAGGTAAAACCGCCATCTTAAAACTGGGTAAAGAGACAGGCTTCGCGGTAGATACTACCGAAAATGCAACTGTTTTTACCAATAAAAACCTACAAAAATACAGCGCAGTCATATTCCTAAACACGACCGGCAATGTACTGAACGACAAGCAACAAGATGCATTTGAGCGCTACATCCAGGCGGGCGGCGGCTACGTGGGTATCCACGCGGCGACCGACACTGAATACGACTGGCAGTGGTACAACAAGCTCGCAGGCGCACAGTTTCTAAGCCACCCAGGCAACCCAAATGTGCAGGAAGGCGAAGCGTTTGTAGTGAATGACCAGCACCCTTCGATGGATGGTTTTCCTAAAAAATGGAAGATCAAGGACGAGTTTTACGATTTTAAAAACTTCAACGAGAAGGTGAATGTCCTGGTAAAGATCGATGAGAAGACTTACAAGGATGGCAAAATGGGCGATAACCACCCGATGTCGTGGTACCACGAGTTTGACGGTGGCCGTGCATTCTATACCAACTTCGGGCATGAGGATGCTACATATACCAACCCTGTTTTTGTGAAACACCTCACCGGCGGACTGAACTGGGCGATGGCATCGAAACTGGATTATTCCAAATCCCGCCCGGAAGAAAACCGTTTTACTAAAAAAGTATTGGCTTCCAAGCTCGACGAGCCGACCGAACTGGTCGTTCTCGACGACCAGCGCGTACTTTTCACTGAAAGAAAAGGGAAGGTTAAACTTTATAATCCTAAAACCGGCAAGATTAAACTCGTTGGTGAAGTGCCTGTTTACACCAAACAGGAATATGGGTTAATGGGCCTGAATATCGACCCCAACTTCAAGACCAATAAACTGATTTACATGTACTATTCGCCACCATCAACGGAGGCGGATACTGCGCAGCATTTGTCGAGATTTAAATACGACGATGTGAAGGATACAGTGCTTCTCAGCACAGAAGAAGTACTGTTAACTGTACCCGTGAAGCGCACCGACTGCTGTCACACCGGCGGTTCCATCGCCTGGGATGCGAAAGGGAATCTCTATCTGTCCACCGGCGACGATGTGAATCCGTTCCAATCGAATGGTTATGGACCTATCGACGAGCGCCCGGGACGTGAAGGCTGGGACGGTCAGCATACTTCTTCGAACACCAATTCATTGAGAGGAAAAGTATTGCGCATTAAGCCTCGCTACGGCGACCGCCGTGCGAATATGCCGGGTGGTACCAATCTGTACGACATTCCCGAAGGCAACCTTTTCCCTCCTGGAACGGAGAAAACCCGCCCTGAGATTTACGTAATGGGTACTCGCAATCCTTACCGTATTTCGGTCGATCAGCATACCGGCTATTTGTATTGGGGTGATGTAGGTCCCGATGCGTCGAATGACGATCCGAAACGTGGCCCGAGAGGGTACGACGAAGTCAACCAGGCGAGAAAAGCAGGCTATTTCGGTTATCCGCTGTTTATCGGTAACAACAGGCCGTATATCGACTTCAACTTCGCCGACAGTAGTTCCGGCAAGCCGTTCGATCCATTGAAACCGATCAATAACTCGCCGCACAACACCGGTTTGCAGGAATTGCCGCCTGCTCAGCCTGCATTCATTTATTATCCTTACGCCGATTCTCCGGAATTCGGGGCGATCGTCGGTAAGGGTGGACGAAATGCCATGGCCGGTCCCGTATATTATGCCGCTGATTTTCAAGATAGCAAGGTTAAGTTCCCTTCCTATTATAATGGTAAATTCTTCGCCTACGACTGGATCCGCGATTACATCAATATCGTGACTATGAATGAGAAAGGTGATCTGCAAAGCATCGAGCGTTTCATGCCGGGCACTAAATTCAGTCACCCGATCGATATGCAATTTGCAAAAGACGGTTCATTGTACACATTGGAGTATGGCCCCAACTGGTTCGCACAAAACGACGAAGCCAGCCTCTCGCACATTACCTTCAATGCAGGTAACCGTGTACCAGTAGCCGTTGCGAGCGCAACCAACACCACTGGCGCAACGCCTTTGAAAGTAAACTTCTCTTCCAAAGGTTCACTGGATTACGATGGTGACCCGATCAAATACGAATGGTCGTTTGGCAAAGGCCTGCCTAAGAGCACGCTGGCTAACCCAAGCTTCACGTATGCTAAACCAGGTGAATATACTGCGACTTTAAAAGTGACCGACAATGCCGGCAACTCCAACACCTCGGACGTAATCGTGCGTGTGGGTAACGCGATTCCAAAAGTAGATGTGGCTATCAAAGGCAACAAGACATTCTACTGGAACGATAAGCCTGTGAACTACGAAGTTTCTGTGTCGGATAAGGAAGATGGCAGCCTGGCCAACAAGAAAATTCCGGAGGACGAAGTGGTACTCACCATCAACTATCTCGAAGGGTTTGACAAAACCCAGCTCGCACAGGGCCACCAGGCCAACACCGGTTTCGAAACCGGCAAGCGCATGATCGAACTGAGTGATTGCAAGGCTTGCCACTCGATCGATAAAAAGTCCATCGGCCCAGCATACCGCGAAGTAGCGAAGAAATACGCCAGAGAACGCAACTCATTGAAAACGCTGACAGACAAGGTATTGAAGGGCGGCAGCGGTGTTTGGGGAGAGCAGGCAATGCCCGGCCACCCGCAGCACAAGCCGGAGGAAATCGAGGAAATGGTGAAGTATATTCTGGATCTCAACAATGTTAAAGCTGTGGAAAAGAAGCCATTGAAGAGCTCCTATGTAACCCAGGCTAAGAAAAAAGAGGGTTCATACATCTTCACGGCCAGCTACACCGATAAGGGTAACCGCAACATGGGACCATTGACCGGTTCCAAAACCGTAGCGCTGCGTCCTTCGACCGTAATGGCTAACATGGCGGACACCACCAAAAACACCTTCAAATACAAGGGCGACAATGGCAATGAGATGGTAATCGGCATGAAAGATGGCGGCTTCATCGCTTTCGAAGACATCGACCTGACAGACATTTCGAAACTGGCCGTTTCGGTTGGGAGCAGTGCAGGCCGCTCTGCCGGCGGCACGCTCGAAGTTCGTCTCGACGGCGTTGCAGGAGCCAAAATCGGTGAAGGCAAAGTCGATAAGACGGAGACCATCAGCATTCCGGTACAAGCGCCAGCCGACGGCAAGTTGCACAAGGTGTATTTTGTGTTTAAAAATGCAGAAGCAGGCAACAAGCCGTTGTTCTCGATTGAATCCGTGCGGTTTGAGAATGCCGCATTGTAAGAGTGATTTTTGACACAAATGATAAAAGCGGGCTTCCTTACGGGAGTCCGCTTTTGCATTGAAACAACTGACGATTTTTTACTTTTGAACCACCATTTTCTTCACGCCGTTGCTCTTTCCATCCGTTACGAGATCATAGAGAAAAACGCCATTCTGAAAGTCCCCGGCCGAAATCGTCAGCTGCCCCTCTCCCCGCTCCTGCACCTGGTAGGAATTTAACTTGACGCCGTTTACAGCATACACATCTACTCTCGCCTCTTTAACCGACTGCGGAATGAAATACCTAATGGCCGAATTGGCCGAAAAACCGTTGGGTACATTTTGTTCGAGGATCACCCCATTGGCATTAGGTTCCAACCTCGCTACGCTGCCATTTAAAGGTTTCGCCGTATTCGAAGCGACGATCCGCTCCAACTGTTCCAGTCGCTTTGACAATGCGTTTACCTGCGCATTCATTTCTCTTAATTCTGCATCCTTCTGCTCGATAACCTGCTGCTGCTCCTTCACAGAATTGATCAGAATGTAGGTCACCGCATTCGCGTCATAGTCCAGATATTCGGTTTTATTGCCTAGCGAATCCTGGTGCGTGAATGTACCGATGGTATAGGGTGCTATTTTCTGCATTTCCTGCGCTATGACCCCTACAAACTTCTTCTCTCCGGTTTCAATGCCGGCCTGGCCATTGTATTGGAACCAGACAGGATGGATTTGTTTGAGCAAGTCGAGGCCGTCGGTAAAGTTGGTGATGTTTCTTTTGAGGCGACTGTCTGAGGCTACCGTCCAGTCCGGCGAGCCAGCTTTGGCTGCTGCGTCGGTGCTTAGGTGGAGTTGGAAAGAGGGTGCCGAAATGCCAATGCCTACATTGGCTTTATAGCCAAGGATAAGGCTATTACTTGAAGTTACTTTCGCATTCGCTCCAATTGCAGTCGCATTTTGTATATCCTCCGCTCCATCAGTCTTGTATCCCACATAAGTGTTGTTATTACCGGTAAAGTTGGTTTTCCCACTTTGCGATCCCAGAAAGACATTATAATTACCAAGCGCGCTTTTAGTACCGGTGGCGTATCCGACATACACATTTTCATGTCCGCTATTTCCCCCGGTAGCTGCCTGAGTGCCCAGAAACGTATTGTAGTTTCCTCCCAAATTGGTAAATCCTGTTTGGTAACCTGCAAATAAATTTCCAGTGCTGATGATGGCTTCATTTCCACATTCTGCACCCAGGAAAGTATTGTATCCCCCGCCCTGAGAGCAGTTCTCACCGCACTTACTCCCAACGAAAACATTTCCATTAGTGTGAGAACCGGCCCCTGAGTATGCACCTACAAAAACGTTATCAACCCCCGTGACGTTGGAATTCCCTGATTGATACCCGAAAAAACTGTTGTTATAAGCATTGGCAGCGTTCATCGTGCCTGCATTCGTTCCAAAAAAGGCATGAGCCTGCCCCTGCGTCCCTGCTCCTGCCCCATAATGGGTCTGCGCGTTCACCTGCGTCATAGTGCATACTCCCAATAGCAGCGCCCATGTAACTTTGTTCCATTTGTTCATGATAATAATGTGTTTAGATGGAGGATTTACCTCGATTGATTATTGTAACTGGTACAAATCTGACAATGACACCAGTAATGGAGCGAAAATATTGAAGCAAAGCGCCTCCCCAATTATTTCCCGGGGAGGCGCTATACGTTTTAAGAATGAGGGACTATTCAACCAACATCTTTCTGCTACTGATGACCTTGCTATCTATAACAAGATCGTAAACATGCAAACCGGTCCGATAGCGGTCTCTTGACAGTTGCCATTCACCTGTACCACGTTCGATAATGCGGTAGTTACCAACCTTCTTGCCATTGGAATCGTAAACATTGATCATGGCTTCCTTTGCCGAAGAAGGCACAAAGTATTTGATGGAAGTTTGCCCGGTAAACCCGTTAGGTGCATTTTGTTCGAGATAGGGAGTTTCCTGATTTTCGTCGGCTTTCTGGAATCCTACCACCGAAGACCTGTTTTGTTCGAGTGCTTCCAGGCGGACTATCAACGCCTGTTGGCTCTTTTGCAAAGCGGTTACCTGTGCATTCATTTCTTTCAGTTCCGCATCCTTCTGTTTGATTACCTGTTGCTGCTCTTTCACAGAATTGATCAGAATGTACGTAACCGCATTCGCATCATAGTCCAGGTATTCGGTTTTGTTGCCCAGTGAATCCTGATGCGTGAATGTACCGATGGTATAGGGCGCTATTTTCTGCATTTCCTGCGCTATGACCCCTACAAATTTCTTCTCACCGGTTTCAATGCCGGCCTGGCCGTTGTATTGGAACCAGACGGGACGGATTTGTTTCAACAAATCGAGGCCGTCGGTGAAGTTGGTGATATTCTTTTTGAGACGGCTGTCGGAAGCGACGATCCAATCGGGCGAACCGGCTTTGGCAGCTGCATCGGTGCTGAGATGTAACTGAAAAGCCGGAACGGAAGTGCCTATCCCCACATTAGCTTTATGACCTAATACAATACTGTTATCTGCCGCCACTTTCGCGTTTGCCCCAATTGCCGTAGAATTTTGGGTATTGGACAGCCCATCGGCCTTAAATCCAATATAGGTATTACTGCTTCCTCCAACATTGCTTTTTCCTGTCTCAGCACCTAAGAATACATTGAGATTACCGCTTAAATTCGAATAACCCGAATAGTGACCAAGAAATGTGTTCTCTAGACCAACCGTATTCTGAAAGCCCGACTCCATACCCAAAAATGTATTATAACTTCCAGTGGTATTTAGTTTTCCTGCTGTGTAGCCTCCAAATAGATTGCGGGTTCCCGTGAGATTATCTTGTCCGGAAAACCCTCCTATGAATGTGTTGTAAGCTCCTGATGTATTTTTGAAGCCAGCGTTGGAGCCCACAAAAACATTGGCTACCCCATTGCTCATATAACCTGCCTGCGCGCCGATAAATACGTTCTGAGCACCACTTAGGTTAGAATAACCTGTCTGAGTTCCTACAAACACGTTCTGGACACCATTTGAATTAGAGAATCCTGACTTGTGTCCTAAAAAACTATTATCAAAACCATTATCTGTATTGGAAGCACCCGCATCTGTTCCAAAGAAAGCATGTCCAGGCCCTTTTGTGCCAGCCCCCTGCCCGTAATGTGTCTGAGCATATACCTGAGTCATTCCACAAGCTCCTAAGATCAGCGCTCCCATCATTCTGTACCATTTCTTCATGATAAATAAAGCGTTTAAATGAGTGATGATTTACCTCGATTAATTTTGTAACAGGTACAAAACTGGCTGGAAGCTGCGGGAGAATGGAAAAGCAATGACGCAGCGGATATTCAGGGTTAGTTACCGGAGGCCTGTTCATCACGCACGCCCAGTTATTCGGTCATACAATTGTTTATTAGGAAACAAAAAGAGGGCTTCGTTACCAAAGCCCTCTTGATTCTACTAGTCATTTCTCCTACTCTACCACCATCTTCTTTGCCCCAAAACTCTTACCATCCATAACCAAATCATAAACATGTACTCCACTCCGGTATTTGTCAGCTGAAATCACCAATTCACCTGCCCCACGCTCCGATATAGGGTGCGAACTGACCTTCACGCCCGCTACTGTATAGATATCAATCACAGCCGTTTTCACGGATTGAGGAATAAAATATTTAATGGAAGTCTTATTCGAAAAGCCGTTGGGAACATTTTGCTCCAAACTGCCGGCCTCTTTTCCAGCGCTGTTAAAAACCCCTGGCGTAGCGCTCATTAACCGCTCCAACCTTTCCAGCCGGCTTTCCAGCGCCTGGATTTTCGTCTCTTTATCTTCAATAATTCTTTGCTGCTCCTTCACCGAATTGATCAGAATGTAGGTCACCGCGTTCGCATCATAATCCAGGTATTCGGTTTTATTTCCCAATGAATCCTGGTGCATGAATGTGCCAATGGTGTACGGCGCGATCTTCTGCATTTCCTGGGCCACAATTCCCACAAATCTCTTATCTCCGGTTTGTATTCCCGCTTGTCCGTTGTATTGGAACCACACCGGTTTAATTTGCTTCAAAATATCAAGTCCTTCCTTGAACTCGGATATGTTCTTTTTCAACCGTTTATCCGACATGACAGCCCAACTGGAAGAACCCGCCTTGGCCGCTGTCTCAGCGCTTAATTGAAGCTGATAAACAGGTGCAGACACTCCGATTCCTACATTGGCATTGCTACCCAGCACCAGGCAATTGCTGGCCGTTACCTTTGCCCCCGATCCAATGGCGGTAGCATTGATGATATCCGCTTTCCCTCCCGCATTATATCCCAGGTAAGTATTTTTCTCGCCCGTCGTGTTGCTATACCCGGACCCGTAACCCAGGAATGTATTGAGACTTCCCGACTTATTCAAGTAACCCGTCTTGTTTCCAAAAAATGCATTACCGGTACCACTATCGTTATTCCGCCCGGATGTTTCACCAAGAAAAGCATTACCCAGCCCTGATATGTTCGCGTAACCAGATTCTTTCCCGATAAAAGTATTATCACTTCCACCATTATAAAAACCCGCCTTAGTTCCGATCATAATGTTGCCGCTTCCGCTATTAAGCGCCCCGGTAGAGTGGCCCAGGAAGAGATTATAGTCCCCTCTGCTTTCGACACCTGCAGATGAACCGTAAAAGCCATTGGCATAGCCCTCTGCACTGCTGCCGGCACCCGTTCCGACAAAAGTGCTGAAATCAATTTTCTCCAGGCTGGTGCCAGCCTGATGGCCGATAATCGTATTGGCACTGCCTTTCGCATTCAAACCGGCTTTACTTCCGACATAGGTGTTGGCAAATCCCGACACATTCGCGTTCCCGGACTTCCAGCCAATAAAGACATTGTCGCTTTGTTGATTGTTGTAGCCCGCCTCTGTACCCACAAAAACATTGTGGTGATTCTTGCTGGAATAACCCGCTTTCGCTCCCACAAATACGTTATCGACGCCGTCTTTGGCAAAGTTTCCCGTTTCAAAGCCGAGAAAGACGTTGTTCGATCCGGTACTTTGTGAACCCGCACTTGCTCCCAAAAAAGCGTTGTTCGAACCAGCGGTAGCCCCACCCGAATTTGAGCCGACATAAGTATTGTAGTTGAAATTGCCTGTACTAATTCCCGCATTACAGCCTAAATAAGTGTTTGCGGCACCGGTGCTCAACTTTCCAGTGCTATACCCTACAAAAGTGTTGTAACTGGAAACTGAATTCATGCCGGAAAAATGCCCCAGGTAAGTATTGAACGCCCCGGTGGTATTCGTGCTACCCGCATTAGTACCAAAAAAAGCATGTCCGTCACCGGAAGTCCCTGCCCCGGAGCCATAATGTGTTTGCGCATTGCCTGAATGTAGAACCCCTCCAAGTAATACGAATACTGCCAAAATCGGTTTGAAAAAATGTTTCATATGGATGTCGTTTAATATGACTAAATAGCTCAACGATCGCGAGATCTATTCTAAAATGAACTATCAAATCCAACAAACAACTATGAAATGACCGATTGGCAGGAACGGGTTCGTCAAAGGTGTACCCAAAATGGGCGGTAGATCTATCTCTCGGAAACGGAAAAAATGAATTCTAATCAAGGCAAGTATTTCTTATAGTATGAAGCTAGTAGCAGTCGGCAATCCCTCTGTCAGTTACTTTTACTTGTCTCAAAAATTAACTGGCAAACCCCTCAATCCCCAACCCAAACAATGCAAAGTCATACTTCACAGGATCATGGGGATCGAGCAGGCGTAGTGAAGCGGTAAGCTCAGTAGCAGTCTGCCAGTCGGTAACAGGCCGTTTGATGAGGCCCAGGACGCGTGCGACGCGGTCGACGTGGACGTCGCAGGGGCAAACGAGTTGTGCGGGGCGGATGGCGTTCCAGATACCGAAGTCCACGCCATTGTTGTCTTTTCGGACCATCCAGCGCAGGAACATGTTCAGCCGCTTGCAGGAGGACTTGCGCGCAGGCGTAGCAATGTGCTTGCGTGTGCGTGCGGGAAAATTTTCGGATTGGGTAAAGAAGTCGTGGAAGCCGGTGAGCGCATTTTCGATGGTAACGTCGCCCGGCTTCATATGGCTGCTGAATGCGAACTCCAGCGAATCGTGGATTTTGTAGTATTCCTGAAAGAAATGCAGGAAATAAAGGGTATCGGTGGCGTTGAAAGTGCGGTGTTTGAAATGCAGAAATGGTTTCAGGTCGCTGTCGTGGTGGTTACACACAAAGTCGTAAGGCGCGTTGTCCATTAATGCAGCCAATTCGAGGCATTTGCTGATGATGGTTTTGCGCTGGCCCCAGGCAAGCACCGCGGCCCAGAAACCCATGATTTCAATATCCTGCTTCACCGAAAACCGGTGCGGGATACTGATAGGGTCAAAAGGAATAAAATCCGGCTGATTGTATTGCGCCACCTTCTCATCGAGCAACTCGGCCACGAAGGATGGCGGGTAGGCAGTTTGACTAACGTCGGGCATGGCTACCTCCAAACAGGTAAGCCAGCACACGGGAAATACCTGAGAAAATCATCACTATCCCCGAAAAAAGGAAAGTAAAAATGGCAATAAACGGATACAAAAGCGTAAACATCACACTCCAAACCTTGTATCCCGTGGTATGTTTAAGCGCTTCCCGCTCTTCCTCTCTTTTCGAACGAAACTGTGGTGAGTGTTTCATAATATCTTTTTGTGTAATTACTCAAGGTAACTCACTACGGCTCTGAATCGTTTGCTGTTGGGGGAAACTTTTTCGAATGCGCGTGACGACAGCTTGATCACAATGTCGTCGTTTATGCTCGTGTCGGGAATGCGGCCGATAATGCGGACGATGATTTTTTCCTGGTTATATTCATTCAGAACCTCTACCAGCGAGCCAATCGGCGCAGTGCGGTGCAAGCCCAGGAATTTGCTGGTGCTTTCGTCTGTTTCAATCACCTCTGCAAGGCCTGATTCAGACTTTTTCTTGCTTTTCACCACTTTCGGCGGAGCTACTTCTTCCACGGGCTTCACCACTTTTTCGGGAACGGCCGTTTTGGCTTTCACCGAATCTTTCACCACCGTCGTAGCGACCTTGGCCGGAGGCGGTGTCGCGGCGGGTGCAGCTGCTTTTTCCGCACCTTTTTCGCTGACGATCAGTTCCTGGCCGTCTTTGAGGTTATCGTCTGTCAGATTATTCCATTTACGCAAATCGGCCATCAGCACGCCGTATTTCACGGCCACGCGGTACAATGTCTGTCCGGGTTCTACTTTATGAATGCCATTGGCGGGGATCGCGGCGGCAGAAGACGCCGACGGCGCAGCAGTGCTTGTAGCTACGGACGGGGTGTCGGCAACAGGCTTGGTTTCCTTCACCTCTGCTTTCACTAATTCCTTTTTCTCCTCTTTCTTTTCGTCCTTTTTGGCTTCTTTCTTGGTGACCTTAGGCGTGTAAGGCACCCGGATCGTCTGCCCCGACTGAATCTGATCGCTCATGCCGGGATTGGCTTCGCGCAAAGCATGGATGGTCGTTCCGTACTGGCGTACGACTGCGAACATCGTCTGTCCCTGGTTAACCCTATGTATAATGAAGATTTTTCCCCCTACCTTTTCAACCCCCACGGAGTCAACAGCATTCAATCCCTTAGCCCGGGCACTCGTCAAACCTGTCATCAATCCTGCCAAAAGGGCCAGGCAAAAAATGTATTTCATTTATTATGAAAGCGTTAAACTCGAAAACTCGTTGCTATTTTTCAGATAAACCAGTGTGGACGCTTTCAGCATCATCGTCGAGCGGCCCGTTCCTTCCCGCTCTTCCGATAGTTTCTCGTGTAAAACCTGTTGCTTCTGATCGGTTACTATGAGGAGGTATTGCACTGTTTTATCTTGCTCGTAAATATAATAAGAAAAGATTATATAGGGTCTTTTCTCCAAATAATCAATGGCTATCGGTATGTGACCGAGGGTTGCGTTGCTAATAAATTGTGCAAGCTGCCCGAAGTATCTGTTCCCTTCGTTGTAACGAACTGGCTCCGTTAAAATTATTTCTTCCCCCGGTTCGGTCGGCGCCACAATCAATGATAGCACCTCGCCGGTCGTGGCGTTGCAATGCAGATGTTTAAATGAATCACTCTGCTTGGTAGCTATTTCCAGCAAGCCATTTCCTGCATTACTGACCAGTAAATAGTTAGGTAAAATCCAGGAGAGCCATCCGGTTTCCGCATTCACGGCAAGCAGGTCCGTCGGTTCGGGGACCTCGGGGTAGCGGTAGTTGTGTAAATAAATGTGGCGGTCTGAAAAAGCGGTCAGGGATGTCCACCAATCCGTACCTTCCACGTGCCGCTGCCATTTTACGGTGAGGCTATCTGTGTCGATCACCGCAAAGGACACTTCGCGGCTGTCCGGATTACGTAACTCGATGGCCCACAGTGAACTGCCCGAATCGGCATCGGGCATTACCCGCCAGATGTTTTCCGAAAACCGGAACGAAAAAAGATTTTGCAATTTTTTACCTTTATTTTGAATTCGAATTTAACTGACAACGACCTCGTGCGCATTCTAGGAATAATACCGGCCCGCTACGCTTCTACCCGCTTTCCTGCCAAGGCTTTGGTGGATATCGGCGGCAAAAGCATGATCCAGCGGGTCTACGAACAAGCATCCAAAGCTACTCAACTCGATCAGGTTATCGTAGCGACGGACGATGAAAGGATATTGAACCACGTCCGCGAATTCGGCGGAACCGCGGTAATGACCTCGCAGGACCACCAAAGCGGCACTGACCGCTGCTTTGAAGCCCTCAACAAAACCGAAGGCGAATACGACTACGTGATCAACATCCAGGGCGACGAACCGTTCATCAGCCCCGAGCCGATCGACCACCTCGCCTCGGTCCTGAATGGTGAAACCGAACTGGCCACGTTGGTCAAAGTGATCGACAATGACGACATTCTCTTCAACGTGAATGTGCCAAAGGCGGTTCTGAACAAGCGAAATGAAGTCATGTATTTCAGCCGGCAAACGATTCCTTACCTGCGTAATGCGCAGAGCCAGGAAGACTTTCTGAAATCTCATGTTTTTTACAAACACATCGGCATTTACGCGTACCGGACCGACGTTTTGGCCGAAATAACGAAACTTCCCGTGTCCTCGCTGGAAAAAGCCGAAGCATTGGAGCAGCTGCGCTGGCTTGAAAACGGCTACGCGATCAAGGCGGTAGTTACCTCTGACGATTCGCATGGTGTCGATACGCCCGACGACCTCGACCGGGTCACCAGAAAATTTTTGCCCTAACAGGCTTTTGTGGAATACATTTTTTATGAGGAAGGTTAACGTATAAGGATTAGCCGTATATTTCTTAAAAAACGTTAAAACCGTTTTACGTATACGACCAGCTTCTTCCGATGCGTTAGCCTTTTATTGTTTTAAACTAATTACCACTTGAAAAAAGAGCCTTATGCAATATAACATCCTTTGGGCCGATGACGAAATAGATCTTCTCAAACCGCATATCATGTTCCTCACTAATAAAGGTTACAACGTTACGCCCGTAAACAGCGGTGCGGATGCGTTGGACCGCATTGAGAATGACCGGTTTGACATTGTTTTCCTCGACGAGATGATGCCGGGTATGACTGGTCTTGAAACGCTCGCGCAGATCAAGCAACAGCAGCCCAACCTGCCTGTGGTGATGATCACGAAAAGTGAGGAGGAGCATATTATGGAGGATGCTATCGGCTCCAAAATCGATGATTACCTCATCAAACCACTGAATCCCAACCAGATATTACTTTCGGTCAAAAAGATCCTCGACAACAAACGCCTGGTGACCGAAAAAACGACACTCAGCTATCAGCAGGAATTCCGTAGCCTGGCCATGCAGTACCAGGACCGTATCGGGCACGAGGAGTGGGCGGATATTTACAAAAAACTCATTTACTGGGAGCTGGAACTCGAAAGCTCCGACGACCAGGGAATGGCTGAGGTTTTCAGCATGCAGAAGAGCGAGGCAAATGCTAATTTCTGCAAATTCATTGAAGATGAGTACGAAGAATGGCTGAACGACCCGCGTTCCGACAAGCCTATCCTTTCGCACCAGTTGATGAAACAAAAGGTATTCCCCCATTTGAAAGGATCGAGCGAGCCGGTGTTTTTCCTGTTGATCGACAACTTCCGCTACGACCAGTGGAAAATGATCCAGCCTATTTTGCAGGAGTTTTTCAATATCGAGGAAGAGTCGTCATACTACTCTATTTTGCCTACCACAACCGGCTACGCACGTAATGCGATCTTCTCCGGCCTGATGCCGAGCGAAATGGAGCGCAAGCATCCGCAATGGTGGGTAAGCGACGAAAATACCCCGGAAGGTGAAGAAGGACTGAACAACCACGAGCAGGATTTCCTTCAAAAACAACTGGAAATGAACCACTTGAATATCAAGTTTTCTTATAACAAGATATTGAATACCAACCAGGGTAAAGCATTGGTGGACACGTTCAACAACTTGCTGACCAACCAGCTGAATGTGATTGTCTACAACTTTGTGGATATGCTTTCCCACGCACGTACGGACGTGCAGATGATCAAGGAACTGGCACCCGACGAAGCGGCTTACCGCTCCATTACCCGCTCGTGGTTCCAGCATTCGCCGCTGCTCGATTTCATCCGCAAAGTGGCCGAGAAAAAAGGCCGCTTGATCCTCACCACCGACCACGGGATGATCCGCGTGCAGAAACCGGTGAAAATTATCGGCTATCGCGAAACGAATACGAACCTCCGTTACAAACACGGTAAAAACCTGGGCTTTGACGACAACCATTTGATGGTGTGCCGCAAGCCGGAGCGTATTTTCCTGCCAAAACCACACGTTTCGACCTCGTACGTCTTCACGAAAGAAGATTATTTCTTCGCCTATCCGAACAACTACAACCAGTATGTAAACCTCTACCGCGACACTTTCCAGCACGGCGGCGTGTCGCTGGAAGAGATGATCATCCCGGTGATCGATATGAAGGCAAAATAGGAAGTAGAGAAATGCAAAAAGGGCGTCTGACAACTCAGACGCCCTTTTTGTTTGACTTAATATTTCAATCGCTCACTGTAATGCCGCCATTCTCGCATTTGATCACGCGGGCCGGGAAGCGTCTCAGGAATTCGTGGTTGTGTGTGGCCATTAATATCGCGGTTCCGGCATTGTTGATCGTACGGAAAACCTGCATGATCTGGTCACCTACCTCGGGATCTAGGTTACCCGTAGGTTCGTCCGCGATCAGGATTTGCGGCTCATTGAGCATGGCGCGGGCAATGACCACGCGTTGCTGTTCACCACCGGAAAGCTGATGCGGCATTCTTTTCTGGGCCGTTCCGAGCCCTACCTGCATGAGTACTTCGGCTATGCGTTTCGAGATCTTCCCCTTGTCTTCCCAGCCCGTCGCACGGAGTACGAATGCGAGGTTGTCCTCGACAGAACGGTCGGAAAGCAATTGAAAATCCTGGAAAACGATACCAATGCGGCGGCGGAGGAACGGGATATCAGCCCTTTTGATATTGTGCAGCTCATACCCGGCCACCTTGGCAGAACCGGTATGCAGCCATAAATCGGCGTATAGTGTTTTCAGAAGCGAGCTCTTACCGCTACCGGTACGACCGATAAGGTAAACAAATTCGCCCTTATTAATCTCAAAATGAACGTCGTTCAAAACAGGCCTCTCACCCTGATAAATATCTGCCCTTTCCAGTCTGATTATTGGCTCCGTCGAATCGGTGGTCATGATTGTGCTAAAAGTAATGATTGGATTGAGCTGAAAACGCTCAAAATGGATAGTGCGGTATTGTCAGGCTGAGCGGAACGACCATTCAGCCTGACAAAGTTTTTATTAAGCGTTTCCTTTTTTGTAGTCAGAAAGGAACTTCTCAAGACCGATATCAGTCAATGGGTGTTTCAGCAATGCTTCGATAGCGCTTAATGGGCCTGTCATAACATCCGAACCAACCTCTGCGCACTGGATAATGTGCATTGGGTGACGAACTGAGGCTGCCAATACTTGCGTATCGAAACCGTAGTTTCTGTAAATAGTCAAGATTTGCTCGATGAGGCCGATACCGTCCGTTGAGATATCGTCCAGGCGACCTACGAAAGGAGAAACGTATGTTGCACCCGCTTTCGCAGCTACCAGCGCTTGTCCTGCCGAGAAGATCAGCGTACAGTTGGTGCGGATACCTTTTGAAGAGAAATATTTCAGCGCTTTGATACCTTCTTTGATCATCGGGATTTTCACCACGATTTTCTCGTCGATTTCAACCAGTTCTTCGCCTTCGCGAACCATTCCTTCGAAATCAACCGAGATTACTTCCGCACTTACATCACCATCCACGATATCGCAGATAGCCTTATAGTGACGCATTATATTATCCTTACCTGTAATTCCTTCTTTCGCCATCAAAGATGGGTTGGTAGTCACACCGTCCAAAACACCAAGTGCCTGCGCTTCCCGAATTTCGTTCAGGTTCGCAGTATCAATGAAAAATTTCATATTGAAAATTTATTGGTTAGAATATTCCACAAAAGTAGAAAACCCTGAACAAAAGCAAAAAGAAAGAAAGACGGAAAAACCTGAGGCGAAGAAATAAAAAAAGGCAAACCGAGAATCTCACCGCATCGACCACCTACCCTTGCTTCCGTCAGGACCTGGGGGATTCGGAAGGAGCTGGTAGTTCCGATTTGCCGGGTGCAAAGATAAGGACATTTTATTCACAAAAAGAAAACATTCGTGTAACGTTTCCCCTTACTTTTGTGCGAATCAACTAGAAATGAACCAGTATGCCTCGATTATTTTTTTTATTTTTCCTGATTTTCCTCTACTCCTGCTCCCAATCTTCCGACGCATTCCTCCAAAAAGGCAAAGAACTGATGCAACAGGGCAAGACGCGCGAAGCCATTGAATTCATCAACAAAGCGATCGAAAAAAATACTACCAACGCCGACGCGTTCAATCTTCGCGGCGTGGCTTACTACGAATTGAAGGAGAACGACAATGCGTTACTGGACTTCGCCCAGGCCATTAAATTACAACCCGGCTCTTACCGCCCCTATTTCAACCGCGCATTGCTCTATACGGACGAAAACAAACTCGATTCCGCATTTGCCGACTATAACAAATCGGCCGAGCTCGCTCCTGATACCGCCGACGTTTTCCTGAACCGCGGACAACTCCTCGTGCTGATGGACAAGACGCCGGATGCCATCAAGGATTTTGAAAAAGCAACCCAACTCGACGACAACAACAAACAAGCCTGGTACAATCTCGGCAATACCTATTACCGGACGCAGGATTTCAAAAAAGCAACATTAGCCTTCCGCCAGACAGTGAAACTCGACGGGCAATACGGAAAGGCGTTCTACGGCCTGGGCCTTGCGCAGTACAACGACGGTGAAAAAGACCTCGGGTGCACCAGTCTGAAACAGGCTCTGAACCTGGGATATAGCGATGCCGCGAACGCATTGGCGCAATTTTGTCAGTAAAAGATATGTTAAAAGGGTAGCACCGACGGTTAATAAGTGGGCGGTGACGCCTTTTTAACGTAGTCTTTCATTTTCGTATTCTTAACCCACTTTGTCATGAGACTTTTAAAGATATTCTTCGGGATCCTTTTCGTGATCTTCGCCTATTTGCAGCTCAACGACCCGGATTCAGGCACCTGGATCGCTATTTACAGCTTCGCGGCCCTCGCTTGCTTCATGAGCATCCGAGAACTTTGGCCTTCCTGGGTGTTTTACGTGCTTGCGGCAGGTTACCTGGTCGGTGCGATACTGCAGTGGCCACCAGAATTCGAGGGTATTTTCTTTGGTGAAACTGCTATGAGAAGCCTCAACATCGAGCTCGCACGCGAGTCGCTCGGATTAGGCATTTGTGCAGTGGTGATGGCTGTTATCGGCAAATGGGGCTGATCAATCCCTGACCCATTCGATTTCCTTCAAACCGAATTCAAGTTCTTCCGGCTCGGTAGCCAATTTGACCCGCAACTTCCCAAGTTCGGTCACGTTGGTTACCGAGCCGCTTGTTATATCTCCCTTGTACAAAAATTTCACATGCTGCTGATAACCATACAAATGGCCCAAGTATTCGGCACGGATCGCATCGTGCTGGTTTCCCGACCTCAACCGGACATAGTAGACATCCAGGCATTTGAGCAGCTTGTGAAATTCCTCCGCCAACACGAATGATGACCCGGTTTCACGGCGCAGCGAAGTGGCGTAGCTATTTTCGAATTGCGACTGATTGATATTGACACCGATACCCACAATGGAATGGGCATACCGAACGCCCTGAAGCGAATTTTCAATCAGTACACCTACCGCTTTCTGGTTATTCATGTAAACATCATTCGGCCATTTCACCTTCGTATCGGGCACGTAGCTACCCAGGTATGCGCGTATCCCGAGCGCTGTGATCTGGCTGATCAAAAACTGGTCCTGAATGCGCAGGAATGCAGGTTTGAGTATGATTGAAAATGTAAGATTTTCGCCCGCATTGGCATTCCAGACCGTCCCGCGCTGGCCTCTTCCCTTTACCTGATTATCGGTAATGACAACCGTTCCTTCCTCAAACAGCCCCGCATGTACTATTTCAGCCGCTATGTCGTTGGTGGAATGACAAGTTGGCAGGTATATAACTTTTTTACCAATTATTAGCGTGTCCTGTGTAGAGTTGTACAATTTTTTTGTTTTACTTTAGGGTTTTAGAAAAGGAAATAACAACGCATGAAAGAACGCAAAAATAAAGAACTATCCTCAAAAGATCTCACCGAACTGGTTGTGAAGGGCATGACAGAAAAGAAGGGTTTGGACATTGCCATATTAGACCTCAGAAAAGTAAAAAATTCAATAACCGACTTTTTCGTGATTTGCTCGGGGAACTCCGACACTCAAATAGATGCTTTGGCCAGCTCGGTCGAAGATGAAGTTTATAAAATATCCAAAACAGAACCCTGGCAAAAAGAAGGAAAGGCGAATGGTGAATGGATTTTGATTGACTATGTCGACGTGGTCGCACATATTTTCAACAAAGAACGCCGCAAACATTACGATCTGGAAGAACTTTGGGGAGATGCAGAGGTGACATACCTGGAAGACTCCATGGTATAAAGGCCCGCCGGGCGAACATTAGCCCCGCCGGGATTGTTGTTTAATATATTTCCTCTTAATTAAAACGAACGAATGTCTGAAAACGATAACAAAAGGGGGCCACTCAACCCTAAAAGTCCTCAGAAGGGATATCAAGGTTGGATAATAGCCGCTCTGATCGCTACTATACTCGGAATCACGTACCTTAACCGCACATCGACAATCCGCGAAACCACTCAGAAGCGTTTCGAAAAAATGATGGCTGATAAGGAAGTGGAGCGCGTCACCATTGTGAATGACAAATCGGTGGAAGTTACGCTCAAGCCCGAGGCGCTCAAACTCGACAAATACAGGGTTGTTGCAAAGGAAAATAACTATTTCGGCGGGGAAAGTGCTTCTCACTACCAGTTTCAGGTAACGTCTGCAGAAACCTTCAAGAAGGATTTTGATAAGATGCAGGAAGGTGTCCCCGACGACGACAAAGTGCCTTTCGTGGTAGATACCCGTAACGACTGGACCAGCTTCCTCGGAACCTGGGGTTTTTTCATTGTTATGATCCTGGTGATGTACTTCATCCTCGGCAGAATGTCGGGTGGTGTAGGTCCTGGCGGCCAGATTTTCAATATCGGCCGCTCGCGCGCTACGCTTTTCGATGCGGAAAACAAGGTTAAAATCACATTTAATGATGTTGCCGGCCTGGACGAAGCGAAAGAAGAGATCAAAGAGATTGTAGAATACCTCCAGAGCCCTGACAAATTCAAGAAACTGGGTGCTAAAATCCCGAAAGGTGCATTGCTCGTGGGCCCTCCGGGAACGGGTAAAACGTTGCTCGCGAAAGCGGTTGCAGGTGAAGCAGGCGTGCCATTTTTTTCACTTTCAGGTTCCGATTTCGTGGAAATGTTCGTGGGTGTGGGTGCAGCGCGTGTGCGTGACCTCTTCAAACAAGCGAAAGAAAAAGCGCCTTGTATCATCTTTATCGATGAGATCGACGCCGTAGGTCGTTCACGTGGCCGTGGCGCAATGCCCGGTTCCAACGACGAACGCGAGAATACATTGAACTCTCTGCTCGTGGAAATGGACGGTTTTGCAACCGATTCCGGTATCATCATCGTAGCAGCAACCAACCGCCCCGACGTCCTCGACCCTGCATTGCTTCGTCCGGGACGTTTCGACCGCCAGATTTCGGTGGACAAACCGGACGTAATCGGTCGTGAGGCGATTTTCAAAGTGCATTTGAAGCCATTGAAACTGGCTACCGACGTTAATATCCAGAAACTTTCGTCTCAAACTCCTGGCTTTGCCGGTGCTGAAATCGCGAACGTTTGTAACGAAGCCGCGCTGATCGCCGCCCGTCGTAACCGCGAGGAAGTGACCATGCAGGATTTCCAGGATGCTATGGACCGCGTAATCGGTGGTTTGGAGAAGAAAAACAAGCTGATTTCACCGGAAGAAAAACAAATCGTGGCATACCATGAAGCAGGACACGCAGTGGCAGGCTGGTTCCTCGAACACGCCGATCCTTTGGTGAAAGTGTCGATCGTACCGCGTGGTGTGGCGGCGTTGGGTTATGCGCAGTATCTCCCGCGCGAGCAGTATCTGTACCGTACCGAGCAGCTCTTCGATGAAATGTGTATGACATTGGGCGGTCGTGCTGCGGAAGATGTAGTGTTCGGAAAGATCTCCACCGGCGCGTTGAGCGACCTTGAACGCGTAACGAAAGTGGCGTACAGCATGGTAACCATGTACGGTATGAACGAGCGCATCGGTAACATTTCGTTCTATGATTCGAAACAAACCGACTACTCATTCACCAAGCCTTACTCGGAATCGACGTCACAGGCGATTGACGAAGAGGTAAGAAAGCTCGTGGACCAGGCGTACCAATTCGTAAAAAACCTCCTGGTTGAAAAGCGCGATGCATTGGAAGTACTGGCGAAAGAGCTTCTTGAAAAAGAAATCCTTTTCCAGGCCGACCTCGAAAAGCTGATCGGTAAGCGTCCTTACGAAAAGGAAACGAGCTACCAGGCTTACATCAACCGTCGTTCGAACGAAGAAGCTGCGATCCACGAAGAAGTAGTGAAACAGACGCTCGAAAAAGACCGTAAAGAAGAAGAAATGGCGGAAGCCGAAAAAAGCGCCGACAACGAATAGGCACTTTTGAGTGAATAAAAACACAGATAGCCGGACAATTCAACCTGTCCGGCTATTATTTTTACAACATATAGTAAATCGTTTGACCCTAAACCTTCAAAGCATATGCCCTTTGAAATCTTCAAACAACAGTTCGGCGACCTTACCGAATATGTGATACACGAAACAACTACTGAAAACCGCTGCGTAGTCATTCCGGAACTAGGTGGTATCGTTCGGCAACTTTCCCTTCGTAAAGGACTGACACTGTTTTCCGTTCTGAAAACGCCTCCGACCCCGGCGGCACTCGTAGCCGACACCAAGAGCGCGAGCGAACTCTTGTTCCCATTCGCGAGCCGCATTCCCGATGGCAAGTACAAGTTTTTAGGTAAGGAATATCAGCTTCGCAAGAATGAAGACGGAGGCCTGAACGCCATTCACGGATTGGTACGCAAAAACCATTTTCATCTCGACGAACAGGTTATTCACGAGGATAATGCGTCCATTCAGCTATCCTACACCATCGATAATGCAGAAGGTTATCCGTTCCAGCTGCATTTCTCGGTACGTTATACATTGCATGCCGATGGCCGCTTCGAACTGAAATACGAGGCCAAAAACAATGGGCAATCACCTTGCCCGGCGATGTTTGGCTGGCATCCCTACTGGATGCTTGGCAACGAAGATGTGGAGGCCTGGAAGATCAACATTCCGTCGAAACGCCTGGTTACCTTCAACGAGAACCTGATCCCGATCGGTACCGAGCCATTCGACATGGCCATGCCGGCATTACTGCACCGGAAAGAGTTTGATAACTGCTTCATTGTAGAAGCCAACGGCCCGCACGCAGTGACAGAACTGATCTCGAAAAACCAGGATGTTACCCTGCGGATAGCGCAGGAAACCGGGGAAGGGAAGTTTAACTACCTGGTCGTATACACGCCGCCGGCGCGTGATTGCGTCGCCATCGAGGCATTGACAGCCAACGTAGATGCATTTAATACCGGTGAAGGCCTAAATATCCTCGCGCCCGGACACAGCATTGACGGCACGATCACGGTCAGCCTCACCTGAGGAGCCCTTTCGGTACCAATTGATCTTATGCCATAGCAGTTTCCAATGGGTCAGATACCCGATATGTGCCGCGACAATGGAAAGTTTATCCGACCATTTGTCGCGGTATTTTATATTGTAAAGAAAAATACGCAAGGTTTTGGTCTTCAACGACGGTCGCTTATTCTCCCAATGCGTGAGTATGTCCTTCAAAAAACGCTCCGAAGGATAACTTTCAGCCGCACCCGCATATTTCACGTAATCCCTGCCACAGAGAGACCCGGCTACACCCAGCGATTCCAGCAACAGTTTATGGAAGCCCTTCGCTTTGGTAACTTTGCTAATATATGCCCAATCCATCGAGTCCGCCGATTTATCGAGCAATCTCAGCAAATCAGCCATGTATTTCAGCTTGTCCCATTGCTCGACGCCGCCGTGGTGGATCACCAACATGATCAGCTGGATTTCCATTCCCGGAATCAGCACAGGTTTCCCCATCATATTGAATGCAACCAGATCCCCGGTCAAATCGTCCCATGTAAAATTGTAGCAATAGCGCGGATAAGTGCAGTTCCATTGTATTTCCAATGACTGCAATGCATGCTCTTCTACGGGCGTGAGGGGAAGCTGGTAATCGGTATTCAGGTAATCCTCAACAACAGCCTTCTCTTTCAGCAAATAATGACGGTAGTTGTCAGCGGCAAAACCCTGGTTGAGAAGGATATCCAGGCTTTTGAAAACATCTTCTTTACCAATAAAATAATCGATGTCACCAAATTCCCGTAATACGGGCTTGTCATAAAGCATCCAGGCCCACAATGCCCCTTTCATCGGGAAAGCGCGCACCTCGTTTTCAATCAGTCGATTATACAACCGGACGCAGATCCCTAGAAAGGCCATATTCGTAACAGCCTGCCCCAGCGTGAACTCCCGAAGCATTTTAAGCACGCTATCGGGAAGCGCCAACGCCTTCGCTTGCACATACTCAAAAGCGAGCGGCCTGATCTGGTGCCAGTTGACAAGGACTGAAAATCTTTGCGGGTCAAAGGGTTTGTCTTCGATTTCGAACGAGTGGTGCCCCGTCGGTAACACCGCCGCCTCGATCAGATGTGCCAGTTCGCGGGAAACTTTGGGCCGTTGCATCCTATTCCGCGATTAGTTGTTCACGGATACTCGCTTCCACCCACTTTTCCAGGTTTTCGAAACCTTCGGGCCTTCTTTTACGAAGCAACTCGGCAGTTTTGGCACATTGAATGCTTTGAAAGAAGTGCTTTTTGAGGTTGTCGCCATTCATAAGCTCCGCCGCAAGGGGAAAGTTGCGCAGCAATTCGCCAGGTATTTCAGCCAGATTCATCTGTTGAACTGCCGGCTTATTTCTGGCCCTATGCAGGAAAAATACCTTTTTCAATCGAACTGGCTCCGTCGGGAACTGCTCCCTGGGATGGTAAGCAAATTTCTTAACGCCCTCACTGACGGGTTCGAGATCGGATTCGGCATAATGCAGACCGCTGACAGTCTTTTCCCAGATTTTGAGCTGGGGGTAAGCAGGAAGGATCACCGGTTTACCGGTTTCATCAAATGTAATCGCAGTGAGATCGTCACTCAGCAACTTGCAACCCGCTTTAATAAACGCCGCTGCGGTGCTCGATTTCCCGGCGCCGGGCATACCCATAAAACACCAGGCCTCATCGGCTACCTCCACCGCACTGGCGTGAAGCAAAAAATATCCCTTTTGAAACAAAATGAGGCCCAATGCTTCACTCACGGTAAACAGACTGATGACATTAGCCTCCAAAGCCACGGGGGAAACAACCAGCTCTCTACCGCCGAAAGCCTTGAAAGACGCCACACCAGCCCAATCCAGAAATAGCGCCTGCTGTTGTTCATCCTGGCCGAAAAATGCCTTCACGCCCCGTCTGTGAATCGTCGTCGGACGCATGGCGGGTAGCTCCACGGCACCCTGACGGATATAAACGTCAGCGGCAGAATGCGGGTTGCCTTCGGCGAGTTCGGGCAGGAAAATTTCTGAATGGATATGGAGCCCGAAGGCGGTGTAATGGTGCATGTGTGTAAAGTACAAATTAAATCATTCCCAAACCCAGAGCCGTTTGTAGGAAACGGTATCAGGCCAACGCCCGATTATAATGTTACCGTTTTGCTCCACCCAGGCATGCGCCTCGAATTGTTTGGCAGGGTTGATCTCTATTCCTATTTCCAGGGTCAATGCAGGTGAATTGCGCAGCAGGTACTTGGTAGCAAGGGCACGCGGCAAGCACAATAGCTCAAATGGCAACAGGTTCGCCGCCGTATCCACCGCCCAAACGGTGCGCTCCATAGTTTCCGGCGCGGTCTCCTGAATCCGGCTCGGGCGGCTGAGCTTGTGGTACCATTTTCTGAATAGCGAAAAAGGAATGAAAAGGAGCCCGGCCTTGATCCACAGCAAACACCAGACGGCCCGCAGGAATATCCATTTCTCCGGCCCGGACAAGCTCCGCCATTTCCCTATCAGCTTACCGATTTTGCCCAAAATCTATTTGATTATTTCAACCAGTCTCTCGGAGATCAAATCCTTCAACAACCCCTCGGTATCGCGCTTGCAAGTGTCGGCGTCGACATCATACTCGCTGATCACCACGTCGCACAATGCTTCGATCGTCTGCGGCCCTTTCTCTAATGTTTCCCAGATCAGCACCCCCACTTCATCCAGACCGTAATAAGCTCCTTTGCTGTGGTTAAGAATGACCGTTTCCCCTGCAACTTTGGACGATATCTGTTCTGATGTAAGCTGGTATTTCATTCTGAAAAATTAAATCTGAAAGTATAATGTGCAACCGAACTGTACAAAGTTAGGCATTTTAATCACTCAATCTCAAACTTTATTCCCTGTGCCAGGGGCAATGCGGTGCCGTAATTGATCGTATTAGTTTGACGTCGCATATAAGCTTTCCAGGCATCCGAGCCCGACTCACGCCCGCCACCGGTCTCTTTTTCACCACCAAACGCACCTCCGATCTCCGCACCGGAAGTCCCGATGTTGACATTGGCAATGCCGCAGTCGGAGCCCCCGAATGACAGGAATCGCTCGGCATCGCGCAGGTCGTTGGTAAAAATGGCAGACGAAAGTCCTTGCGGTACATCATTTTGCAGCGCGATGGCTTCGTCGGCATCGTTATAACGGATCAGGTACAGGATCGGCGCGAATGTTTCATGCTGTACGATCGCCCAATGGTTTTCTACCTCCGCAATGCAAGGCGTAACATAGCAACCTGATGCATACTGATCTCCTTCCGGCACACCAGGCGCTACCACAAACGATCCTCCGGCCTGTTTGATCTGTTCTGTGGCATTCCGGTATTGCGCTACCGCCTGCTGATCGATCAAAGGTCCTACATGAATACCCGGATCCAGCGGGTTCCCGATTTTCAACTGCCCATATGCCTTTGCCAGACGGTTCTTTACTTCCTCAAATATTGATTCATGCACGATTAACCGACGCGTTGAAGTGCAGCGCTGGCCGGCCGTCCCTACTGCGCCGAAAACGATCGCCGGGATAGCGACTTTCAAATCGGCCGTCGGCGTTACGATAATCGCATTGTTCCCGCCCAGTTCAAGCAGGCTTTTACCTAATCTGCGGGCAACGGCCTCTCCTACCGACCGGCCCATCGGAATGCTGCCGGTAGCGGATACCAATGCAACCCGTGGATCCTGCGCGATCCATTCGCCCACATCGCGCCCGCCGGAAACAATGCACGATACGCCTTCCGGCACGCTATTGTATTTTAAAACATCCTGAATAATGTGCTGACAGGCAATCGCCGTGAGAGGCGTTTTTTCCGAAGGCTTCCACACGCACACATTCCCGCACACCCAGGCGATCATCGAGTTCCACGACCACACGGCCACCGGGAAGTTGAATGCTGAAATAATGCCTACGACGCCCAACGGATGCCATTGCTCGTACATGCGATGCTGCGGGCGCTCACTATGCATGGTAAGGCCGTAAAGTTGGCGCGAAAGCCCGGTGGCGAAATCGCAGATGTCGATCATTTCCTGAACCTCCCCGAGCCCCTCCTGCAAGCTCTTGCCCATTTCATAGCTGACGAGCGTGCCCAGCTCCTGCTTGTATTCACGAAGCTTCACCCCCATTTGCCGGACAATTTCGCCACGTTTGGGGGCAGGGGTGCTCCGCCAGGTTTTGAATGCGAGCGAAGCGGTTTCCACAGTCCGGTCGTAATCTGTGCGCGAGGTTTGCATTACCGCACCGATTTTCCGGCCGTCCACCGGAGAAAACGATTCCAGCAACGCGCCGCCGCTTTCCCAGCTAGATTGGCCGGTAGTTACACCATGATTGACATCCGCAATGCCCAGTTTTTCAAGTATTACATCTATTCCTTTCATACTTCTCAGCCTACATTCTTAAAAAACTGTCCATTCATCGTCTTGAAAAAATCATCCAGCCCAATGTCTTCCTGTCGGATAAACCCGTTTCCGGGCAACACGCCGTCGGCTACCATTTCCACTACCGACGCAATGGATGCTGCCGTTGTCCAGGAAATGGCCCGCCAATGCTGCCCGTCGATCTGAATAGGATGATAGGCCTGGTAAAACTCCTCCCTTTCGAGGTGGTTGCCTTTCCAGCCTTCCACCACCGCATATACATACACCACGTCCTGCTGCACGGGCGGCTTGGCCTCCGTCAGGATTTCCTCTACCAAGGCACGTTTGTCTTTCAGGCACAGCTCGTACAGCACGAAACGCATCAGGTTGCAATGCCCGGGGTAGCGAATGGTTTTGTAATTCAATGTATCCACCTTTCCTTCCAGCGTTTCGCACATGGTGGCAAGGCCTCCGGAAGTACTGAATGCCTCGAATTCCTGCCCTTCGATATTGATCATTTCAATACCTTCGAGCGATGGGACCATCTTGCGGACGCCGTTATGGATCACCTCGGCGTCGTTCAGGTACTCGTTCACTACCCCTGCGGGTGACCACGTGAATGAGTAACCCATTTGCCCGTTCGGGTAGCGCGGCAAGGCGCCTACCCGCAGCTCTATGTCCCGGATTTTGGTAAAACGTTTGGCCAGATCCATGCCCACAATACCAATAAAGCCCGGCGCCAGCCCGCATTGGGGTGCAAGCACGCTGCGGCTGTCTTTGGCCATTTCACGGATGGCGGCGGTGGTAGGGACGTCTTCGGTGAGGTCGAAATAATGGATACCCGCCTTGTGCGCGCGCTGCGCGATGGGCAGGTTGAGATTGTAGGGCATACAGGACACCACCGCGTCGAAACCGGCCAATGCCTTATCCAGAAATGCGCCGTCGTTCACATCGCCGGCCACTACATCGAAGGGCAGTTGCACAGCCGGCTGGGCCTTGTCGACCCCGGTAACCTGGAAACGTTTGCTCAGCAAAGTCGCTACGAGCGAGCCTACTTTTCCTAATCCGATCACAAGTACTTTTTGCATGTATAGTTTAAAATGGTTTTAGTTGAAATTTTTGAAGCTATTTTGAAAGATAGAAAAAGAAATTGCAGTTTTTAAAACTTGCATGTCATTTTTGTAGGACAAATCAGGCATTATGACGATTACTATTGTGGGCGGCGGCGCTTCGGGTTTTATGGCGGCGATTACCGCGGCAGAGACGTTTCCGGACGCTCGCATTACCATTCTTGAAAAGAGCAGGACGGTCCTTAACAAGGTCCGCATTTCTGGCGGCGGCAGGTGCAATGTCACGCACCGGCCCCACGAGTTGCGCCATTTCATTAAAAATTATCCGCGAGGCGAAAAGCTCCTCCGCAAACTCCTGCCACATTTCGATGCCGACGCAACAGTGGCGTGGTTTGAAAAAAGAGGCGTTAAGCTCAAAACCGAAGCCGACGGGCGCATGTTTCCCATCACAGATTCATCCCATACCATTATCGAATGCCTCGTTAAAACAGCCCGCAACCTGAATATCGAGATCAGGACGAGCGTGCAGGTAGATTCTTTTGAGAAAACGGGCGACACATTCCATTTGAAGATCGTCAATGGCGAGCCCATTTTAACCGATCGCCTGTTGATCGCTACCGGAGGCTATCCGCGAGTGGAAAGTTTCGATTGGTTGGAGGAACACCGGCACGTAATCGTACCGCCCCTGCCTTCGCTTTTTACATTCAATACGCCCGACAATTACTTGCTGCCGCTGGCCGGTGTTGCTGTGAAAGATGCCTTGGTTAAAATAGCGGGTACCAAGCATGAATGGCGCGGGCCGCTGCTCATCACCCATTGGGGGTTCAGTGGGCCGGCGGTGCTGAAACTCTCAGCCTGGGGTGCACGCGACCTCGCCGAAAAGGATTATCATTTTACTTCCCGGATCAATTGGCTGCCGGATATGAAGGAGCAGGAAGTGCGTGACTTTTTACTGGCCGAAAAAACGAATACGGCCAAACAGCAAATCGCCTCCCACGCCAAGTTCGGGTTACCTTCGCGGCTCTGGAAAGCATTCACCGAAAAAACGGAAATACCCGACACATTGCGTTGGGGCGATGCGAGCCATAAGGTACTGAACCGCATGACTGAGCTCCTTACCAACAGCCAATATGAGGTGAAAGGCAAAACCACTTTTAAAGAAGAATTCGTGACCTGCGGCGGTATTGCCCTGGCCGATATCGACCCGGAAACATTGCAAAGCCGCTCCCTACCCGGTCTTTTCTTTGCCGGAGAAGTAATGGACGTCGACGGCATTACCGGCGGGTTTAATTTCCAGAATGCCTGGACGACGGGTTACATTGTGGGAAAAAACATTGGCATTTAATCCCCGGCCATTGTATCGAAGTACGCCCTCACCTTTTTCGCCCGGTCGAGGCCGATAAGGTCCGTGAGCGTCTCGACGGAACTCTCGCGTATCGCGCGCACGGAGCCGAAATGCTTCAAAAGCTTCGTGGCCGTTACTTTTCCGACCCCCACAACGCCTTCCAACTCGCTTACCAGGCTTGCCTTGCTCCGTTTGTCGCGGTGGAAAGTGATCGCAAACCGGTGCGCTTCGTCGCGGATCTGCTGGATCAATTTCAGCGATTCCGATCGCTTATCAATATATAATGGAAGCGGATCTTCCGGAAAATAGATTTCCTCCAACCTTTTGGCAATGCCAATAATAGGCACCTGCCCGTAAATGCCCAGGCTTTTCAATGCATCGCAGGCCGCACCCAGTTGCCCCTTGCCACCGTCAATCACGATGAGATCAGGCAAAGGCTGCTCTTCGGCGATCAGGCGCAGGTACCGGCGCGAAACGATCTCATTCATGGATGCGAAGTCGTTCGGGCCTATTACTGTTTTGATATTGAAATGGCGGTAATCCTTTTTCGACGGCTTTCCATCCTTGAAGCATACCATCGAAGCTACCGGATTGGTCCCCTGGATGTTGGAGTTATCGAAGCATTCGATGTGCCTTGGCAACGTTTTGATCTGCAAATCGGCTTTCAAGCGGATCAATACCCGGTCCTTTTTGGAAGTCGTGGCAGATGCTTCCACCTCGCGGCGCTCGGTTCTTTCCCTTCTGAAATACATCACATTTTTCATCGACATATCCAGCAGCTTCTTCTTGTCGCCGATTTGAGGGACCGTCACTTCCAGCCGCATGTCGAGATCCGGTTTAAGGTTTGAAACCAGTTCTTTCGCCTCCGAACCATAAGTAGAGCGCATTTCTACGATCATCATGGCAAGGATTTCCATATCGCTTTCGTCGAGTTTCTTCTTGACTTCCAGCGTCTGCGTCGCAACCATGTAGCCTTCCTTGATCTTCATGAAGTTCAGATAGGCAGCTTCCTCGTCGGACACGATCGTGAGCACGTCGATATTACCGATGCGGGGGTTAATGACCGTCGCCTTGCTCTGGAAATTAGACAAATGCTCGATCTTCGTCTTCCAGGCGTGGGCCTTCTCGAACGCCATTTGCTCCGCGGCTTCGAGCATTTTTTCTTTGAAATACTGCTGCGGCAACGATAGGTTACCTTTTAATATATTATGTACCTGCTCGATCTCCGCATTGTATTCGTCTTCCGCCTGCAATCCCTCACAAGGCCCTTTGCAGTTACCAATGTGGTATTCCAGACAAACTTTGAATTTTTTGGCCTCTATATTCGACTTCGTTAGCAGCAGCTGGCATGAGCGGATCTGGTACAATGCCTTAAACATGTCGAGCAGCGTGTGCATCGAGCGTAAATTGGCAAACGGGCCATAAAAAGTGCCCTTGGTACGGTCCATATTCCGCGTCGGAAACACGCGCGGAAACGGCTCGTCGGTAACACAAATGAATGGGTAGGTCTTATCGTCCTTCAGCAGGATGTTGAATTTGGGTTGTAATTGCTTGATCAGCTGGTTTTCCAGCAGCAATGCATCCCATTCGCTCAAAACGATGGTAAATTCGATCCGACGGATCTGGCTCACGAGCCGCTTGGTTTTACGGTCGTGCTGGTTATTCTTCAAAAAGTAGCTCGAAACCCGGTTACGCAGGCTTTTGGCCTTTCCTACATATATCACCTCACCGGTTTCATCGAAATACCGGTACACACCGGGATCGAGAGGAATTTTGGCGAGTTCTTCTTTGTAATTGAATTCAGACATTGATTGAGATTTAGGACTAAACGGCGCCCCTGTTGAAGAAAAACAACCGCGTCAATTGAAAAGTTGCGTCACTCACGAGCTGGAATGCTTCGCTTTGGGCGGCATTCAGGTCCATGGGTCGGTTCAAAACAGAGACAGCGTAGGTAATACCCACCGCACGGGCCTGTTCCGGGGTGATTTGCAAAGTGCCGCAAACAACGGCCAGCGGCACATGGTGGCTTTTGCATAACCCTGCCAGTCCTTTTACGACTTTCCCAGCCAGCGTCTGCTCATCCACTTTTCCTTCTCCCGTAATCACCAGATCCGCATGGGCCACCAGCGAGGCAATGTTGCATTGCTCCATTACAATGCTGATACCATCTTTCAGTTCCGCATTCAGAAACCACATACAACCCGCACCGAGCCCTCCCGCTGCACCCGCGCCCGGCACCAGGCTCACGTCCCGCCTGAATGCGCGCGTGGCTACCTGTGCGAGGTTTTCCAATCCCTGGTCGAGCTGCATCACCATCTCAGGATCGGCGCCTTTTTGCGGTCCGTAAACAACTGCGGCACCTTCTTTGCCAAACAATGGGTTCGTCACATCGCAAGCCACTATTACCGACACCAACGCAAGCCGGGGATCAGCATTATGCGTGTCGATCGACGCGATTTTTGCCAGCGATCCGCCATTCGGCAGCAATGTATGCCCCTCGGCATCTTTGAATGCATAGCCAAGCGCTTCGGCCATTCCGATGCCGCCATCAGTAGTAGCGCTCCCGCCGATTCCGAGAATGATCTTTTTTACACCTCGATCCAATGCATCCACAATAAGCTGGCCTGTACCAAATGTGCTTGTACGAAGCGGATTGCGTTCCTCTGTTTTCAGTAATCCGAGGCCCGAAGCTGCGGCCATTTCAATAAATGCAACCTGATGATCTTCTGAAAGTCCGTAGGTAGCTTTGACCGGCCGGTTCAGCGGATCCATTACCGTTACCGTCACTTCCGAGCCATTGGCCTGCTGCGTCAATATCTTCGAAGTCCCTTCACCGCCGTCAGCCAGCGGGATCGCCGTCACTTTTGCATGGGGGTATGCCCTTTTAACGCCATCAGTAACGGCAACGCATACTTCCGCAGCTTCCAGCGAGCCGCGAAACTTGTCAGGGGCAACGAGAATATTCACGGGCAAAGGGATATTAAATGTGTCAGAATAGAACGCCTTCGTCGTCGGACCTTGACGGCGGGATGTAGGTATCGGTACTGTCGGTCGCTACGCCGCCGCATTCGCGAACGTAGTTTTCGGGCTTGGTAAACGGCATTTTACGATACTGCACCAGGGTTGGATCAGCGTATACCTTTTGCATAAACAATCCCCACGCCGGCATCGCAATGCGGCCGCCTTGTCCATAGGCAATGGTCCGGAAGTGAATGCTGCGGTCTTCGCCGCCGACCCAAATACCCGACACCAGGTTTTGCGTCATACCCATAAACCAACCATCCGAGTAGTTCGAAGTAGTACCTGTTTTGGCTGCGATCTCATTCCCTTCGGTCACGCCGTATTGACGTAAACGACCGGCCGTTCCTCCCGGATCTTCCACCGCGCCCCGCATCAGGTACAACATATTATAGGCCATATTGGCACTGATTTCCTGGTTCTGTTTCTGGAAGAATTCCTGCAATACATTACCGTAACGGTCTTCAATGCGCAGGATCGTCATCGGCTCTGTCCTGTGCCCCCCGTTCGCAAATGCGCAATAAGCGCCCACCATTTCATACACCGAAACATCACTGATCCCCAAACAGAGCGATGGTACTTCCTGCAATTTGGACGTAATACCCAGCTTATGTGCATATTCGACCACCGCTTTCGGTCGTACCATTTTCATCAGGTAAGCACTCACGGTGTTTACCGATTTACCCAAAGCCTGCCGCAACGACAGCGACTGATAAGAATACTTGTTATTGGAGTTTTTCGGTGACCATCCGCCCGGTACGCCATCGGAGAGCCCAAAATAAATGGGTTGATCGGTCACATGATCACACGGAGTGAGGAAGTTCTTATCCAATGCCGACACATATACAAATGGCTTGAAAGTAGACCCTGGCTGCCGCGATCCCTGTTTTACGTGGTCGTATTTGAAATACTTGAAATTAATACCTCCTACCCACGCCTTCACGTGCCCGTTACGCGGGTCCATGGACATCATGCCCGCGCGCAGGAAGCGCTTGTAATAAGCAATAGAGTCCAGAGGGCTCATAGTCACTTCCTTCTCGCCATTCCAGGTAAAAACCTTCATTCTGTAAGGTTTCTTCATGATTTTCCACGCTTCCTCCTCGCCCAGGTCTCTTTTCAGGGAAATGAAATGCGGTGAGCGCTTTGCGGCGGTGGTGATGAAACCTGGGATTTCCTTGCCATTATCGAAAGTCCACGGGTTACGGCCTTTCCAGTGCTCGTCGAACAGCTTTTGCTGTGCTTTCATGTGCTCGGTCAATGCGGCCTCCTGGTAGCGTTGCATGCGCGAGTCGATCGTCGTATAAATACGCAGACCACTTGTATACAAGTCGAGATCGGTGTCGTTCTCTTCATTGTACAGCTTTACCCAGCTTTTGAGGTACCCGCGCATAGACTCGCGGAAATAGGGCGCCAGGCCGGTGTTATGGCTATCGACCGTAAAATTCAGGCCGAGCGACTTTTCCTTATACTTCTCAAAATCCTCTTCGCGGATGTAATCGTACTTATACATCTGCGCGAGAACTGTATTTCTGCGGTTCAATGCATTGGTCGGGAAGCGCAGCGGATTAAACAACGTCGGGTTTTGCAGCATGCCTACCAGCAATGCCGCTTCGGTGACGTTCAGGTCCCAGGGCTCCTTATCGAAATAAGTTTTGGAAGCTACTTTGATACCGTAAGTATTGTTACCAAAAGAAACCGTATTGAGGTACATCTGCATGATTTCCTGCTTGGTATACTTCCTCTCCAATACGACTGCCAGCACCCATTCCTTCGTTTTGGCAATCACAATGCGTACAACCGGAATCTTGCCCAGCAATCCTTCATATTCTTCCGAACGGGTATTGAAAAGGTTTTTGGCGACCTGCTGCGTGAGCGTACTACCGCCCCCGGAGCTGGAACTCCCCGAAACGACGCCTTTAAATACCCGTGCAAGGCTTCGCGGGTCGATACCCGAGTGGTTTACAAAACGTGCATCCTCCGTCGCGACCAGCGCGTCGATGAGGTTGGGGGAAATCTGCGCAATGTCGATCGGCGTCCGGTTTTCAAAGAAGTATTTACCCAGCGATTTGCCATCTTCGCTGATGAGCTCCGATGCCAATTCACTCTTCGGGTTTTCGAGCGTTTTCAGGTCCGGCATGCCACCGAACAACCACAAAAAATTAAAACTGACGGCAACGATGTAGAATATGATCAGACCCAGTCCCAGGCCAACGATCCGCCAGAGACGGACAATGGTGCGCCGATACTTTCCGGGTTGCAATTCAATCATAGATGTGGGGTGATAGGTTACTGGAAAAGGCAAATATACGATTTCAGCCTATTATCTCTTGCCCATCGACAGGGAATTGAATTCCTGCATTTCTTTCAGACGGGGCAGGTAAATGCTGGTGGGATAGAGTCGCATAAACTCGGTAATGGCTTGTGCATAGGCCTCCTTACCTCTCACTTTGCCGATCAAAAATACGCGCAGCAATGCGAACTTGTCTTCCATGGAACTGCCTTTGTAGGACGGCAGGTTTTTCTCGATATCTTCGAGCGCTTTGGTGTAATTGCCGTCCGCGTACAGCTTGTACATGGCTTCATACTCTTTCGTCGCATTGCCGGATGTACCTCCCGTGTCGGTCGTTTTATTGACCAGGCGCGCATACGTAGATGCAGGGTACTCGTTCAGTAACTTCGATTTCCAGGATTCCTTCTGGGCGGCATTCTCTTCATTACTCAGGAAAAGCAGATAATAGATTTCATCCTTATATTGGGTTTTAGGATACTCCGTCAGCACACGCTCAAATGCCGCAATGGCGCGGTTCGACTCTTTGAGGTCAAACCGATAGATCTTACCCAGATTATAAAGCGCATCTTCTTTCTTCTTCTGGGATACCGCGAATGCCGTATCCGACAGCGGAACGTCCTTTTTAAGCAATGCATGCACCTGATCCCATTCCGGTGTACCTTTTTTGAGGCCGGTATTCTCCTGCGTTGCCTGCGCGACATTGCTGCTGTCCGCTCCACCCGCTGCATTATTCCCTGAGAGCGTGCGCAACGGGCGACTGCTCCGGCGCCAGTCGTCTTCCAGCGGACGGTTACCCCAGGCCCTTTTAAAGTCTATTTTCCCTTTATTAACCAATGCAGGGTCGAACAGCTCGAAACGGCGCTCGCCGCCAGTTACCAGTGGGTTCCCTCCGCCTTGCTGCATGCTTGCATTCTGTGCAGCGATTTGCGCTTTTCTTGCCTTTTCCTCTTCTTCGAGGCGCTTTTTCTCCTTCGCTTCGATGATCTGGTCGATCTTATTATCCAGTTGTGCCGGATTCATTTTCGCCAATCGCTGGAGACTGTCCTCGGCCGAAACAATGGTGTATTGCGTCACAAAGTTGTCGAGTGCACGTTTTCTGTCGGCAACGAGGCGGTATTCAGGCGCTTCCTGCGGCAGAATGGCCAACGCGCTGTCGTAATAGGCCTTGGACATTTCAAAATCTTCGAGTGCTTCATATTCTATCCTCGCCAGTTGCAGATAGGTGTAAGCCTTTTGCTGCATATTCCCTTTGGACGCCGCCGCCGCCATTTGCAAGTACTTCACCGCTTCCGGGACCTGCTTTTTGTGTTCGGCCAGTAAGCCCATTGTGAAATATACATGGTCTTTCAAATCGTCGTTTTTACGATCGCGGAGCATTTTATCAAAGCCCACGTTGGTAACATCGCGCTTCGGATCCAGTACCACCTCGTTTTGCAGGGAATTCATGTTTGAATAAAAGCCGAGGTCGTAATTGGGTTTGTTCCTGTTTACGCTCTTGTAATGCTTGTTGGCCAAGGCATATTGTCCGAGGCGGTCGTACATCTGCGCGGCAGCGAAATGAATGCGGGCCGTTTCGATCGATTTTTTCAAAAGCGGGAATGTCTCTTCCAGGATCGCCACGGAGGTAAGGTATTCTCCGTTTTGCTGGTGCAAATAGGCTTTGGTAAGGTAAAAATCACGCTGTGAGACCTTACCAAGCGGCTGCTGGCTCAGGTATTCGGCTACGCCCAATGCATTGGAATAATCCTTATGCTCGATGTACGCCCGCATGAGCAGGATCAGGGCGTTGTTTTTGTCGTTCTCGTCGCGTCCGTTGGCATATACGTAACGTAATGCTTCCAGGCCATCCGCCCATTGCCCGAGGTACAACCTCGATTTACCCAGAAGGATATAGCTATTGTCGATCCACTTACTGTTCTGATGCTTCTCCGCTACAATTGAGGCTTTTTTAATTGCGTCCTGCAACTTTGGCTTCACGGGCTGGGCGAGGATCGAATCCATCGGAAGCAATATCGGTAGCAGCTGGTTATAGTTTTCCTTATAAGCCTTCTTCATTTCAAACTCCGCCTCTGCCATATCCTGCTCGGCCATGAAATAGGCATTATACCGCGCCGCTACGTTGTGAAAAGTGATTGCACCCGGCCGTGAGCTGTACTGCGAACAGGCAGCCGCGACGATAATCATGACAAGTAGCGGTAATGTGCGTCGGATATGGGAGGTAAAACGGTCGATCACGAAATTGACTTTATGGGATGTTCGTCTTTGTGTCAGGTTGCAAACCTAAAACGGCATTTTCAATAAATACGTATCGAAGATAATGCCATTTGCAAAATTTGAAGCAATTTTACCCCGATATTCTACCATTGTTTTCCAACCGGGTTTCCAACCGGGTACTCAACCGAAACGGGCAACTGCTGCATTATGGAAGATCCGAAAAAGCCTCTGGACAAAGATCAGTCATCGCGCTTCCTGAAGTACTCGGGGATGGCGACGCAAATGCTGGGCACTATCCTGGTGTTCACTTACGGCGGTTACAGGCTCGACGAGTGGCAGCAGAACAAGGTACCGGTATGGACGCTTGTGCTTTCGTTAACCTCGATTGCCGCATCGCTTTACCTCTTAATAAGAAGTTTTACCAAACAATAATTGCTCCTCCCCGACTCACGCGTATGCTACGTACCCTGATCGCAACCATTTTGCTGGGAATTGTATTTTTCCTTGCTCAAAGATTCCACGCCGATTCTTTCCTGCATCCTTATATATGGTATATTCTCGTATTCTTTTTCGGGCTCGCTTTTCTCGTCCATCGGCTGATGGAGTTCGGAATGCGGAACAAGCGTGAGAAATTTGTCACATTTTACATTTCAAGCATCGTTGCGCGGATCATTCTGAGCATCATTTTCATTGGCTTGTTTTTGTATAAAGGGCTAACTGATTCATTCCTATTCGTTATCAACTTTTTTGCACTCTATTTATTTTATACATGCTTTGAAATATATGGTTTGTATCGTAACTTGCGCCGCGATTGACAAAGCATAGTATTTCAAGCATTTATGTATACCCATCTGAGACGGTTTTTTACTATCGCCCTTATAGCGGCAACATGCGTTTTCAACCTCCCGGCCCGCGCCGACGAACCTACCCAGCACGAAGCTGACAAGGTCGCCCAGGCTGTGAACGAGGAGGAGCATAAAATTGAACATAAGCTTGAAGAGCACGAAGCGAAGTTCAACATCGGTGAGATGATCATGCACCACATTGCAGACTCTCACGAATGGGAGTTCTCCCACGGTGTTTCTCTGCCGCTTCCAGTGATTCTTTATTCAGAAGACCGCGGTTTAGAGGTTTTCCTTTCTTCCAACTTCCACAACGAGCACCACGAATACAACGGATACCACCTGGTACACGGCGAGTCGGAGCAAATCGTGCCGGTTGACGAAGCCCGTAAAATTTACGATTTCTCGATCACCAAGAACGTAGCATCGATGCTCATCAGCGCGGTGATCCTGATCCTTGTTTTCACAAGCGTTGCCGGCTGGTACAAAAACAGCAAAGGCAAAGCGCCAAAAGGTTTCGCATCTGCGATGGAGGTAATCATCCTCTTCATCCGCGACGAGGTAGTGAAGCCAAACGTAGGACCGAAATACGAAAAATACCTTCCTTACCTGCTCACGTTGTTCTTCTTCATCCTGATCAACAACATCATGGGTCTGCTTCCGGGCTCGGCTAACCTTACCGGTAACATTGCTGTAACCATGACATTGGCTGTGCTGACATTCATCATCGTTCACCTGAACGCGAATGGCAACTACTACAAACACCTTTTGAGCCCTCCGGGCGTACCTGGTCCGCTGTTGCTGATCATGATCCCGGTTGAGATCGTAGGTGTGTTCATGAAACCATTCTCTCTGATGGTCCGGTTGTTCGCCAACATCACAGCAGGCCACATCATTCTCCTGAGCTTGTTCGGTCTGATCTTTATTTTCCAAAGCTTTGTGATCGCCCCGGTTATCTCCCTGTTCGCATTGTTCCTGAACTTCATCGAGATCATGGTAGCATTCATTCAGGCGTTTATTTTCACACTATTGTCGTCCATGTACATCGGCACCGCTATCGAAGAGCACAGCCACGACCACGGACACCACTGATTCTGAATCTCTTTTTTATTAATTTATATTTTAAACAAACAAATTATGTTCGCTCAAATTTTGCTTCAAGCTGCTGAACAAGGTGGTGCAGGTCTTGCAGTTTTCGGTGCTGCTATCGGTGCAGGTCTTGCTGCTATCGGTGCAGGTCTTGGTATTGGTAAAATCGGTGGTAGCGCTGTTGAAGGTATCGCCCGTCAACCAGAAGCTGCTGGTGCAATCCAAACTGCTATGTTGATCATCGCGGCTCTTATCGAAGCGGTAGCGCTTTTCGCAGCGGTAATCTGTCTGCTTATCTCTTTCAAGCTTTAATAGAGCTTCCCGAAAGGGTAACGCTGCCCCGGCGCGCTAGGCCCGGATGCGGTGTAAAAACATGCTCGTGGAAGCATTAGGCTTCCACGAAATTTTAATAAGAAGAGAGAAGATTTTAGATCGTTCTTACACTCAAAAACTCATTTAACTATGTCATTGCTTACTCCAAACCCAGGCCTTATTTTCTGGATGCTGGTAGTATTTTTGCTGGTAGTGTTCATCCTGTCCAAATTCGCGTGGAAACCCATCCTGAAAGGTTTGAAAGACCGTGAAAACGAAATTCAGGGAGCTTTGGACCTCGCAGAAAAAACCCGTGCTGAAATGGCACAATTGAAGTCGGACAACGAAAAACTGATCGCAGAAGCTAATGCAATCCGTGACCAGATCCTTCGTGACGCGAAAGATGCATCTGACAGAACCATCGCCGAGTCAAAAGACAAAGCGGCTGTGGAAGCACAAAAAATCATCGAAAGCGCACGCGAAACTATCCGTAACGAACAAGCGGTAGCCGTGAGCAAAATCAAGAAAGAAGTTGCTACGCTTTCATTGGAAATCGCTGAAAAAGTATTGCACCGTGAATTGGAAGACAAAGGAGCTCAGGAAAAACTGATCGCTGACCTTGCTTCATCTGCGCGTCTTAACTAATCAGCATTTAAAATCTAATTCCGATGTCAGTAAGTATTGTAGCATCCAGATATGCAAAATCGCTGATCGAGCTCGCGAAAGAACAAAACGTTCTGGATACGGTTTATCAGGATATGCTGCTGTTCAAAGAAACAGCGGACCAGAACCGCGGCCTGATGCTTGCATTGAAAAGCCCGGTGGTACGTCACGAGAAGAAATCAGGGATTCTGAAAGGCCTTTTCAAAGAGCGTGTAAGCCCGGTTTCCTTCGCGATATTCGATATTATCACCAAGAAAAACCGGGAGGCTATCCTCGACGAAATCGCGGTGGAATTCATTAAAGCCTATAATGTTTACAAGGGAATCGAAAAAGCGACGGTGGTAACCCCTACTCCGCTGACCGACGAGCTTCGTAAGCAATTCACCGATATTGTTGCCAAGGCAACCGGAAAAACGGTTCAGCTTGCCGAGAAAGTAGACAATGCTCTGATCGGCGGATATGTGTTGACAGTAGGCGACCGCCAGATCGACGCTTCACTGCGCAGCCGTTTGAACGAACTCAAATTACAGTTAGTAAACTGAAATTTTTATCTGCATAATTTGGAAGACCCGGCTGCTATGCGGCCGGGTCTTTTTTTATACTAAACTTTCATCTTCACGACGTTCTTGAAGCTGGTTTCGATAGCCTGCACCGGCGGCACTTTTGCTACGTCCTGCTCTACAAAGAAATGCGTCATTCCGGCTAGCTTACGGTTATCAAAGATCTTCTTAAAATCGATCGAACCGGTTCCTACCTCTGCAAATGAACCATCCTTTTTATCGATATCCTTTACGTGCCACAGCGGGAAACGGCCCGGGTATTTCTTGAACAATGCAACCGGATCAATACCTGCTTTTACAGCCCAGTACAAATCGAGTTCCAGTTTCACGAGCTTCGGATCAGTCTTTCCGGCAATGTAGTCGTAAGGCAATTCGCCGCCGATTTTCTTGAATTCGAAATCGTGGTTGTGGTAACCAAATTGAAGGCCGGCCTTCTTCGCAACTTCACCCGATTTGTTGAACAGGTCCACGTAGCTCTTGTACTGATCAATCGTCTTGCGCTCCGATTCGGTTAGGTACGCGCAATTCACGTATTTCTGGCCCAGTTCCGCTGCGTCGTCGACTGCTTTCTGCCAGCTGTTGCTCAATGTACCTTTGGCCGTTTTGTTCTCCACACCGGCTCCATAATGACCGCTCACAGGGTTCAAGCCCAAATCTCCGAGGATCTTTTTGAACTCCTTAGGCGTTTTGCCGAAGAACTTGCCATCCGAATAGCCGTAAAGCTCCACTTCTTTATAACCGATCGCCGACACTTTTTTCAGCGTGCCAAGAAGGTCTTTCGATATTTCATTACGCAGCGTGTACAATTGCAAACCGATTGGCGAAGGGGCTTTTACATCCAGGCTCAGCTTGGAGAGCATAGGAGTAGCCAGCATGAACGCGCCGGCTTTGAGGAACGATTTCCGGGAAATCTTTTCGTTGTAATCCATTGGGTTAATGATCAAAAATGTAAAAAATAAACTACGGGGTAATATCAACGGCGCCAGACGCCGAAAGCTTGCGCTTCGTATCGTCGTCCAGTTTCCATTCCTGTGTGAAGTAATTATCGATCAGCAGGTTGGCGGATGAATCTTTGAAAAAAATAATGTCTTTGAATTCCGGAAGCTTGCGGTGCATAACCGAGACAAACGGAAAACCCTCGTCCTTCACCCCAGTCCACCACGGCAAACCCGAGCTGATAGCCACATAATGCCCGTCCATTGGCAGAACATAAAACAGTCCATGGGTTGTGTCCCCCTTCTTCAGATGCACGGGAAGCATATCGGCATGCTTCGCGATCAGCGCATTGGTTTCCTTCGTGCCAAACAATATAAGGTTGGAGCTTTCAATATCGCTCGGGCGCACTTCCTTGTCCGCCAGCACACGTGGAAAGAACATGATCCGACCCAAAAACTCACCCCGGTACTGCGACCAGCTCGCAGCCTGCGTAGCAATATCGACACGCTTTTTCAGCTCTTCGGGCGAAGGATTATCAGCCGTCCCGTACACATACACGTGACGTGCAGCAAATGATGCGTAAATCGGCCCTTCGGCACCTTTTTTCTTACCTGTGTAAATGGACATGATCGTCGCACCCTCCACGGCCCATTTGCCACCTGCCGACTCGCGGAAGAAGGTTACCACGCTATCCGTCCTCGCACTCACATTTGAACCGTCAATTTTCAATGTTAATGCAGCGCCCGGCTTGAATTTCGGATGATCTTTCAGGTTCAGGGTAAACTTTTCCAGGTTTTGTGTTTTGATATCCAATGCGTTCTCCTTCGTAAACTTGGCATCGATCTCGGCTAGTTTACCATAAGCAAACCGGTTGAACGTTACCCAAAACGCCTTATCATACTTGTATTGCTTACTCACAAACCGCACGCGGTCTGGATGCGGGTTGCGTTTGAAATCGTCGAACCACTGGAAAATGTACTCGTTATCGTAAGCATTCACCCAGCTGTCGTGCTTCACATCGACAAACTCTTTGTAACTCACCTCCGCACCTAAATCCTGCAAGTGGCTCACCCATTTCTGGGTACCTGCCACCGGTACTACCGGGTCGGCATCGCCGTGGAAGAAATGCACGGGAAAGTTGGTCGCGTTAGGCGCGAGCTCGAATGTACCTGAGGGTGGTGCGGGACATACAGGCGCGATGGCTGCCCATATATCCGGGCGTGTGAGGCCGATCCATAAAGTACCTCCCCCACCCATTGACAGGCCCGTCAGGAAAGTACGATCCTCATCGATTTTAAAGCGCTTTTTTACGTCTGCCAACACGTCGTACACATCCTGCTCGGGTATACCCTGGTAACCGGCCGTTCCGCGTGCATAAGGCGAGGCCACAATGTAATCGACATTATCCCATTTCGGAAAGTCGCGGGTGGCTTCCACGTCAGTTTCTCCGTCGGCATTGCTTTTACCGAAAACACGGCGTAATGCGAGCCGGTGATTGGAGCCTGCTCCGTGCAGCATGATCACGAGCGGGTACGTTTTATTTTCGTCGAAATTTTGTGGAAGATATAGGCCGTAGGGCTGCTCCGTGTCGTCGGCGTCGGAGAAAAATGTAAGGACCTGAGGGCCAGAAGGCAATTTTTGTGCAAGAACATTGGCATGAATAGTTGCAAGACTGAGCGTTAGGCTCAGCACAGCGTTTTTCCAGTTAGGTCCCATTAGTTATACGAATTTTCGATGGCTAAATATAAATAAAAAAGGCAGGCCTTCCGACCTGCCTTCTAAGCTACTTGTGCTTTCGGAGCATTGCAAATCTAGTTTGCGAGCTCTTCTTCCTTCTTGCGAACACTAATAACGAGTTGTTCACTCTTTTCTTCATGATCGGCTACCAATACATCACCTTCGCGCAGGTCGCCTTTCAATATTTCTTCCGCTACGGGATCTTCAAGGTATTTCTGGATCGCCCGGTTCAACGGACGCGCTCCGTATTGCGGATCGTAGCCTTTGTCGGACAGGAAGTCTTTCGCAGCGATAGTCAATTCGATTTCATAACCGAGACCTTTCACGCGGCTGAACAATTTGCCCAGTGAAATGTCGATAATGCGGTGCAAATCTTCACGTTGCAGCGAGTTAAACACGATCACATCGTCGAGACGGTTCAGGAATTCCGGAGAGAATGCTTTACGCAATGCGCTCTGGATGGTTCCTTTCATAATATCGTCCTGGTTCTCGGCTCTTGCTTTGGTAGAGAAACCGATTCCTGTTCCGAAATCTTTTAAATCACGCGCTCCGATGTTCGAAGTCATGATGATGATCGTATTACGGAAATCGACTCTTCTGCCCAAACCGTCCGTCAAAATACCGTCGTCGAGTACTTGCAACAGGATATTGAACACATCCGGGTGCGCTTTTTCGATCTCGTCGAGCAATACTACGCTGTATGGTTTGCGGCGGATCTTCTCGGTCAGCTGGCCGCCTTCTTCGTAGCCCACATATCCCGGAGGCGCTCCCACCAGACGCGATACGCTGAATTTCTCCATGTATTCGCTCATATCGATACGCACCAGCGAGTCGTCTTTATCGAACAGATAAGTCGACAACACTTTCGCGAGCTCGGTTTTACCTACACCGGTTGGTCCAAGGAAAATGAACGAACCGATCGGTTTCTTAGGATCTTTCAAGCCCACGCGTGTACGCTGGATCGCTTTCACCAGTTTCTCGATCGGCGGATCCTGACCGATTACCTTGCTTTTCAGCTCGTCGGCCATGTTCAGCAATTTCTTGCCTTCATCCATCGACACATTCGTTACAGGAATACCGGTCATCATCGCAACCACTTCGGCTACATTGTGCTCGGTTACCGTGTACCGTTTCTGCTTCGTTTCTTCTTCCCAAGCCAGTTTAGCTCTTTCCAGTTGATCGATCAGTTTTTTCTCACGATCTCTCAATTGGGCGGCCTCTTCGTATTTCTGGCTTTTTACCACCCGGTTTTTCTCCTGCTTGATGTTTTCGATTTGTTCTTCGAGCATCAAGATGTCCTCAGGAACTGTAATGTTGCTGATGTGAACACGAGCACCTACTTCGTCGAGTACGTCGATCGCCTTATCCGGCAGGAAACGGTCTGTGATATATCTTTCCGACAATTTCACCGCCGTGCTGATCGCCTCAGGCGTGTAGTTCACATGGTGGTGATCTTCATATTTGTCTTTGATGTTGGTCAAAATCTGGATTGTTTCTTCAATCGAAGTCGCATCCACCATGACCATCTGGAAACGACGGGCCAATGCGCCGTCTTTCTCGATGTACTGGCGGTACTCGTCCAGCGTGGTAGCCCCGATACATTGGATTTCCCCGCGTGACAATGCCGGCTTGAACATATTCGAAGCATCCAGCGAGCCCGATGCACCACCCGCGCCCACGATCGTATGAAGCTCGTCGATGAACAGGATCACATCCGGTGATTTTTCCAGCTCGTTCATGACCGCCTTCATCCTTTCTTCAAACTGACCGCGGTATTTGGTACCGGCTACCAGCGAAGCAAGGTCGAGCGTCACAACGCGCTTGCCGAAAAGCACACGCGATACTTTTTTCTGAACGATCCGCAATGCAAGACCTTCTGCGATGGCTGTTTTACCAACCCCCGGCTCACCGATCAGGATCGGGTTATTCTTTTTACGGCGGCTAAGGATCTGGGCTACGCGCTCGATCTCTTTCTCACGTCCGACGATCGGGTCGAGCTTGCCTACCTCCGCCATTTTGGTTAAATCCCTTCCAAAGTTATCCAGGACAGGTGTACGGGATTTTTCAGCACCTTTGGATTCTTTACCGGAAGAAGAGCCACTTCCACCACCAAACATTCCGCCTCTGGCTTCATCATCCCCGTCTTCGGTCTCCGGCCCCATATGAGGTCTGGATCCGGATGATTGATATTCTAACATTTCCTTGATGACTTCGTAGTTAACATTGAACTTATGCAATATCTGGGTCCCTACATTGTCTTCGTCACGCAATATCGAAAGAAGCAAATGCTCGGTGCCGATGAGCGTGCTTTTGAAAATTTTAGCTTCCAGATATGTAATCTTCAATACCTTCTCCGACTGCCTCGTCAGAGGGATATTTTGTAAATTTTTAACGTTGTTTGTGGCTGCACCTTTGGTTGCCTGCTCGATCGTCTGGCGGACGTCGTCCAGCGATACGCCGAGTTTTTTAAGCAACCCTATGGCTACACCATCACCCTCACGGATCATTCCTAATAACAAGTGTTCTGCACCAATGTAATCGTGACCCAGGCGGAGGGCTTCTTCCCGGCTCATTGAGATTACCTCTTTCACTCTATTCGAAAATTTTGCTTCCATTGTGTAGCAATAAAAAGTGTTTATGTATTCTAAACGCTACTTGATCCCCGTTTGTTCAAAATAGCTTTTATTGAGACTTACAGGATCTTAACAAAACACTTTTTGCTTCCGGCCCCATATTGAACAGTAAATCAACAATACTTAAATTCCCCACAAAATCATTCCCGAAGGTCTGGTAATAAGGCGCAGGGCTGTAATATTTATGCAAATCCGGCTGTTTTCGGTTGTTAATTAGGGATATAGCGTTTAAAGCGCCTTTTTCACTAATTTTCTCTCCTGACAAATTGTACTGAATGTCCTTTTTTATACCAGTCAATCTAAGACAAATTGTCAACAATTCATAGTTCAGATCGACGAGGTATGCCAGCTTCTTTTCGTAAACACGCTTGAACTCGTGGGCGTAATACTCGTAAAAAGGAGACTTTCCGTAGGCTGACTGCAGGCATCCCAGATGGCGCCGCGTCCAATCCTGGTTATAGTCGATCAGAATATCTTTCGTGGAGCTCGCTGCCTCATACCCTTTCACAGGGATCGTCAGCGTATCTATTTTATTGGTAGTGAGTACATTGCAGCGATTTCTGTAAGTCTGCTTCACATACCTCTCCTCAACGTCAATGTAGACCCGGTCGTACTGTAATATACAAGTAAAATACTCTAAACAAGGCAGATACTGCAATTCAATCCGTACTTCCGTGGACTGATCCTCTTTAACTAAAAAATCCGACACTATCAAATATGGTAAAGGCTTATGATATTATCAAAAAATTCATAATAATTATTTTGCACAGTCAACAATGTTCAACAGCAACTTAAATCATTACAATTTTTGACCTCAGAGGAAGATACTTACATCGCCCAAACCCTCCCGAACGACCTCAAAATCATCGCCGTCGGCCTTCACAATCGTAGACGCCACGTTGCCTCCATAACCTCCATCGATCACCATATCCACCTGGTGCTGAAACTTCTCGAAGATCAGCTCAGGATCGGTCGAATACTCGATGATCTCGTCGTCGTCGCGGATGGAAGTTGTCACGATCGGGTTCCCTAACTCCTTTACGATCAAACGGGGAATAAGGTTGTCCGGGACCCTGATTCCGACCGTTTTTTTATTCGTATTCAAAAGTTTGGGCACATTACTGGTTGCTTCGAGAATGAACGTATACGGTCCCGGAAGCACCCTTTTCATCGTTTTGAAGGCAGTATTCCCCACTTTCGCGAAGTCGGAAATGTGGCTCAGGTCGTAGCAGATAAATGAAAAGTCGTTTTTCTGGGGTTTGATCCCTTTGATACGCGCTATTTTCTCAACTGCTCGTGTGTTGTAGATATCGCAGCCAAGACCATACACCGTATCCGTCGGATAAATCACCAAACCTCCGTCGCGAAGGCAGTCCACTACCTGACGGATTCGACGCTCGTCAGGGTTTTGGGGATAAATTTTAACAAACTCAGCAGGCATAAGGGAAATTTAACTTTTTGACCTAACAAAATCAAAACGCAAATCCTTCCTGTGGTGTTATTTTTTTTAAGTTTTCGATGTAAAACCTGTAAGCGAAATTCACCGGCAAATGCAGCCTGCACATCAGCACGATCAGCTCTGTCTGCAAGCCCGGGTTCTCGATATAGTTCAATAACCGGCGGAACCGCACGGCCAGCTCAAACTCCTGCGCGTACAGACATTTACGTATGAATGTACGTATGCGCGCGGCTAAAAGATCGAACTCTTTTTGGTCGCGGTTGAGATCATAGGCTTTGTTGCAAACGGCATAGTATGACTGCAGCATTCCACTCCCTTTTTTGTAAACACCGGTTGATAGCGAGGTTTTCAGCACCCGCTTTTTGGTCAGGATTTCGTCCAAATAGAAATATTTAAAACGAACCGAGGAGCGGACCCAGAAATCAAAGTCTTCAAATGCCAGGGTCTCGTCGTAGCCGCCGAGCTGCTGCAATGCGGCCGTCCGCATCATCATCGTAGGCGTGCAAATGAAATACCGTTCGAGGATATTTTTGTAAACATCGCCCGACGGCACGTGGCAGGCTGCCTTACCCTTGTTATCGGTTTCGTAGTGGTAATGCAGCTGCTGGCCGGCCTTTCCGATGTACCGCGCATTGGTAAACACTACGGCGTAGTCCTCTGAAAGCGCTTCGAAAGCCTCTACCTGCTTTTCGATCCGATCGGCGATCATTACATCGTCGCCGGAAAGATCAATGACGTATTTGCCCTGGGCGATGGTTAAGCCCTGGTTGAATGCCCGGCACAGGCCCACATTATGGCGGTTGCGAATTACCTGGAAGGCGGGCGCCTTTCCTTTGAAACTCTCGATCACACCCAGCGTATTGTCTTTGCTCGCATTATCGATGACGATCAGCTGGATGTATGGATAAGTCTGGTAAAAAACGGAAGTCAAAGCTTCCTCAATGTACTTTTCCTGATTATATGCCGTCAGGATAACTGTAACGAGTGGTTTTTCCAAGTTTGTCATGTCGTGCGCTCCATGCGGTCCCTTCATTTACGGTGGTACATTCGGAGGGAGATAAGGGCACCGCACCACAAAATTACCAACAACCAATCGGAGATGCCGATAATGTTATTATCCGGTAAATCACCGCTTTACGGCGCGCTTGGAAGTAAGCCGCCCACGAGCCCGGTTGATACTCGCATTGATTTCAAAACCCAGAATAATCACAAATGCAAGCAGGTAAATCCAAATCATTAGCGCAATCATGGTCCCGATCGAGCCGTAGAGCTTGTTATAGGAGCTGAAACGGGATAGATAAAAGGAAAACCCGTAAGTAGCGGCGAGGATGAGAAAGGAGGCGATCACCGAGCCCGCGTTCACGAACGTGAACTGCCTCCCGTGCGAGGGCGCAAACCGGTAGATAATCGAGATCGTCAACATGAGCGAGCCAAAGCTTATCACATAGCGCAGGATATTAAGCAAGGCGATGAGCCAGTTATCACGGATGATGTGCCAGTCGCCTACAATATTCATCACGGCATCTCCGACGATCAACAAAACCACGGAAAGAAAAAGTACCGCAATCAGCAGTAGCGTAAGCATCATCGCGATGCCCCGGATGGCCAGGAAACCGCGCGTTTCTGTATCATCATACACCATATCGAACGCCCGCATGAGCGACATCATGCCGTTCGTGGAAGCGATCATTGCGAAAATAAAACCGAGCGAGAGCACCCCGGAACGTGGCCGGCTCACAATATCCAGGATCGTCTGGTCGGCCGCTTCGAAAGTACCGCGCGGCATATTGTCGCGCAGCAACGCGAAGATCATCTGATCCAGGTTTTCGATCGGGATGTAGGGAATGAGGGTAAAGAGGAAGATTATTCCCGGAAATGCGGCCAATGTGAGGCTATAAGCCACCGCCGAGGCCCGCTGATCGATCTCGTGCTTCTTATTGCTGTTGATCAGGTTCAGGATAATGTCGTACAACGATACCGTTCCCCGGAAGAGCATCGTTTGCTGCAACCAGATAATAATGCGCTTGATGTGGCGGTTTATCAGCAGTTTTTCAAGCATAACCGGCCGCGTGTTATCCCTTTGGTTCAAAATAGGGTTTCAGTTTTTCCAGCAGTTTATCGGGCGCCGGGCATAATTTGCCCGTATCCATTCGCTGGAAAACCAATGTGGTATCCCCGGTATTGAGCAAAACACGTTCCTGATTACGGATTTCATAGGCAAACCGGATCCGCACACCAGGCAATTCTTCAATCTTGACCAGAATATTCAGCTCGTCGTCATAACGGGCCGGTTTCAGGTATTTGTAATGGCATTCATAAACGGGCATCATCACACCCGAATCCTCCATCGCTTTGTAATGGAAATCCAGGCTGCGCAATGCCTCTACCCGGCCGATCTCGTAGTACCGCGCATAATTTCCGTAATACACATATCCCATCTGGTCGGTATCGGCATACCGCACCCTGATGCCCTTAACTTCGTGAACAAACATCCTTACTTCATGATTTTCAACCGGTTCAACTCAGCCTGATAGAGACGCGCATTGTTGAGATGGTCGGTATAATTGGTGGCAAAAGCGTGGTACCCCGAAAGGTCGGCTTTGGCACACATATAAGTATAATCGTGCTTTTCGTAATTCAAAACCGCGTCGAGCGAGTTGAAATCCGCGACACGGATCGGGCCCGGAGGCAAACCGGTGTTAATGTAGGTATTGTAAGGCGATTTAATCATCAGCTGCTGGTTGAGAATCCGCTTGATCGCGAAGTCCTGCAATGCAAATTTGATGGTCGGGTCGGCTTGCAAGGGCATATTGGCGTGCAGACGATTGATATACAAGCCTGCTACGCGTGGGCGCTCATCCACTTTACGAGCCTGCTCTTCTTCCACAATCGAAGCCAGGATCGAAACTTGAACGGGTGTCAGACCAATTTCTTTGGCTTTCGCGATCTTCTCGTCCGTCCAGAACTTTTTGTACTCGCTGTGCATGCGGTCGAGAAACTTTTCGGTGCCGGTAGTCCAGTAGATTTCGTAGGTATTGGGCAGGAACATCGACACGATCGTCAATGTATCGAGACCGTATTTGTTACAAACCGCCGGGTCGTTCAGTGCCTTGCGGAAATTATCTTCTCCAAATTCAAAACGGGCACCAATGCGTTTGATCAGGTCTTCTTTGAGGCGGATATTGTTGAATGTCAGCTTCACCGCATCCTGGTTACCCGATGAGAGCTTTTTGATTACCTCGTAGTTGTTGCTCTCCGGCTTGATCACGTACCGGCCAGGCTTCACTTTTTCGGTGTATTTCAAAAATTTGGCCAGAAACTGGAACGAAATATGGTCGTTGATGACCTCATAACGGTTCAAAGAGTCCAGCACCGTTTTGTAGGTAGCGTTTTCAGGCACGAGCAACACGAAACTCGATTTTTTATCAACCTGCAAATTCGGCGTCCGGAAGATCTGCCAGAAATAGAAAGTGAAGGTGGTGACGAGGATCGCAATCGTGATAAACAATCCTATTCTAAAATTGCGCGACATATGTTTTAGCTGTCAGCCGTCGGCGGTCGGCCGTCAGCTTTTTTTTTGTTTTCTTTTTTACAAATTAATTTCAAATGGTATGCCGAAACGCTTTGCCAACTCATCGAGTGACAAAACTACCGGTTCGAGTAGTCGGATACCATTCACGCTACGCTCAGCCTCCATTTCACGTTCAGGATCGCCGGGAATAAGCACCTTTTCGCCATCCACAGCCCGCGCATTACGGAATGCACCGATCCACTTGTCCATATCAGCCTTAAACTCATCGGCCGGCCGGAAACCGTCCACACGCATCGCACCCACAAAATGCCCGGTCCCCAAACCCACGCTCTGCTGCACGCCCATAAAACCGGCAGTAGCGAACGGCGGCACCCAAGGCCCAAAGTTAGCACCGGAGAGCACTCCGGAAAAAATATCCACTATCGCACCCAGCCCATAACCTTTGTGGCTGCCATGCTCGCGGTCCGAGCCCAATGGCAGCAAACCGCCCCCGCTTTTCACAGCATTGGAATCGGTGGTAGGGTTACCATCCGCATCCTGCGCCCATCCCAGCGGCGCGGGAAGGCCTTTTCTTTGCAATATTTCAAATTTGCCATAAGCTACTGCCGTCGATGCAAAATCTGCCACAAAGGCAGGTTCCGTCAATGCCGGTACTGCAACGGCAATGGGATTTGTGCCTAATAACTTATCCAACGAAAAGGTTGGGGTAACGAGCGGTGCCGCATTCGTCATCGTCCAGCCGATCATATCCTTTTGCAATGCGAGCATCGCATGATAGCCTGCAATGCCGAAATGGTTCGAGTTTCTCACCGAAACCCAGCCTGAACCTACTTTTTCAGCCTTTTCCATCGCAATTTCCATGGCTTTGGGCGCCACTACCAGTCCCAATCCACGATCTCCGTCCACCACAGCCGTACTCGGCGTTTCATAGACAATGGTCACATCCGGTTTCGGATTAAGGCGGCCGTGATCGTAGAGCCTTACATAACCTGCCAACCGAGCGATTCCGTGGGAATCGACACCGCGTAAATCCGCGCTGACCAATACTTCGGAGGCCAGCCGGGCCTCTTCCTGAGAACATCCTATTGCCAGAAAAACTTGCTCAGTAAAATGTTTTAAATAACTGGCCTGATACATATACGTCAAATAATGAACTTCTTGCTAATTTTGCCCTACCGCCAACCAGCGCGCTCGGCGTGCAAATATGGAAATTAAAAACTCATTCCTCAAACGCATCATCAGCTACTTCATCCGGGGGCTTGTGCTGGTGGCGCCACTCTATGCGACCGCCCTCATTATTTGGTCGGGCGTCGAATACCTCGACAATATCCTTCCCATTGAAGTAAACATTTCGAACCAGCAAACGCTTTACCTGCCCGGCCTGGGCGTACTGATCATCATTTTCGGCATTGTCCTGCTCGGTTTCCTGTTTTCGACAATCGTCCCGCAATCGTTTTTCAAGTTCACCGAAAGCATTATGCGGCGCATCCCGCTGGTGAGTTTGATCTACTACTCCATTAAAGACCTTATTCTTGCATTTGTAGGGGATAAAAAGAAGTTCAATCAGCCGGTGCTGGTGACGATGTATAAGGATACCGATATCAAAAAGATCGGTTTCATCACCCAGACGGACCTGAGCCACCTCAAAATCGCGGACCATGTAGCCGTGTATATGCCGCTTTCCTACTCGCTTTCGGGCGAACTTTTTATTGTACCCACCGAGAATGTGACCCCCGTTGACGCCAAAGCGACGGATGTGATGAAGATGCTTGTATCCGGTGGTGTATCTGTAAAGGTTTCGAAGGAAGAAACGGCTGAGGACGACTAGTTTAACCCGTTTTTAATGAGCAACAATGCAACAGTTGTGCCCGTTTAAGAGAATGATTCCCTATATTTGAACCATTCTTTTAGTACTATGAGACAACTCCTTCCCATTGTCGTTTTGCTGTTCCTGGGGAATATCAAAGCATGGTCGCAAGACCATTATGACCCTAAAAAAACCCTTTCCAGCGAAGAACTCTTTCTGAAACAGGGCAGCAGCAGCCGGGTAATTGCTACGCCGGGACAAAAATATCTGGTACTCGACGCGTCACCCGTTATCGGCGGTTTCCACCGGTACCGTTTCTTTCCGGGTGACAATATCAAATTCCGGATGAAAAACGAAACGATACGCTTCAACGAAACAATAGCGTCCGTGGACGACTCCGCATTTACCATTGGCGTTGTGAACGAAGCCGTCGGGCGAATGGATTACCAGCGCATATTGCTCGAAGATATCCGGTTATTGAAAGTTTCCAGAAGGATACCCTTCGTTTCACAGGCCGCTCCACTGCTTCCTCTGGCCGGTTTGATCTTCATCGGGGCCGATTTCTTCAACAAAGGCGTCGATAACAAGCGTTACACAACCGATACTTCTACGCTCGTCATCGGCGGTTCGCTTATGGCTGCGGGGTATATTTGTTATAAATTCACATTTGCTTCCCTGAAAATCAATTCCAGGAATAAGCTGAAAGTGCTTGAAACCTATTAATTGCGAAACACCATATCTGAAAAGTGAAATCCATTCTCGTTCATCCCCCCCAACAACCCATACGTGCTGAAATACAGCTTGCCGCATCCAAAAGTGAATGTAACCGCGCGCTGATCATCAATGCGCTTACCGGCTTCCAGTCCGAGTTAACCAACATTTCCGAAGCCCGCGACTCGCAGACCATGCTCCGCCTGCTCAATTCCAACGACGCCGTAGCGGACGTGATCGACGCAGGAACTACCATGCGCTTTCTGACAGCCTATTTTTCGGTTACGGGCCAAAAGAAAACCATGACCGGCACGCCTCGTATGTGCGAGCGACCGATCGGAATTCTCGTGGATGCGCTGCGCAAGCTCGGGGCGGATATTACCTACGAAAAAGTGGAAGGCTACCCGCCGCTTCAACTGAATGGCTTTAATTATTCAGGAAACAATGAGCTGACCATGCGCGGCGACGTGAGCAGCCAGTACATTTCGGCGTTGCTGATGATCGCGCCGCAGTTACCCGCCGGTTTGAAAATCAAACTCGAAGGCGAGGTAGGTTCAAGACCTTATATTGAAATGACTTTGAACCAGATGGCGCATTTCGGTATCGAATACATTGCCGACTGGGAACATAATACATTAACTATCCCTGCATTCAAATACCAGCCCAAGCCTTACGCCATCGAATCCGACTGGTCGGGTGCGAGCTACTGGTACAGCATTGTGGCATTGGCCGAAGACGCGGAAGTGGAATTGCTGGGATTGAAGAAAAATTCATTGCAAGGCGACAGCGCCATCGTCGACATTATGCGCCACCTGGGTGTGGAAAGCGTGTTTACCGATCGCGGCGTGCTTTTAAGCAAAATTCCTGCGAAAGCATCGCTCGGCTGGGATTTCACCAACTGCCCTGATTTGGCCCAGACCGTAGCGGTTGTGTGCGCTATCAAAAAAATCCGCCTCTCGCTGACCGGTGTGGAAAGCCTCAAAATCAAAGAAACCGACCGCATTTTCGCATTGCAAGAAGAGCTCCAAAAGCTCGGCGCAGAGTTGAAAGAGGTTGAAAAAGACCATTTATACGAAGTTACGACCCTTACCGACATCCCGACCGACCCGGTACCGTCCATTCACACCTACGACGACCACCGTATGGCGATGGCGTTCGCGCCGGTGGGTATGGTGAGCGAGATCCTGATCGAAGAGCCGGGCGTGGTCGTGAAATCCTACCCGGGTTACTGGAAGGACCTCGCAAAGGTCACTACCTGGGAAGAAGTTTAGAATATTCACCATCTGGAATTGTTTATGGAAACTGTCTGGTCGTTCCTGGCATCGGTGCCTGTTTGGCTTTATATCATTCTGGCTATTGCCGTCATTATCGCCCTCAGGGATGTATTACAAAAGAGGCACACCATTCAGCATAACTTTCCCCTGGTAGGGCATTTCCGGTACATGATCGAGACGATCGGGCCGGAACTGCGCCAGTACATTGTCGCCAACAACCGGGAGGAGCTGCCGTTCAATCGCCGGCAGCGCTCCTGGATTTATGCCTCTTCCAAAAAGGAGAACAACTACCAGGGCTTCGGCACCGACCAGAATATGCAGGAAGCGGGTTATGTGCTCATTAAGCCTTCCATGCTACCCTACCGCGTGGATTCTACCCACAGCCACCACGTCAAAAACGGCAACGATCCGCATCATTACACCATTCCGAGCGCCAAGGTCATCGGCGCGTACCACAAGCGCAAGCGCCCGTACCGCCCACGCTCGGTCGTGAACGTGAGCGCGATGAGCTACGGGTCGCTTTCAGCCCGTGCGATTGAGTCATTAAATAAAGGTTCCTTCAAATTCGGCAACTACCATAATACCGGCGAGGGGGGACTTTCTCCTTATCACAAGTATGGTGCGGACGTGGTTTTCAATATGGGAACCTCCTACTTCGGCGTGCGCGACGATGATGGGAATTTTGTAATGGAAAAGCTCGTGAAGCTGATGCAGAACAATCCAGCCGTTCGGATGATCGAACTGAAACTCTCGCAAGGCGCCAAGCCGGGCAAGGGCGGCGTGCTGCCAGCAAGCAAAATCACCGCCGAAATCGCTGAAATCCGCGGGGTACCGATCGGGAAGGATGTCGTTTCACCGCCTTACCACAGCGCATTCTCGAATGTGCGTGAAATGATCGACTTTATCGAAGCAATGGCTGCCCAAACCGGCTTGCCCGTAGGCATTAAATCGGCCGTGGGTAAAACGGAAATGTGGGAAGAGCTGGCCGATCTCATGGTGGAAACCGGCAAAGGACCAGACTTTATCACCATCGATGGCGGCGAGGGTGGTACCGGCGCGGCCCCTCCGTCATTTGCAGACCACGTGTCGCTACCGCTCGTTTTTGCATTCAGCACGGTTTATAAAATATTCCAGAAACATAACCTCAACGATAAAATTACCTTCATCGCTTCGGGCAAACTCGGCTTGCCTGCGCAAGCCGTAATGGCATTTGCGATGGGCGCCGACATCATTAATGTAGCCCGTGAGGCCATGCTTTCGATCGGCTGTATTCAGGCGCAGAGCTGCCACACCAACCGCTGCCCTACCGGTATTGCCACCAACAACAAATGGCTGGAATCGGGCATCGACCCGGCACTGAAAAGCGAGCGATTCAACAACTACATGAAAACCCTGGCGAAGGAGATCATCGAAATCACCCATGCTTCCGGTTACGAGCACCCGTGCCAGTTTGGAATGGCGGATATTGACATTTCAATGGGTGATAACAACCGCACCATTACATTGGCGGATAATTATGGTTATCTCAAAACCGTCGTACCTTTCCCCGGCATCAAAGCATTGCTCGAATGCGACCACCTCGGCGGCCGAGACATACCGGGCGAAAAAGTAGCCTGACCACAGGATAACCGCCACAATTTTGCCTTTGGAGAAGTATATGGAAAGAGAAGCAATGAACGTTGCTTTCAAAAAACCGTGTCCATGAAAAAAACTTTACTGCTTACCGCGTTTGCATTCGTTATAGTCCAGGCTGCCGTTTTCGCACAGAGCTATCCGAGGTACCTGGTCCTGTTTAAACAAAAATCCGAGGGTACCTATTCTCTGGATAAACCTACCGAATTCCTGTCGCCACGCGCTGTCGACCGTCGCAAAAAGCAGAATATCCCCATCACGGAAAATGACCTGCCGGTAGAACAAATCCATCTTTCACTCATACGCCAGACAGGTGCAAAAGTCATCTACCCTACCCGTTGGTTCAATGGTGCATTAATCGAGGCATCCGACGCCCAGCTGGCTCAAATTAAGGCTATGCCATTCTACAAGGGCATTGAGCTGAACCTGCCGGTGGCTAATATCACTTCCAAATCGCCCGGCATTGCCCGCACCGCAGCCACGCACCAGAAGCTCGGCACAACCGCCGATATCGATTACGGCAAAATGAATAACCAGCTCGCCCTCATGGAAGTGGCTGATATGCACAAGAAAGGTTTCCAAGGAGAAAACATGCTCATAGCTATTCTCGACAATGGCTTTGCTAATGGGGATCAAGTAGCCTATTTCAAACAGCTGCGTGAAGAAAAACGCATTATCGACACCCACGATTTCGTTGCGCGTGACGGGAACATCTACAACGACGGCTTCCACGGCTTGAGTGTCATGTCGACCATCGCTGCTTACCTGCCCGGTACTTTGGTAGGAACCGCATTCAAAGCTTCGTTTGCATTGTATGTAACAGAAAATAACGCGGGCGAATCGCCCTATGAAGAAATCACCTGGCTCATGGCCGCCGAACGCGCCGACAGCCTCGGTGCGGACGTGATCAACTCCTCGCTCGGCTACACCACATTCGAGGACGAGTTCGACTCCCCTGCCTACAACCATACCTACAAGGACATGGACGGCAAAACGACGATCGTGAGCCGCGCTGCGCGTTACGCCACACGTAAGGGCATTCTGGTTGTAAATTCCGCTGGTAATGACGGAAACGACAGCTGGCGCTACATCGGAGCACCAGCCGATGTGGATTCGGTACTGACCGTCGGGGCGACGAACTATGATCGCAGCTATGCCTCGCTGAGTTCGGTGGGGCCCAACTCCGCAGGTGTGCGGAAACCCGACGTTGCGGCGGTGGGTGCGGGAGCTACCATCGGAGATCTGAACGGTGGCGCTTCCAGCGGCTATGGCACTTCATTTTCAGCTCCGCAAATCGCCGGTGTTGCGGCTATTCTCTGGCAGGCATTTCCGAATCTGACGGCACAGCAGGTTATTTATGTACTAAAAAAATCGGGGCACCTGGCGGCAACACCCGACAATATGCTGGGCTACGGCGTACCCAACCTGATTAAAGCACAGGAAATCGCCCAAAACGAATTTTCCCCGCTGGGTACCGAAGGCGAGCTCCTGAGCTCGGTCATTCTTTCGCCCAATCCGGCGCAGGATGAGGTAACGCTCTCCGTTCCACAAACGTTGATCGGCAAAGCGGCCCATGTGAGCGTGTATGCTGCAAACGGCGCGACCATGCATGCAACAGCGACACGCCTTACCGGCAAACATACCATTGCTACCGGTCAGCTGGCTTCCGGTCTTTACCTGGTTCGCCTCAAAGTGGACAACCAGGAAAGGACGCTGAAATTTATAAAGCGCTAGTTTTCCTCACCATTCGCATAATCGACTCGGAGTCGTTGGAATGCTGTACCTCGGAGACAGGCACCCATTGCACGTCTTTAGATTCGCTGTTTAATACAATTTTCTGTCCTTCGGCGGCTTTAAATGCGAAGCGGATATCGTAATGGTAGTGCTCGGGTATTTCTTTGTTAGCAGGAATTAAATGCACGTCGACGTCGAAAATCCCGTCTTTCAACGCTTGCAGGTCGGTGATCCCGGTTTCTTCCATTACCTCTTTCATCGCTACTTCGCGCACATCGGGGTCGCCGTCACAATGGCCGCCCGGCTGGAACCAGCGGTCGAGCTTGCGGTGGTGCATGAGCAGTACCGCATCCTTCCCCGGCGAAAGCACCCAGCCGGAAGCCGTAATGTGCCCGGTCAGCAAACTGCGTTCGAAACAATCGGGATGCTGTTTCACAAAATCGACCGTATCACTGTGCATTTCAGCTTCTAAGCCCTGCTCCGGTTCGTACGATGCGAGCAATGCGAGCAAACTGTCCCTGTTCATTTAGACTATCTGGTTTTTTCGTTCTAATTTCACCACAAGTTTAACACTGAAAGCAATAAACCACCTTATTCAATCAATGAAAAAGTATCTATTATCCATGTCCCTCGCTGCCCTCATGGCAACCAGTGCAATGGCACAGCGCGTGCCGGCACCCAGCCCCGCAGCCACCGTAATGCAAACCGTAGGTGTAACCGATTTCACCGTCAAATATTCCCGTCCGTTCATCAAAAGCCGCAAAGTATTCGCCGATGGCTCTGCGCTCGCTCCGTACGACCAGATCTGGCGCACCGGCGCCAACATGGCGACGATCTTCGAATCCAGCACAGAGTTTACATTCGGCGGCAAAAAGGTACCTGCGGGCAAGTATGCATTGTTTTCGATCCCCAACGGCGCGGCTTGGACAGTGATTCTGAATAAAAACTACGACCAGGGCGGCACCGATGCCTACAAAGAATCCGAAGACGTTGCGCGTACGATGGTTGTCCCAACTTCGAGCGAATACAATGAAGCATTCAAAATCGAAATCGAGCCGGTGACGGACAGCACCGCACTGCTGAACCTCTCATGGTCGTCGGTGACTGTACCCGTCCCTCTTGCGGTAAGTACCGAGTCGCTCACCATGACCGCTTTGAACAAAGCCGTTGCCGAGAAGCCCGAGGACGTAGCTACCTTACAAAGTACCGCTGCTTATATGCTTTCAAAAGGCAAGGATTTGCAGGTAGCGCTTTCCCTGGCCGATAAGGCCATTGGCTTGAAAGAATCATTCGGTGCATTGTGGACCAAAGCGCAGATTTTGAACAAACTGGGCAAAACCGCCGAAGCGATCCCTGTGGCCCAAAAAGCATTGACGGTAGGCGCAGCCGCTCCCGACGGTGCTTTCAACTTCTACAAGCCGCAAGTTGAAAAGGCCATCGCCGATATGCAGGCCAAAGCCGCACCGGTGAAAGAAGCCGTCTCGACCGTTAAAAAGAAGAAGAAATAAGACAATATTGTTTGAATGCAGAGACCGCCGGATAATCTCCGGCGGTCTCTTTTTTACCTAAAAAAACGGGGAACGCTCCACCCATTACGCACCGCCAGAATGCGGAGCACAATGATCACAAGGGCCGAAGCGATGAATGTTGTATTTCGTTCGACGCCGAGCCCATCGAGGATCAGGTACACGCACGCGCCGGTGAAGCAGGCGGTAGCGTATACTTCTTTCCGGTAAATGATCGGGATTTCGTTCGTCATCATGTCACGGATCACTCCACCCATGGTGGCTGTAAAAACGCCCATAATCACGGCGATTTCCGGCCTTACGCCCAGGTTCAATGCCTTTTCAGTCCCTACCAAAGTAAACAGCGCAATTCCGAAAGTGTCGAACAGGAATAGCGTTTTCCGAAGCCTGAGCAGGAATTTGTAAAAAATAAATGTGACTAAAATACCCAGGATAATGGCGTGAATGATCGTGATATCACTGATCCACACCAGCGGGTAGCTGTCCAGCAGCACATCGCGCAGCGTACCGCCGCCAATGGAAGAAATAAAGGCTGTGAAGCTCGCACCAAACCAATCCTGGTGCTTCTGATCCTTCACAGCCAATGCGCCGGAAATCGCGAATGCGAATGTCCCGACGATCTCTAATATGTATTGAATGCTCATCCCGCGACGAATATTACACCGCTACCGGAGCCTTGATACCCGGCCACGGGTTGTAGTTCACGAGCTCGAAATCCTCGAATTTGAAGTCCAGCACATTCTTCACCTCCGGATTCAGGATCATTTGCGGCAATTCGCGCGGTTCGCGGTTCAGCTGCGTTTCTACCTGTTCCAAATGGTTGAGATAAATGTGGGTATCCCCACCCGTCCACACGAAATCGCCCAGGTCGAGGTCGCATTCGCGGGCGATCATCATCGTCAGCAACGCATAGCTCGCGATGTTGAAGGGCACTCCCAAGAAAACATCCGCGCTGCGTTGGTAGAGCTGGCACGAAAGCTTGCCTCTCGTTTCACCAGCCTCGGTATCGGGTGGCGCCACGTAAAACTGGAATAATGCGTGGCATGGATGCAGCTTCATTTGCGGCAGTTCGGACGGGTTCCATGCGGAAACAATGATGCGGCGCGAATCCGGCGAATTTTTAAGTTGCCTCAAAACCTCTTGCAGTTGATCCACCGATTTTCCGTCGGCACCTTCCCAGCTCCGCCATTGCTTGCCGTAAACCGGTCCCAGGTCGCCATTTTCATCAGCCCATTCGTCCCAGATCGACACGCCGTGCTCTTTCAGGTAACCGATATTGGTATCGCCTTGTAAAAACCACAACAGCTCGTGGATGATCGATTTGGTATGCACTTTCTTGGTCGTCACCAGCGGGAAACCCTTTTTGAGGTCGAAACGCATCTGATAGCCGAACACGCTGATCGTGCCGGTCCCGGTCCGGTCGGTTTTCCTGACACCCTCTTTCAGAATATGGCGCAGCAGGTCGTGGTATTGTTGCATGTTTATTTAAACTGAGGCAATTTCAACGTCGTAAGTAATGGTCGCCAGCGCTTCCAGCTGAGCAGTTGCGGAACAATATTTCTCCATAGAAAGACCGATCGCGCGCTGGATCTTGGCCTCATCGAGGTTCACACCCGCGAATTTGAATGTCAAATGGATTTTCCGGAACGGCTTGCGCTGGGTATCCGGCTCTTGCTCGCGGTCGCCGTCAGCTACGATGCGAAAATCGGTGATTTCCTGGCGCTGCTTTTTGAGAATGAGCACCACATCGATGGCGCTGCAACTTGCAAGGCCCATCAGCAGCAGTTCCATCGGCCTCACGCCGAGGTTCTGGCCACCGATTTCAGGCGAGCCGTCGGTATGTACTTTTACCTCGGAGGAACCGGTGCCTTCGAAATGGAAGGCGTCATCTACGCGGACTAGTTCTACTTTCATAATGTTTGCCTTCTGTTTTGAAAGGCTGTCGTTTATTTATCAATATGGTGCGAAGCTCCTGCTTCGTGCCGACTATTCGGAGGCCTCTGGCCGACATGCCCAACCGGCACGTATAATCTCTAAAGCTTTTAACCCCGGCCAAAGTTCAAATATACTCGATCGGTCTTGAAAGGGCTAAGTCGGCGTGCAATTTCACGAAGAATAGCCTTATATTCGGGTGCAGAAATCCAGCCTGCCGCCCGCAATGCGGCAAGCCCTGGCATAAGTATTGTGGCAAAACCAACGCAACAAAACACCGAAAACCATGTGGCAGGAAGAAGATAACAAACTCAAAAAGAGCTTTTCATTCAAAGATTTCCGCGCGGCTTTTGCCTTTATGAACAAAGTGGCCGATGTTGTGAACGAAATGGATCATCATCCCTACTGGACGAATATGTACAACAAGGTCAGTTTTGAATTGAATACCCACGATGCCGGCGACACCGTAACCGAAAAAGACCATAAACTGGCCGCGGCGATCGACCGGATTTATAACGCATGAAACTTTACATAGTACCCACGCCAATCGGCAACCTCGAAGACATTACATTAAGGGCTATCAACGTGCTGAAAAGCGTTGATGCGGTCCTTGCAGAAGACACCCGCACGTCGGGGAACCTGCTCAAACACCTTGGTATTTCGAAGCCATTACAGAGCTATCACATTCACAATGAGCACCAGACCGTCGCGCGCGTCGTGGAGCGTATCCGCAAGGGCGAGACAATGGCGCTGGTATCCGATGCGGGCACACCCGCCGTGTCCGACCCGGGCTTCCTGCTCGTGCGCGCCTGCATTCGCGAGGGCGTACCCGTAGAATGCCTGCCCGGGCCCACCGCATTCGTGCCTGCGCTGGTCAATTCCGGCCTGCCGAGCGACCGGTTTACATTCGAAGGCTTCTTGCCGCACAAAAAAGGCCGCCAAACCCGGCTGCAAAACCTCGCTAACGAAGAACGGACAATGATTTTCTACGAATCGCCGCACCGGCTCGTTAAGGCATTGCAGCAGTTCGCCGAGCATTTCGGCGCCGACAGGCAAGTTTGTGTTTCGAGGGAATTAAGTAAAATGTTTGAAGAGAACGTACGCGGCACTTTAACGGAGGTCATCGCGCATTTTGGCGACAAACCTGTAAAAGGCGAAATCGTGATTGTAGTGGCTGGCAAAGCCGATGAAAAGAGAAAATCGAACGACGAAGATGAGGATTAAACATTTAAGATTATCCCTGTTAATCTGCCTTGTCTGGCTAGTCATGCCGGTCGTTTCCCGGGCGCAGTTTGGCATTTTGAGTCCTTCGGCCAAAATCAGTCTGGTTACGGTGGCTCCCGGGCAGGAGCTCTATTCCGGCTTCGGGCATAGCGTCCTGTGGGTTTACGACCCCATGACGGGCGTCGACCGTGCATTCAACTATGGTACATTCAGTTTTCAGGAAGGGAATTTTTACATTAAGTTCCTAAGAGGGACGTTGCCTTACAGCCTTTCGGTTTCGCCCCTCTCCTACCAGGTCGCGCATTATCAGGAAGAAAACCGCTCCATTTCCGAGCAGGTTTTGAACCTTTCCATTCCCCAAAAACAAAGACTTTACAACTTTCTCGAAAACAACTACCTGCCCGAGAACCGGGAATATCAGTACAAGTTCTTTTACGACAACTGCGCGACCCGCATGACCGTTGCATTGAAGGCGGCCGTCGGCGACAGCCTGATTTACAATGGTTATACCAAAGAAAAACGGAGCTTCCGACAGTGGATCGACCTGTACGCATTTAAGCAAAATCCCTGGGCTGATTTCGGAATGGACCTGGCGATAGGCGCTCCTTCCGACGAAATCGCAACACCCGAGCAAGCCACTTTCCTACCGGATAACCTCGCCACGGCATTCGCCGACGCGAAAGTAAAAACGGCTACCGGCACTGCGCCATTGGTATCCGCAACAAGGCCCATATTTACCGCCAGTCCTCCGCCCCCGGTGAGTCCGATCACACCCACTGTCGTTTTCTGGTCGCTGGCGATCCTGACATTAGCATTCACCTACTGGCAAATCCGTACCGAGCGCGTCAATTTTGTGTTCGATAAAGTGCTTTTCGGCATTGCGGGCATTGCCGGCTGGATTCTCTTACTGCTATGGTTTGGTACCAACCACGGCGTTACCAGCTGGAATTACGATGTACTTTGGGCATTTCCGTTGTGGATGCCGCTCATTTTCTCGCTTTCGAAAAAGCGGAAACCAAGCTGGTTTCAATTTCTGTTGATTTTTTATGCATTCCTCTTACTTTGCGCAACGGGTAACCTCGCGAAGCATAATCTGGTGTTAATTCCCATCCTGGCGATGCTAATCATCAGGGTTTACTATATTAACAATTCACTTTCAAAAATTCCCCAAAAGGAAATTGCGTATGGATCTGGAGTTGCTGACACAAAAAACCATTGAAACAGTAAGGCAGGCGTCGTCATTTATCCAGCAGGAAGCTGCCCTTTTTTCTCGTGATAAAATCGAGTACAAAGACCTCAACAACCTCGTTTCCTATGTCGACAAGGAAGCTGAAAAGCTGCTTGTAGCAGGCTTGAAGGAAGTCCTGCCGGAAGCCAGCTTCATTACCGAAGAAGGTACCACCGGCCAGGAACCCGATCCCGATGCATTGAACTGGATCATCGACCCGCTCGACGGCACCACCAACTTCATCCACGGCATTCCCGTGTATTGCGTGAGCGTGGGCCTCGCGCGCGGAAAGGAGCTGCTCCTGGGCGTGATCCACGAACCGAGCCTGAACGAAATGTTCTACGGCTGGCAGGGCGGAGGTGCTTGGTGCAATGGAAAGAATATCAACATATCGACGGTACCTCAACTGGCCGATGCACTGGTGGCAACCGGCTTCCCCTATTACCGTTTCGAGAAGCAGAAACGCTATATGTATATCCTCGAACTGCTCATGCAAAGGACACACGGCATTCGCCGGATGGGCGCAGCGGCGGTAGATCTGGCATATGTGGCAGCGGGCCGTTTCGATGGTTTTTACGAATACAACCTGAATTCCTGGGATATGGCGGCAGGAACGCTACTCATTAAGGAAGCAGGCGGCATCGTGACGGATTTCAATGGCGGAGACAACTACCTTTTCGGAGGCGACATTATCGCAGCGGCCCCCGGCGCGCATCCCGAACTCGTTCAGGTCATAAGCGAAAATTTCTGAACGGTTAAAAGTCAGGAAGTCAAGAATGGTCATTTGTGGTCATTTGTAGTCATGATTAGTGATTTATAGTCATTGTAGTCATGATTAGTATTCAAAATGAGACCATACCCGACTATAAATGACAATAAATGACTACACCTGACTATAAATGACCACACCTGACAATAAATGACTACATCTGACCATAAAGCCCCATCAACCATTCGGTCATTCAATCATTCACTCATTCATAATTAACACCGCACCATGGACTTGCACGAACTCAAATACCCTATCGGCGAATTTCGATCACAGGGAAGCTATACGCCTTCCGAGATTAAATCGAATATTCAGATTATCAGCGCATTGCCATCAAAGTTCATCAACCTACTGGGCAATTGGGACGATCATCGCCTGGATACTCCTTACCGCCCCGACGGTTGGACGGTGCGCCAGCTAATCCACCACGTGGCCGACAGCCATATTAATGCTTATACCCGTTGCAGGCTGGCATTGACGGAGGATAACCCGACAATCAAACCTTACGAGGAACAATTGTGGGCCGAATTGCCGGATGCCAAAACTGCGCAAGTCGAATTGTCGCTGCAGTTGCTACGTTACGTGCACTTGCGCTGGGTTTTACTCTTAAATTCGCTGGATGAAAATGACCTCGCACGAACCTACTTCCACCCGGGTTCGCAGAAATCGTACCGGCTCGACGAGGTGATCGCCAACTATGCATGGCATAGCGAGCACCATTACCAGCATGCATTCAGGCTGGCACAGCGGAACAATTGGCAGTAAAATGCGGTTAAAGAATCATGGAGCAGCAAATCATCATTTGGGCATTATTTCTGATCGCAGCGGGTTACATGGGCTGGCGGATCTGGAAAGCATTCGACCGACGTAACAGCGGCGGATGTGCCAAAGGATGTGGTTGCGCTGCCGATAAAGTGAGTTCGGTTAAAATCAAATAGATTTCTAGTTCAGAGAAAATGCAAAAGGCCCCGATTGGGGCCTTTTGACTTATATGTATTCTTAATGTTACAACTTCCCTGCCTTGATCTCCTCCACAACGGCAGGATCAAGCAATGTGGAGGTATCTCCTAAGTTGCTCACATCGCCTTCCGAGATTTTTCTCAGAATCCGGCGCATAATTTTGCCTGAACGCGTTTTGGGCAGGCCGGACACAAACTGGATTTTGTCGGGCTTGGCAATAGGGCCGATGATGCGGGAAACGGTCACCGCGATGTCCTTGCGGAACATCTCAGGGTCCTCCGACGTCGGCTCGGCAATAACAAACGCATAAATACCCTGACCTTTAATGTCGTGCGGGTAACCTACTACGGCCGACTCCACCACACCCAGGTGCATATTGATCGCATTCTCTACCTCTGCGGTGCCGATACGATGGCCTGACACGTTCAATACGTCGTCCACACGGCCGGTAATGCGGTAGTAACCGTCCTCGTCGCGCAAACAGCCGTCGCCGGTGAAATACTTTCCGGGATAAGTCGAGAAGTAGGTCTGGCGGCAACGCTCGTGATCGCCATAGGTAGTGCGGATAATACCCGGCCAAGGGAATTTGATGCAAAGGTTACCGCTCACGCCGTTTCCTTCTATTTCATTACCGCTTTCATCCACCAACACCGGCTGGATGCCTGGCAAAGGCAATGTCGCGAATGTCGGCTTCTCCGGTGTGACGCCTGCCAGCGGGGAGATCATGATACCGCCGTTTTCGGTCTGCCACCAGGTATCTACCAACGGGCAATGATCGCCGCCGATATTCGTCTTGTACCAATGCCACGCTTCTTCGTTAATCGGCTCGCCTACGGAACCCAGTTTTTTCAATGAAGAGAAATCATGCCCTTTTACATAATCCAAACCAAAGCCCATCAGCGAGCGAATGGCGGTTGGTGCGGTATAAAGGATATTCACTTTATGTCTTTCAACGATTTTCCAGAAACGACTTGCATCCGGGTAAGTAGGAACGCCTTCGAATACCACGGAAGTAGCGCCGTAGCAAAGCGGCCCGTACACGATGTAGCTATGACCGGTGATCCAGCCGATATCGGCAGTACAGAAATGCACCTCGCCCGGCTCGTACTGGAATACATTCGCAAATGTGTAGGTTGCGTATACCATGTAACCACCGCAGGTATGCACTACGCCTTTCGGCTTACCGGTTGAGCCGGAAGTATAAAGAATGAACAACATGTCCTCGGCGTCCATTGGCTCGGCCGGGCATACGGAATTTACTTGTTTCACCTCGTCTTCCCACCACAGGTCGCGGCCTTTCAGCATATGCACAGGGGTGCGGGTACGGGTGAGCACGATCACCTTTTCCACGGTCGCGCATTGTACCAATGCCTCGTCCACGGTATCCTTCATTGGAATCACTTTGGATCCGCGGAATGCACCGTCGGACGTGATCACCATCGAACATTCGGCGTCATTAATGCGGTCGGCGATCGATTTGGCGGAAAAACCACCGAAAACCACCGAATGCACCGCGCCAATGCGTGCACAGGCGAGCACGGCAACCGCCAGCTCGGGTACCATCGGCAGGTATATACAAATGCGGTCACCCTTTTTTACACCGTGCTTTTTGAGCACGTTGGCAAAACGGCAAACCTGTTCAAACAATACATGGTAGGTAAGCGTCACCGCCTGATCTTCGGGATTGTTAGGCTCCCAGATAATCGCAGGCTGGTCGCCGCGTTCGGCCAGGTGACGGTCAAGAGCGTTCTCGGTGATGTTCATCACACCGCCTTCGAACCATTTTGTACGCGCTTCCTGAAAGTCCCAGCTAAGCACTTTCTTCCACGGTTTACGCCATTGAAATTGTTGGGCTACTTCCGCCCAGAAACCTTCGGGATCGTCTACACTTTGTTGGTAAGCAACCTTGTACTCTTCAAAGGTCTTAATTCTCATGATAAATAAAGGTTTTAACAGGAAATTTAGGATTTGGCTGTGAAGTTATAATTTTCATTTGGTTAGTCCTACTTGCAAAGAAACTGTATTACGGACACTTGCAGGCCATTTTATTGATAATCAATCGATAGCGAAAGATCAGCAATTGTTATCATTCTAATAATATTTCAAAATCCGTCCCCGGGGAGCCACTATTACCGCCACTGGGTAAAAAGATGTACTTTCGGGCTTCGAACTAATTGAACAAATGAGCAAAGGGCAAGAAATGGCAGCGGGAGGCAATGCACACAATGGATTAACGGAAACAGAGATCGCATTTGTCCGCGAGCATCTGTACGACAATCCGGGCGAGCTGATCCTGAAAGCCGGCAAGTTCAGGGGAGTGGATGTCAAAAAGCTCGCGGCCCAAATTCAGTCGCGGCAGAAAGCGCTGAAAAAACTACCGGAATGGTCGGCCAACGAAAACCTGATATTCCCGCCTGCCCTGTCAGTAGAACAATGCTCATCGGAAGCCACGGCGCATTACAAGGCCGGCATCGTTTCAGGCGAAACGCTGGTCGACATCACCGGCGGCATGGGTATCGATTGCTACTATATGAGCCGCAGCTTTGCCCAAACCCACTATTTCGAGCAACAGCCCCAGGTCGCATCGACGGCCGCGTACAACTTCGCGCAGCTGGGCGCCACACGCATACACGTACACGCAGGAGAATCGCTAGCCGCCTTGCAGGACGGCCTTACGGCCGACTGGCTCTATGCCGACCCTGCCCGCCGCGACGCCAACAAGGAAAAAGTAGTACGGCTGGTCGATTGTACGCCCGACGTTGCCGGTAATGCAGCATTACTTTTAAATGCAGCCTCAAACATTTTAATCAAAACCTCTCCCCTGCTTGACATTGACCTGGCATCCAAAGAGCTCCAAAAGCTCAAAGAGGTGCACGTGATGGGTTACGAACAGGAATGTAAGGAACTGCTTTTCGTTCTCGACCGCGAAATGCCGGAGCAGGATTTTAAAATCAAAGTCCGCATCATCGACGCTGCCGGGCGGCCCGTTCACCAACTGGATTTCGACCGCGAAGAAGAGCGGAATGCATTAGTAAGTTATTCCAAACCACTGGGCTATTTATATGAACCGCACGCCGCAGTGCTGAAAGCAGGTGCATTCAAAACGCTTTGCACGCGATTTGAGGTGCAGAAACTGGCCATGCACAGCCAGCTATATACTTCGGAAGAATATGTCGGTGCATTCCCGGGCCGGAGTTTCAAGGTTGTGGCCGTCTGCAAACCCGATATCCGGGAAATTGCACAGCATATTCGAGGCGATAAGGCGAACATCACCACCCGCAATTTTCCCGCAAAGCCCGAGGAATTAAGGAAGAAGTGGAAAATCAAAGATGGTGGCGACCATTACCTGTTCGCCACCACCCTCGCCGATCAGTCGAAAGTCGTGATCGTTTGTGTGAAACCTATTTAAGGTAGGTTTCTTCGTAAATTTTTTCATTGTAACCCAGCGTCAGCGCCTTGCCGTTTTCGTCTTCGATCACCGGGCGCTTAATGGCCGTAGGGTTCGACGAGAGTAATTCAGCGGCGGATTTCGCGTCGGTTACTTTCGCTTTTTCTTCCTCGCTAAGCTCTTTCCAGGTGGTGGAAGCCTTGTTCAGGACCTTATCCCACGGGAATTCGCTGAACCAACTGCTTACTTTTTCCGGACTGATCCCGTCTTTTCTGTAATCGTAAAACTGGTAGGCCACCTTGTTTTTGTCAAGCCAGGTGCGGGCTTTTTTAATGGTATCGCAATTCGGGATTCCGTAAAGGGTCAACATAAAAATTTACTCTGAAAATGACTGGATTAGACTTCGGTGGCTGCGGGTTCTTCCACAACCTTGTCCGAATTGTGCATTTTCTCATCATCGAGCTCTCCTTCCCAACGGGCGATAACGGCGGTTGCCAGACAGTTCCCAGTCACATTCACCGACGTGCGCGCCATATCCATCAGTTCGTCGATCCCCATGATGAGCAATACTGGCCATTCGGGCATACCAAAGTTAGCGATCGCACCCAACAATATCACCAAAGTAGCCCGCGGGATACCGGCCACCCCTTTGCTGGTGAGCATGAGCAACAATACCATTGTGAATTGTTGCCCGATCGACATTTCGGTACCCGTCGCCTGTGCTACGAACACCGTCGCAAGCGCGAGGTACAAGGTTGAACCATCCAGGTTAAAGCTATAACCCGTTGGCATTACAAACGATACAATCTGGCGCGGCACACCGAATTTCTCCATTTTCTCCATCGCCTTAGGCAAGGCGGATTCCGAGCTGGTCGTCGCAAATGCAATGGAAACCGGCTCGAAAATGGCTTTCGCGAATTTGATCACCGGGATCTTTGCGATCATCGCCACCGGCACGAATACTACCAGGATGAAGACGATCAATGCACAATATAAGGTAGCGAGCAGCAATGCCAGGTTTTTCAAAACGTCGATCCCCATGTGGCCTACCGTTTCGGCAATGGCCGCTCCTACGCCGATCGGTGCGAAATACATGATAATTTTGGTGAATTTGAACATGACCTCTGCCAGCAGCTCCACGCCATGCACAAATTTCTCCTTCTTCGCCGCAGGCAACAATGCGAGGCTAATCCCGAAAAGCACGCTGAAAACGACGATTTGCAGCACTTCCCCGTGGTAAATGGACTTGGCAACGTTCTCCGGGAATGAATGCAGCACGATTTCCTGCCATGTTTGCTGGTTCACTTTCGGCAATGTCGCGTTCAGGCTTTCAGGTGGCACAATACCAACGCCCGGTTTGAACCAGTTAGCAAACACAAGCCCGATGACCAATGCAAATGTGGTAACGACCTCGAAATACAAGAGCGATTTCCAGCCCATACGACCCACCTGTTTCAGGTCGGAATGCCCGGCAATACCCGTCACGAGTGTTGCGAAAAGCAGCGGTGCGATCACCGTTTTGATCATTTGAAGGAATATCTGCCGCAGGAAGTGCAGCTCGGTACCCATTTTCGGGAAGTCGTAGCCGATCTCCGTTCCTACGAGCATCGAGATCAGGATCGAGGTGGTGAGGTTTTTTTTCAGGATCGCGTACACGATCAGGCTCGCCAGCGCCAGCCAGCGCAGGCCGATGAGCACACTATCAGATAACGGCAGGAGACCGTAGGCACTTAAAACGGAGGCTATCGCAGCAATGGTAACCAGCACGATATTGATAATGGTAATCTTGCTCTTCATACAGGGAATTTGGTATCCTAGATTAGTTTGTAACGGTAAACTTATAAAAAATCAAATTAATGATTGTCAACACAACCAATGCATTTTACTCAAAACACAGAATTTAATTTATGCTTTGAACAATAAGAGTGAATGTTTGTACTAAACAGAAGAGAAAACCTAAAATAAATAATCGTTTACTTCAAATCAGTAAACACATTGGACAAATGCAAAATTGAATGACGGGGCTTGCGGTCCGACCGCCGACCATCGACCGTGGACCGCCGAATGTTGTTTATGAAAGATCAAGTGTGGGTGGCGGATTTGGATACAATTTGGCACAAAATTTGAAACCTCCAATATTACCCCGGCATTAAATCTTTCCAAACCGCGCCGGGTGTCGCCTGATACTACGCCCGGAATTCCGCAGGAAGCCGTCGTGATCCCATTTGGGACCAAAAGATGACCAAAATCCTTGATTCAGGTTGTTAAAATCGATATGTTAGGACAATCCATACCCAAAACATAACTCAACCCGACATGAGAAGTATCCTGATTGCCATCGATTTTTCAGAAAATGCCGAGCGTGCATTGGCCGCAGCAAAACTGATCGCCGAAAAAGATGCGACCGAATTGCTGATCCTGCACGCCTATCAACCTTATATAGCCGATGTAAACGTAACACCCGGTAATGTTATGCCCGGAATCGGCGGCGCCGATTTTCTGGCGATGACCTCCGAGCTTGAACAAGAGTTTCATAAACGGCTCGATGAATACGCGGCCCGCCTAATGGCAGAAGGCTACAATGCAAAGGCCATCTGGACAATCGGCACCGTGCAATCGGCCATTGAAGAGGCGATCGACGACCATGTGCCGGATATGATCGTGATCGGGCGGACCGGCACCGGTGGCTTCCTCGGCAAGCTGATCGGCAGCTCAGCCACCCATATTGCGCTCAACTCACCTTGCCCCGTGCTGGTAGTACCGCCGCAAACCGAACCAACGAAGTTCAAGAAAGTGGTGTATGCCACCCAGTTCGAATACGAGGAAAACAATATCCTCCGCGAGGTGTTTGTATTGATGAACCACCTCGGCGCCGACCTTACGTTGCTGAAAATCAACTCCGACACGCAACCGGACATTCAGCCGGACAACCAGTACATTGCCGAAATCAAATCGCACTTCACGATCCGTGAAGGCCAGATTGTGATCCGGGAAGCGAAGCACGTGCTCGACGGCATCGAAGCCTATTGCGACGAAGTACAGGCCGATTTGCTGATCATGTCCACCCGCGAGCGGTCATTTATTGAAGAATATCTGATCAATCCGAGCATTACGCGCAAGCTCGTTGTGGATACACATGTACCTTTACTGGTGTTTCACCTCAAATAACAAAACGGTTTGAACGGGACAGAAAGCGGCAAATCCGCCGGGGGCAGCAGCACCCGAAACGGCGGTAGAAAATCCAGAAAGTACCGTAAGCGTGGCCTGCTCACTTCGCCGGGCACGCTTACCTACATCGGTCCGGATATTGGTTTGAAGACCAAAATCCGCCAGATCAGGTACAGCGAGCATATGTATAAGGAAGAGGCCGTGAAATCGCTCGACGAATGCCGGGCTGCCGAAAATGGCGAAAATTTCACCACCTGGCTGAATGTCGACGGCATCCACGAGGTCCCGCTCATCGAGAAACTGGGGAAATTATACCATTTGCACCCGCTGCTGCTCGAAGACGTGGTGAATACCGAGCACAAGCCGAAGCTGGAATTGTACGACACCGGGCATTTGTTTTTAACCCTGAAAATGCTGCATGTCGATTCGGAATCGCCGATCAGCATTTCGTCCGAGCATGTAAGTTTTGTATTGGGCAAAAATTACGTGCTGTCGTTCCAGGAAGAGCTCACTTCCGACATTTTTACGACCGTCGAAAACCGGCTCGAAGCTTCCGTAGGCAAAACCCGCCGCAATGGGCCCGATTACCTGCTGTTTGCATTGATGGACGTCGTGGTGGACAACTATTTTATTGTCCTCGAAAAACTCGGCGATGCGCTCGACGCCACCGAAGACCAGGTGATCCGCGGCGTACAAGAGCTTTCCCTCAAAGATATGTATGCCCTGAAACGCGAACTCACGCTGGCCCGCAGGCAGATATGGCCGCTGCGCGATATGGTCAACCAGCTCATCCGCGAGGATAATATGCAGATCAGCAAAGAGGCAATCCCCTATTACCGTGACCTTTATGACCACATTATGCAGGTACTCGACACCATCGACTCCTACCGCGAACTCGTGGCGAGCTTGGTGGACGTGCATTTGTCGACCATCAGCAACCGGATGAACCAGGTCATGAAAACGCTTACGATCTTCTCAGCCGTTTTCATGCCGCTGACGTTTATAGTGGGCGTTTACGGGATGAATTTCGAGTTTATGCCCGAACTGAAAGAGCCCTACGGCTACTATTATGTATGGGGATTGATGGTCGCCGTCACGATAGGGATGATATTTTATTTCAAAACTAAAAAATGGATGTAGATTGATACCTTTGTGCTCTGATTAACGAGCATTGGAATGAGTCTTACCGTCAATACATCCCCCATTGTAACCACACAAGCCCAGTACATCCTGACCGACAGCCGTCAGGTTTCTTTCCCCGGCCAGAGTATCTTTTTTGCCATCAAAGGCGAGCGCCACGACGGCCACCGTTTTCTGCCCGAGCTGTATGCCGCGGGCGTGCGTGAGTTTGTCGTTGAAGAAGCCGCATTTACCGGCGAACTGCGTGAAACCGCAGCCGCCTGGGACGACGCGCAAATCTGGGTGGTAACTTCAAGCATTCGTGCATTACAGCAACTGGTGGCTTCCAAAAGAAAGCAATTCGATATCCCGGTGGTGGGCATTGCGGGAAGTAATGGCAAGACGATCGTCAAAGAATGGCTTGTGCAGCTCCTCTCGCCCGGCCGGAGCATTGTAGCGAGCCCCAAGAGCTACAATTCGCAGATCGGCGTACCTCTTTCGGTATGGAACCTGAGCAAGGAGCATTCATTGGCGATTTTCGAAGCAGGTATTTCCAAAGCGCATGAAATGGAATACCTGCAACCGGTTATGCAGCCTACAATTGGCATTTTTACCAATATCGGGCCTGCTCACGATGACGGTTTCAGAAGCCGCAAGCAGAAGATCACCGAGAAGCTGCGCCTTTTTACAAAGGTCAAAAAACTGATTTACCGGAAAGATTACCACGAAATAGACGAGGAGATCAGCCTGATCCTGAAACCGGTAAATGCGTTCCTCGAAACCCTGAGCTGGGGAAGCAACTATTCGGGCTCGCACGTGCAGGTGACGTACACCCCGCAAAAAGATAAAACCGTGATTTCCCTCACCGGAAAGCTCGGCAGCCATACTTTCGAAACGGGCTTCCGGGATGATGCCTCGCTCGAAAACCTCACGCATTGCATTGTTTTCCTGCTCGATTTCGGACTTGAACCGGCGGAGATTCAAGAAAGGGTACTGTTGCTCAAACCGGTTTCCATGCGTTTAGAGCTCAAAGAGGGCATTAACCATTCCTATATCATCGACGATGCCTACAATAATGATTTGCAGGGCCTCTCGATGGCGCTGAACTTTTTGGCGCAGCAGGAGCAGCGGAACCGCAAGACCGTCATTCTATCGGACGTGCTCCAAACCGGCCAGACTCCGACCGAGCTGTATAAAATGGTATCCCGCCTGCTGAGCGAGAAAAGCATTGATCGCCTCATCGGCATCGGCAAGCAGATCAGCAGCCAGGCATCGCTGTTCGATATTCCTGAGCAGGAATTTTACGACGATACCGACACTTTCCTTAAAACATTTGCTTTCCACACCCTCGCGGACACACTCGTGCTCGTAAAGGGCGCGCGACCTTTTTCGTTTGAGAAAATCGTGCACCGCATTCAGCAGAAAGCGCATGGTACCGTGCTCGAAATCAACCTCGACGCATTGGTGCACAACCTGAACTACTACCGTGCGAGAGCCGGACAAGGCACGAAGGTCATGGCCATGGTGAAGGCCTTCGCCTACGGCAGCGGCAGTTCCGAAGTGGCCGCATTGCTGCAATACCACCGCGTGGATTACCTCGGCGTAGCCTATACCGATGAAGGTGTGATGCTGCGCCAAAGCGGCATTACATTACCTATTATGGTCATGAATGCGACGCTGCCTACTTTCGACTTGCTGTGGCAGTACAAACTGGAACCGGAAATTTACAGCCGCCGCATCCTCACCGACTGGCTCGAATACATTTCGCGAAAAAGCGAACCGGCCAATACGCCGTCGGTGCATTTGAAACTCGATACGGGTATGCACCGCCTCGGTTTCGTAAAGGATGACTACAAATGGCTCGTAGCGCGGCTTCGCGAGAACCCTGCATTGAAAGTAGCGAGCATTTTCACCCATCTGGTAGGCGCCGATGAAGGTGTACACAATGAGTTTTCAAGAAAGCAATATGCTCAGTTCATCGAAGGCGCGGAGCTAATCGAGCAGACTTTGGGCTACAAAACCATTAAACATATCCTCAACTCCGCCGGAATCGTTCGCTTTCCGGAATACCGCCTCGATATGGTGCGGCTGGGCATTGGACTGTACGGTGTGGAAGCTACCGGGCAGGACCAGCGTTCGTTGCAGTCGGTAGGCACATTGAAAACCATTGTCTCGCAGGTGAAGTACCTCACATCCGGCGAGACCGTGGGATATAGCCGCAAAGGCGTCGTCGACCACGATTCGGCTATTGCGACACTCGCGATAGGTTATGCCGACGGTTACGACCGCGGCTTGGGCAATGGCGTGGGTAAAGTGTGGGTAAATGGCACGTTATGCCCCACAATCGGCAATGTGTGTATGGATATGACCATGATCGACGTCACGCATGCCCAGGTAGAAGAAGGGGATGAAGTGATCGTTTTCGGCAAGGAAGTCCCTATTACAGAACTCGCGAAAACCATCCACACCATCCCCTATGAGATCCTGACGGGTATTGGTGACCGCGTCAAGCGTATATTTTTCAAAGAATAAAAACTTACTGGCCAGCCTCGGCTTGTTGCGCTACTTCGGTATCTGCACCGTCAGATTCGGGAGTAGCGCCTTTTTCTTTCTCCTTGTTTTCCACCCGAAGATCCTCTTCCTCGAACAAATGCGTAGCCATTACCTGGTCCAACGTAACGTCGTAGAAGGCCTGATGCACGTTCAACGGTTCGCTGCCTTCTTCGATCTCGCATTTGACGTAATTACCGTCCTCTTGCAATTCGTAGGCATTCACGTTGTCTTTCAGGCTGTAATACAAAATATGGATCGCTTCCTGGCGCACGCGCGGGTCGACGAGCTTGAAGAGCGACTCAATGCGTTTGTCGAAGCTGCGCACCATCGCATCGGCACTACCTCCATAAACCAGCGGGTTACCGTTCTGGTGGAAGTAGAAAATGCGGGAGTGCTCCAAGAAGTCGCCTACCAGCGATCGTACCGTGATATTTTCACTCAATCCTTTTCGCTGCGGTCGCAGGCAGCACATACCTCTGACGATCAGTTTAATAGGGACACCTGCCTCGGAAGCTTTGTACAATTCATAAATGGTGTCGCGGTCTTCGAGGGAGTTTATTTTAATACAAATACCACTCTTCAAACCTGCTTTTGCATTCTCAGCCTCCTGCTGGATGAGCTCGATCAGCTTCGCACGCATGTAACGCGGGGCGGTGATCAGGTTCTGGTATTCCGATGGGATCGAATGCCCCGTAATGACGTTGAAGAACTCCGAAATATCGTGGGTATATTCTTCATTAGATGTCAATAGGCCGGTATCGGTATACAAACGGGAAGTATCCTCATTATAGTTACCACTCGACAAATGCGCGTAACGCAATACCCGGTTGCCTTCATTGCGAACGATCAGCAGCAGCTTAGTGTGCGTTTTGAGTAAACCAATACCATAAATCACGAAACAGCCGGCCTTTTGCAGACGCTGCGCTTCCTTGATATTGTTTTCTTCATCAAAACGTGCTTTCACCTCGAACAATACCGCTACGTGCTTGCCATTCTCAGCCGCATGCAGGAGCGCCTCCGTTACGCGGGAGTTTTTCGCGAGGCGATAGATCGTCAGTTTAATGGACAGTACCTTCGGGTCTTCGGCCGCTTGTTCCAGCAGCTGCAATACCGGCTCAAAGTTGTTATAAGGATGGTGCAAAAGAATGTCCCGTTCCCGCATTACCTCGAAAATATCCGGAATGCGTTCGCGTTCGAGCCCCAGCGGTGGCACGGGCGGGCGGGTCGGTGGAATCTGATCTTTGAACTCCGGATGTTTGATAATGCCCCAAAGTGCCGTAAAGTCGATCAGCCCATCGGTCATAAACACATTATGGTCGTCGATCTCCCAACGCTTTTTGATCAGGTTCAGCAGGTCCGGGTTCACATCGGGCTCGATCGAAACCTGCACTACCCTTCCCAAACGACGGCTTTTAATCTTCTGCTTGATTTCGTCGATGAAATCGGCCTCGATATCGTCGCTTTCTTCCAGGGTAAAATCACCATTGCGGATAATGCGAAACAGGTTTGCCGAGACGATATCGACATTCCTGTACAACTTGTTAATATGAGTCTTGGCAATGTTTTCAATGGGCAAGAACAGCAGTTCTTCCTCCCGCTCGATCACATAAAAACGCGGCAGGTTGGGCGGAAGCTGCACAAATGAGAGCTTTCTGTCTTCTTCGGAAGTGGTACCTTTTACCTGCGTGATCACCCCCAGGATAAGAACTTTCGCGAGCAGGACAGGAAATGCGTGTGTATAATCGAAGAGCATCGGCGTCAGCATCGGGTATACCGTGCGATCGAAATACTCCTCCACGGCAACATGTTCCTCGTGCGTAACCTCGTCCATCCCGATAATGCGGAAACCGTGATTCGCGAAAAGCGGCATCAGTTGGTCCTTATAGCATTCGTTCTGCCGGCGCACAAAGTCGTGCACTTCCTTCATCAGCACCTTGCGGAAAGGAATCTCACGCAGGCCCGAGTAATCGAGGCGCTCCTTGCCGAAATCGAGGTAATTATAAAGGCTGCCTACACGTATCGTGAAAAATTCGTCTAGATTGGACGAAGTAATGGCGAGGAATTTGAGGCGATCGAACAGGTTACGCTCTTCATTAGTCGCCTGATCGAGCACGCGGTCGTTGAACTTCATCCAGCTGAGATCCCTGCTGATCAGGTCACTTTGCTGCATTTGGGTATTGGCCTTTTCCGACGAACTGACCGCCTTGGCATCCTCTGCCGCAGCCGGTTCCTTCGGACTTTTGAACAATGCGAACAAATTGGTCAGCTTACTTCGTTTTTCATTGCTATATATATTGTCGGATGAGCCGGACATAACGTTATGCTATTAAAAAGGTGTATCAGGATGGCAATAAAAATTCAACGAATCTAAACAATCTATTGTTTTCGGGTCGATGAAGTTTGTGTTAAATTTTCGTTCCAAAAAGAAACGGATGACCGTGTTTCACAGCCATCCGTTTCAATATCGCGGTTTAAGCTAATGACTACACGTCGACGCGGGCGTATTTCGCGTTTTTCTCGATGAAATCGCGGCGGGGAGCTACCTCGTCGCCCATCAGCATGGAGAACAGGTGATCGGCTTCGGCAGCAGATTCAACAGAAACCTGTTTCAAACTTCTGCGCTCGGGGTTCATCGTTGTTTCCCACAGCTGCTCGGCATTCATTTCACCAAGACCTTTGTAACGCTGCACGTTCACCGAGTCTTCCTTACCGCCTCCAATCTCACGCACAGCCTCTTCGCGTTGCTGCTCGGTCCAGCAGTAGCGCTCTTCCTTGCCTTTTTTCACGAGGTACAATGGCGGCTGAGCGATGTAGATATAACCGTTATCGATCAGGATCTTCATATAGCGGAAGAAGAACGTCAGGATCAGCGTACGGATGTGGCTACCATCGATATCGGCATCGGTCATGATTACGATCTTGTGGTAACGCAGCTTGTCGATGTTCAATGCGCGCTCGTCGCCGTCTTTACCGATCTGCACGCCCATCGCGGTGAACATGTTCTTGATCTCTTCGTTTTCGTAGATCTTGTATTCCTGCGCTTTCTCCACATTCAGGATCTTACCACGCAATGGCAGGATCGCCTGAAATGCACGGTTACGGCCTTGCTTGGCGGTTCCACCCGCCGAGTCCCCTTCCACGAGGTATAGTTCGCAAACATTCGGGTCGGTTTCGGAACAGTCGGAAAGCTTTCCTGGCAAGCCTGTACCGGTAAGAATGTTCTTGCGCTGCACCATTTCGCGTGCTTTTTTCGCAGCGATACGGGCTTTTGCGGCAAGGATCACCTTGTCGATGATCACGCGGGCTTCTTTCGGGTGCTCTTCAAGGTAGCTTTCGAGCATTTCAGCCACCACCTGGCTCACGGCACCGGTTACTTCACCGTTACCGAGCTTGGTTTTGGTTTGACCTTCGAATTGCGGTTCCGCTACTTTAATCGAGATAACCGCTGTAAGACCTTCGCGGAAGTCGTCCCCGCTGATCTCCACTTTTTCTTTCGCCAGAATACCCGATTTTTCAGCGTAGTTTTTCAACGTACGTGTCAATGCGGCACGGAAACCGGAAACGTGGGTACCACCTTCGATCGTGTTGATGTTGTTCACGTACGAGAACACGTTCTCGCTGTACGATGTGTTGTACATCATCGCCACTTCTACGGGGATAGCACCTTTATCGCTTTCCATGTGAATCGGCTCGGGAATCAAAGGCTGGCGGGTAGCATCCAGGTATGTCACGAATTCGTTCAGACCTACTTCGGAATAGAACTCTTCGCCGCGGAACTTGCCATTCTCGTCCTCTTCACGTTTATCTTCCAGCGTAATTCGGATACCCTTGTTCAGGTAAGAAAGCTCGCGCAAGCGGGTTGCGATGGTTTCATATTTGTATTCCGTTACGGAGAATATCGTTGCATCGGGCAGGAAGTGGATAATCGTTCCGGTATCTTCCGCCTCACCGATCACGCGGGTCGGGTAAAGCGGCTTGCCTTCGCTGAATTCCTGCTCGAATATCTTGCCTTCGCGGTGCACTTCCGCACGCAGGTGCGTAGAAAGCGCGTTCACGCAGGATACCCCTACCCCGTGCAAACCACCGGAAACCTTATATGTGTCTTTGTCGAACTTACCACCGGCGTGCAATACCGTCAATACTACCTCCAAAGCGGATTTTTTCTCCTTGGGGTGCATTCCGGTGGGGATACCGCGGCCGTTATCTTTTACAGTGATTGAGTTATTGGGCTCTACGGTGACGTTGATGGTATCACAGTAACCCGCCATCGCCTCGTCGATTGAGTTATCGACAACCTCCCAAATCAAATGGTGAACGCCTTTGAAGCCAGTGTCACCGATATACATCGCCGGACGTTTACGAACGGCCTCTAAACCTTCAAGAACCTGGATATTTTCAGCCGAATAGCTGTTTACTTCTAGCACTGCTTCGTTTGACATATAGTTTGTTTTACACTTGGATAAAAAGAACCATTATCTGGCTTTTTAAGCACGTAAAGATACGAATTTTTTATGGTTTTACCTAGCAAAACCTATCGCAAACCTGCCATCCGACGCGCCCTCCGGAGCGAACACCGGCCAGGGCGCACGAGACGCCGAAATATGACATTTCTATGTTAGAGAATATCAATGAGGCCTTGTAATACGTATTCTCCAGTGACTCAGCCGGATGAGCATCCGGCGCCAGAAACTTAGCGCAGCGAGTACCCGTCGCCGGTGGAGATGAGGTTCCTGTCAAGGCGGTAAAAAGTCTTCTTGCCCCCCCCGGATACATCCAGGATGCCTAGCGCGTAAGTACCCGGCCCAAGATCGTTTTCGCGGAGCAGCGTATTGAAACCTCCCTTGTAGTAGTGCCCCTCTGTAAGGATATTCTTCCGCGCCTCTATTTTGGGATTTGCACTAATGAGGTAAGTCGAATCGGTGGCGGTATTTTTCATCGCCAGGAAGCGGTCGTCCCAAAAATGCTTCCGCTGTGGTGAAACATTGCTGGACACAAAATAGTGAGTCAGCTCTTCCACTTTTTCCCGCGCTACCCGATGAATGTTCCATGTTTCGAGGTAGAGCGCATTGTCCTTTACCGGCCCCTTTTCCGCAAACATTGCGTCGAGTTCCTTTTTTTCTATCACCGGTTTCGGGAGCCTGAAATAACCTTTTTCATATCCCGGAATCAAATAAAAACTTCCATAATTGACAATGGATTTCTCGACGGAAAACATACCCCTATTGTTTTGCCAGTTGTAAACATCGGCGAGCAGCGCCGTTCTTTGGCGCGCTACCGTTCCGGTAAACCGGTAGTAACAATAAGCCCAATAAAAAACACTAAAACCGAGCACAGCCCTGAAAACCCATTTTATCCGCAACCAATTGGTATAAAATAAAAGGATAATATAAAAAATAGCCGTGGAAAGTGCTGCGTACATCTGGAAGCGGCTCGCAAGCGTGCTACCAGCCCATGACCTGAATAATGCAACAACCGTACTTGAAATAAAAATGAATACAAAAAAAGAAAGCAGCTCGATTGTACCAGGCTTTACTTGCATCGGCTTTTTAAAATAAACACTTGCAACCCGGACGGTGACCAGCACCATACATACGATGATGATGAAACCCCAGATCGCCGAAAACAGCTCCGGCATCGCCCACATCGACATTGAAGCACCGACGAAGCCGAACAGCGACGTGAAGAACTGCAATGCGGTTTTGGGCAGATTCACTGCCTGACCTGACTCATAACCCGACATGTAAATCCAGAGACAGGCGAACATGAAAACGGCGGTCAGAATCGCATTGCGAAAGTCTTTGTGGCATAGATAAAAGAAAATGACCGCAGGAAAAGTGAGAATCCCATTACCATGCGTAAAAGTGGCCAGGAAACAGCACAAGATAGCACCATAAAAGGCGGGTTTTGTTCCGCGGGAAACCAGCAGGATGGCACCGGCCAGAAAAGCGGTCAGGAAAGGATGCTGCAAACTTGTAAGCGCCCAGTTCGAAACCTCGTAGTACATCGGTTGGAAGATCACGAGAGGAACCGGAATAAAATAATAGAGCGGCAACCCCGCTTTGCGAAAGTTGACGTAAAGAAAATAGCATATATAAATCAACGCTAATGTCCCAAGGGCAATGTAAAACCGGAAATGCAAATAGCCGGTAAGTTCATAATCAATTAAAGAAACAAATCTTGGGACCGCCGCTTTATGGTCATTAAATGTGCGGAACATTTCCTCAATCACTTTGATCAAACTTTTATCATCGCCTGTGATTGCTTCAATGAATTGAATAAACAAAAAATCGTCCTGATAGGGGAAATCGACCGAAAAATGGAGATTATAAAGAAAAAATAACAGGATAACGGTAATGATGGCGACAATTGGTAAAAATCGAAGCATGGTAAAGCCGTAACGTGTGTTATGTGATAGATTCGGATGAGTTATAAGCAAATCTAAATCTTTATCGCCTCGATTCGTAAGATAGTTTGCTTTTCTTAGTAACCGAAAATCAACGAATAAATTGCGATAAAAACAGAGAGAGCGGAGAAAAAATCTCCGCTCTCAAAAAGTACAGCAATTATCGTACCAGCGCTATTACTTTTCCATCGGATGGTCCTTCAAAAGTTGCTCGGGTGAGTAAAAGTCCTTCTTAGCCTCAGTAGCAGCGCGCACCTGCTTCACCTTTTCAGGCGAGATCGCCGCCCCCTTGTTTCCAAATGAATTACGGACATAGGTCAGCACGGCAGCTACTTCATCGTCTTTCAGCAAACCTGCGAACGGCGTCATCGGAACCTGGCCGGGGTATTTCTTGCCATTCACTTCAATAGGTCCGAGGAGCCCCTTCAATGCGATCTTGATCAACCGTTCATCGCTTCCGGTAACCCATGCGCCCGAAAGGGGCGGGAAACCCGATGCTTCCAGGCCTTTGCCGTCGGGCTGGTGGCAAGTGCCGCAATAGCCCTCTTTGGCATAAATCTGCCGTCCCTGGTTGAACAGGATCAGGTCATTACCTTTCAGGTTCGTAGCCGCAACGGCCTCCTTTTCTTTTTTGACGTTCTCTCCTTTCAAATGCGCCTCTGCTGCTTCGAATGCGTGGATTGTCCAGTCATCAAGCGGCATTTTCTTCGCTTCCGCCAAAATCGGCAGGCCCTTTTCCTTACCAATCCACGACGCCGCGACGATACCCATCAGGCGCACCCGGCTGTTCTCGTCGCGTACCGCTTGCATCAGCAGATCCGCCTGGTCGGGCACCTGGTGGCCCGTGTAGCGCACTACCTGCACGGCTGCGGCACGTGCGTGGAAATCTTTCGCTTTCAACACCTGTTTCAAAAGCTTCTGATCCACTTTGTTCATCCCCCAGCTTACCCACAAACCTTCCAGCAAATGATGTTCGTAACGCGGATCGTTTTTATCGAGGTTAGCCACCCAGGTGTTCAGTTTGGCTAAAACCTGAGATGCATCACGGCCGCGCAATTCACGACGGGTACGGTAGCGTGTCCGGTATTCGGGCAATTTGAGGTTATCGAGCAATTCTTCAATGCTTGCTCCATCCACCTTCGCGGGCGTCACGAGCGGACGCGACGGATAGGTGATGCGGTAAATACGTCCATGCGAGTGGTCACGCAATGGGTCACGCGCATTGTGCTGCATGTGCCCGATGAGGATGTTATGCCAGTCGATCACATACAATGAGCCATCCGGCGCGAATTCCATGTCTACCGGGCGGAAGTTCCGGTCATCGCTCACCACGAGGTCCTGACGGTGGTGGCTCTTGTAGCCGGTTCCGTCGTCGGTCAGCGTATGTTCTTTGGTTCCGAGGAAGCCAATGGTGTTGTTAATCAGGAAATCGCCCTGAATATCATCCGGGAAATGCCGGCTCGATACAAATTCCAGGCCGGAAGTCGGGCGTACACGGTGCTTATCCTCCACCAGTTGCACCGACTTGTGCGTTGCTTCGCCATAACGTGGCAAAACACTACCCGGCAGCATCCAGCGCACATCAGGACTCGATGTTTCCGCAAAAAACGGCTGCCCCCAATCGTCGAATGCAATACCCCATGGATTCGGGATCGAAAGCTGGGCGGTACGTTCCAGTTTTTTCAACTGAGGCGCATAACGGTAAAAACCACCATTGGTAGCACGCACCGGACCATACGAAGTCTCCACATTGGTATGCAGGAACACCCCTTCGCCGGAGTAAATCGCACCCGACGGATCTACCGTAAATGCGTGACTGTTGTGGTGCGTATCATGGTCATCGAAGCCGCTCAACAAAATCTCTTCTTTATCCGCTTTGCCGTCACCGTTTGTATCGGTGAGCAATTTCAGGTTAGTACCCTGCGAAACGTAAACGCCTTCTTTGGCAATTTCAAAGCCCAACGGCAAATGCAGACCGTCCGCGAAAACACTTTGTTTGTCGGCCTTGCCGTCGTTATTCGTATCTTCAAAAATGATGATCTTGTCGTTCGGCTTCGAATCTCCCGGCTTGTAGTGCGGATAACTCGGCATTGTCGCCACCCACAGGCGTCCTTTGTTGTCGAAAGACATCTGCATAGGTTTGGCCAGGTCCGGAAACTCCTGCTCGGAAGCAAAAAGCTCAATTTTATAGCCAGCCGGCACTTTCAGTTTCGCCAACGCGTCATTGCCATACAGGTAGGTTAGGCTACCGTTTTTGTCGGGATTGAAATTGGTTTTTACCTGCGGCAATGTGCGGGTGCTTTTATCGGCCACAGCCAAGTCCGTTTTCTCCCCTTTCGAAGCTGCCAGCCAGATCGCCTGGTCGCGAATGTCGGTCAGCTGGCGGATCTTCTCGATTTCGGCAGGATAGTTATCCGGGCCAAAAGGATTATAACGACGGCCATAGACGTGTACCCCGTTCGGGATTTTGAAGTCATTATGCCACATCCAGTTTTTTTCAGCGACAGCCGCATGTACCAGCTCCCGGTTTTTAGCTTTTTCCGGTGCTTTCCCGAAGATTTTATCTACCAATAATACGCCCAGCTTTTTATAGCCTTCCGCATTCAGCTGTGAGCCGTCGATCGTCAGGTCCTCTTTCGTTTCAGCATACCACTTTTGAGATGGCGCAAACGCATCTACGAACAGTACCTTGTTCTGGTCGGCCACTTCCTTCATCGCTTTGGTATATAAAAGGAGGTTTTCATTCTCCTTCTTACCGTTCGGCAGGTCAAATTTAGCCGAAAGGTCTTCAAAAGCGATCGGCGAAACGATTACCAGCTGCGGTGCGGAAGCACCGTTGTATTTCTGCTTTAATGTCCACTTAATGAACGCATCGAGTTCCGCCTTGTAGTTAGCTAGACCAGCTTTGCCTTCAAACGATTCGTTATAGCCGAAGAAAGAAATAATCACATCGGTTTTCAAACGAGTGAGCCATTGATCGGGCGTTTCAAAATGCCCCTCGCTTTGCGAAGGATTGGCCAGCTCTGTCTGGAATTTCTCGGCTCCGGGGAACGCCCAGGGCGTGTTGCGGCTCGCATGCGGACGGAAGCCGGGCGTGTCACCACCGTCGCACATGTTACGGATAATGAGGTTGTCGTCCGGGTAACGCATGTACAACTCCGTTTCGAAGTTGTCGTAATTCATCATCCGGGAACCCAGGTTGTTACCGATTAGTGAAATGTGCGTGCCTTTACCGATCTTCACCGGCACGGGCTGGTTCAACTGGAACGCGCTGAATGCAATGACTGCCAGTCCAAAGGCAATGAGCGAAGAGTAAACGCTGATTTTTTTGGGTTTAGACATTTGAAAAGGTTTTAGATTGGGTTTTGAGGTAGCGTTATGTGAAAGTTATTTGGCCTCGCGGTAGGGTACCTGGATATCCATTTTGCCCTTCCATTCTTTCGGGATTTTCAGCCCCAGCTCGTAATGGATCGCATTGATCACAAGCCGCTGGAAAGGCTCCAGCCGGAAATCCTCGGGGTGGCCAAGGGTGGTCATGAACACTTTTCCCCCGAATGAGTTGGTACCTGTCCACGCCACCGGGTTTTCGATCGCCTCCTTATCGGGATTCACCGATTTACCCATCAGCAACCAGGTAGAGCCTTTGGTAGGATAATCGGGCAACACGCGGTACAACCAGGAGCGGGCATGGAAGGGCCCTTTTACGCCAGTCAGGATCGGGTTTTTAGCTTGTTCGGGAATTACCGTCACATCGGTACTGCTGTTATGGCCGTAATGCGTGTGCTTGGCCGCACCGCCCCATCCCGGAGGCGCATTCAGCGCAAACTCGCCGAAAGCGTTCCATTTTTCGCTTTCATGCCCTTTCGGGAAATTGAATGCATGTGTGGTGGTTCGAAAACCCATTACCGGCTTGCCGGTTTTCAGGTATGCTTCGATCATTGCCAGCTGGTCGGGCGGCAGTTGACGCCAGCGCAGGTAGAAAACTGCCAGATCCGCATCCTTCAATGCTTCCAGACCAGGAATATTTTTCTCGCTGTTGTGATCGGGATAGGCTTTGAGCACAATCGTGCGCATTCCGTAGTTTTTTTCGAGTTCCGCCGCGACGATGGGCAGCGTTTCCTCGCCGCTGTACTCATGATCGCCCGTGACGAATACGACAAGCGGAGTTTTTTTGTCTTTTTTAGACGATTGCGCCGTCGCGACATGCGTAACGGCCACTACTGCAAATGCCGCAAAAAGGAAGCAAATGCAGAACTGTTTCAATTTCATGATGAAAGGATTAAGGTTCAAGCTTTGTAAGTAAAGGGGTATATCAGGAAGACTGTTTAATGCAATTTTTCCCCTAGTTAATTATAAACGAATTATAGTGCATCCTGTGTTGTCCTGTTTGAGGGCACATATAAGGGCTTTGTATGAATATTCATGCTTCACACGACGAGTTTATCTCTGTCGGCGGGTTTGAAATACCGGGAGTAGATGTCGCGAAAGATGAAGAGCATAAGGTAGAGCTGGCGGTATTTACTCACGTATGTCTCGTCCTCCGCCGATTCTTCGAGCAAGTCCCGCAGCGCAGTAAAACTTAAATCGGCCAGTTCGGGGAACTGCGAGGCGACTTTCACCAGTTTGTCGCGATGCTCTCTGAAAAGCCGGACCTGTTGTTCCGCATCTTCGAATGTTTGCTCACCGCTACGGTATTTCTTGATGGGAGGACAAAAAAACGCTGAGCAGGTATACGGTCGGGGCTTGTCATACGCGGTGCAGCTACCGGAAAAGCAAGTGCAGGGCAACTTAAACAACAGTTTCTCCCTGATCTCGGTAACCGGCAGCCCAAGGTCCTCCGCCACTTTTCTATCCGCCTCGTCCCGGATAAATCCGTAAGGAAACAACGTACCGTCGCAGCACAATCCGCAACTCATACAAAGATCTGAAACCTCCTTTTCGCTGCCTGCCATCTTCGATTTTGTTAGGTGTGTAATGATAACAAATATAATCTAACCCCAAAGACCAGAAAATAATCTCTAACCAGTTTTACAAAAACCGAAACCCAAGCGTCAGCGAAAACCTTGAAAGATCCACACTGTCATCCTTCGACAAATGCAATGTCTCCGTGCTGAATTCGGTTTTACGCTGGAGGCGGTAGATCGCACCCATCATAGCAGTGCCGGTGAGGTTAAGGGCGAATTTCGGACTTATGGGTTGTTCGATGCCCACACTGACACCCCAGTTCATCGTTTTGCCCGAAAAAGTGAATTGCTGTGCACCTACAACACTCCTATTTTCGTAGGGCTGGTAGCCGAGCAGCAGGGAAGTGAGAATAGCGGTTTTGCCGTTTTTTAAAAAGGAGCGATGGATCAACGCACCGCTCAGGTGCTGGATTGTCACTTTCTCGCTTTGCAAGCTATCCAGGTTTGCCTTGCCTTTGTACATTTCATAACGCAGCCCAAAGCCGACATGCTTCCAGGGAAAATAGGCCAGGTCACCGCCAAATGCGATACCTGATTTGAGGTCTTTGATATACTCCTGCTCATCGTGGCTGTACACTCTGCCCGCCCTGAACAGCCGGTAAGCATAGCCGCCGTTCAGGCCTACGCTCCAACGCGGAAGGCTGGGCTCAGTCGTCTTTTCTTCACGCGGTGCTGGTTTTGAAGGCTGGTCAAACGCCTCCTCGCGGTCCTTCCTCCATTCGGTGACGGAAGCTTCCTGAGCGCTCGCGCTGTGGCCGAGCATACCCAAAATCAGTAAGAAAGCGGCAAAAGATCTGATCATTATCTGCGGAACGCGCGAGTTTTTAAGAACTCAAAACTACTATTTTCAGGCCATATTCAGCTTCCGGCCTTTCAGAAATTGTCAGATTGCGGCTTTGACACCCGCTTTTTTGAGTTTTTCAATAATAAAAGCCCCCAATGCCTTACCCTGAGCCTGGCCATTTTCGATGGCGTCACGGTAGTGGATTCCGCCGTACAGCCGTGAAATCGCGGCCTCCTCCGAAGCCTGCCGGAACGACCGAAAATCTCTCGTCGGCAGTTCGAATATCACTTCGGTGTCGTCGCGGAATGCAAAATTATCACCCAGCAAATAGGTTAATATTTCGGCTACTGCTGTTGAAATGACGCTATGCCCGCTGGTATACTCAGGGAAAGGAGGCGTTTGCAAGAGCGGCTGCCATTGGGGATCAATGCTCCGGTTGATCACCGTTTCGGGCCGTACACGGCTACTGCGATATTTTTCGTCCCAGCAACTGATGAATGCATCCATCAGCGTGGCGGCGGCCAGCGAATGCACCATAATGCCTTTGTCGAGGTCGAGATTGGCCTTGGTGGTGGCAATGCCGGTAATGTTCATCCAATGCCCTCCCGGACTGATTTTCTTAAACCCAATATTCATATGCCCCGAGGTATTGATCGCGAACGGGTTGCAATCCCAGTAAGAAGCGATGAAACGCTGCTGCTCGGTCAGATTTTTACCTACATCATACACCTCTTTCGCCATCTTGTAAAATGCACTCGTGCTATCCTTGCTGAACTCCACCGGTGGTATGGGTATAAACTGGCTGCATGAGTCGATCAGCACCGGGCGGATCGTTTTCCAATGCGGTTCAACCCCCTCTATATAGCCCGGAGGGGTCGGGTACCAATACGCGTCTCCCTTTTTGGGCCGGTACCGCAAGCGCGTACTGAGTTTGAGGTAACCATCGGTAGAAGCGTCGGCGGCGATTTTCCTGGCCACATCCTGTGCCACGGCAATCGATTGATCGATCGTCGCCTGCGAATGCCCTTCCCGCAGCAATGCGATAATCAGTTTTTTCTGATCTTCTTCGAGCATGTACCCCGACGGGATGATCAGCCTACCCGTTTCCAGAATGCAATACAATGCGGCAATCTGATAGTCGTAGCTCTTCGCCTCGATGCTAATCGGGTTAATGCTTTTGGTAAAAACCGTCGGTGCGACGATTTGCTTGTTATTCCGCGCGACGATCTCGTGCGCGCCCAGGAGGCAATAAGTGTAGAAACGGCTGGCTGCAGGCGGGTTCACCACATCATGGATCATCACCATGGTTACCGAAAAAACAGCCGGCTGCAAATGCTTCCGCAACTCCTCTCTGGCAGGATTTGCAGAAACTGATTGGGCAAAAATCAAAAGGAAAAGAAGGGTCCGGCGCATTACTTTCTGGAATTTTTATAAAACTGTAACGGCTCATTGAATGCGCCAATCACTAAAAAAGGTTGGTTACCAATATTAACCTGCACGGCCGTCTTCACATCCCCGGTAACCGACAACCCGGCCTCCGGCTGCTCCATGAAACGGAAACTACCCTTGCCATCGCCAACGAAAAGGCTGCCGTAATTGGCATCCATACTACCCAGTTTGAGGCGGTTATCCGTTTTGTTGCCCAACAGCAGCAGGTCTTTCAATCCATCGTGGTTGTAATCCCCGGTCAGGATCGTGCAAACAGGCCCGAATTGCGCGCGGGCAGGCATGGCGAACTTCTCGAATTTACCATTAAGGTTCATGAAACAAACGGTGCGAAGCTCACGCACTTCGAGCTTGCCGGCTTTCGCGAGCTCGGCAGCCGGGATCACTTCTGGCATGGTCGCATTGGCATAGTCGCGGTAGTAAGCGAATTTTTTCCGCATGGGATAGATCTGATCGTTCAGCTCGTCGCGGCTTACGAACGGGTAGGATTTGCCCTGCACGTAAAAATTGAAGAACGGGTCAATCGAGCCATTTTTGTCAAAATCGGCGAAATACAGCTCCGCCGGCTCCTTTTCAGAGGCTTTGATCTGCGAATTCTGCCCCAGGTTACCAGCCAGAATATCAGGCTTGCCATCGCCGTTTAGGTCTTCTATATGAATGGTATTCCAGAAACCGCTCTCTTCGTTTTGGAAGAAATCAGCTGTTTTGTCGTCAAAGTCTTTTCCGTTGTAGGTAAAAACCTTCACCGGCATCATTTCACCCGCTATCACGAGTTCCGGTTTGCCGTCGGCGTTCAAATCGCCCCATTGTGCGTCGCTAACCATGCCTATTTTGAAAAACGGCGATTCCCGTATTTCGAAACGTCCTTTTCCATCATTAACCAGCAAGAACGACGCCGGGGCCTCCGGGTACCGACCGGGGATAATGCGCCCGCCGACGAACAAATCGAGGTCGCCGTCCTTGTCGAAATCAAACGGACGCACGCACGACTTGCTACTGGCTTTCAAATTCGGGACGGAGAGTACCGACAAGCTCAGTCCGCCCTTTCCGTCGCTCAGATAAACTTCGTCTTGCAGCGAAACCGTATTCGGCTCAAAAAGCGAATAGCCGCCTTTGGCAATGTACAAATCGTCGTAGCCATCGCCATTAGCATCAAAAAACACGGCAGCCGAAATGGCCGACGTATTTTCATCACCGATCGCGAAGCCGGGCATTTCACGGAACGTTCCGTCTTTTTGCTGTAACCATATTTTGGCCTGCTTGTTCTGGTCGCCGCTCACAAAAATATCGTCCAGGCCATCCTTATTCACATCGCCCTTCGCCACCACGGGGCCTGTCTGCGAATACATCGAGAGCATCAGCGGCTGGCGCTTGAAATCATTTTCGCTGAAACCCTCGTGCTGATAAGTGATTGCCGGGGTCTGCTTTTGAAACAATGGTGCGGGAATGCTCTCCTTTCCGGACTTGTCAGCCTTCTTACCCGACTTTTCGACCACCAGCAACTGATTAGCCTTCACATTTTCGATGATTTGGCTCGTGCCATCCGGCCACAGGATTTTGACGGTATCCGCCACAGCCGCCTCACCAAGCCCGAAATGCAGCCGTAATGGCGTACACGAAAGATACCCACGGTTGGGATTCACTTCCTGATATTGAAGTGCCCCTTTGTTTTTAACATACACCCTCGCCCCCACTCCGCTGGCATTAGCGCCGTTTTGTTTCAGTTTCAATTGCAGCCAATTCCCATTTTTGGACTCGCTGGCTGTATTTTGGTATACAAATGCCGGTTCATTTATATTGTTCACGACCAGATCCAGGTCGCCGTCATTGTCCAGGTCTGCATACACCGCGCCACTCGAAACCGACGCGTGTTCGAGGCCCCAAGGCTGCTGCATTTTTGAAAAAGTAAGGTCGCGGTTGTTTTTGAAAATGTAGTTGGCCAATGCCGTGGAGGGCATCGCTTTCACAAGATCCATGAGCTGGAACGGCTCCTTATCGACCGCCCGTTTGATCTTGTAATCGCCCCAGTATTTCAGAAAGTCCTTGTTGGTATAATCCCTGAGATAGCCGTTTGAAACGAAGAGGTCCTTGAACCCGTCGTTGTCGAAGTCGGCAAAGAGCGGTGTCCAGCTCCAATCGGTGTTGGAAACGCCGGCAAACTGGGCGATCTCACTGAATGTGCCGTCACCATTGTTGAGCTGCAACATATTGCGCATATATTGCTTTTGCAGGTCCTGCCGCACCATCAGCTCGAAGGCTTCGTAGTTTTCCTGCAATTGAAGCAGTTTCTGGCGCTGGTTGTCTTCCGGCAGCATGTCGAGCGACATAATATCCGGCAGGCCGTCGTTGTTGAAATCGGCAATGTCGATACCCATCGAAAACTGGGCCAAATGCCGGAAATACTGGCGTGTCACATCCCTGAACGTGCCATCGTGGTTGTTGATATAAAGATAGTCGGGTTCGTTGTAGTCGTTGGTGACGTAAATATCCTGCCAGCCATCCTGGTTCACATCCGCGATCGCGATACCAAGCCCGAACGTGAGCGGGTACTGGTGAATGCCCGCCTTTTGGGTAACCTCTACGAAATGGTTTTTCTGGTTTTCAAACAGCTTGTTACCCGCGAGCTCGTCCGTCTGCGTACGGAACTTTGCAAGCTCCATATTGTCAATCTTCTTGGTTGTATGGTTGAGCAACATCATATCCAGATCGCCATCGTTATCGTAATCAAAGAAAGCGGCCTGGGTGCTGTAACTGATGTTGTCGAGCCCGTACTCCTTCGCCTGTTCGACGAATTTGAGGTTGCCTTGGTTAATAAAAAGCTGATTTCTGCGGTCCTCGTCCTTCACTTTGCCGGAGTAGCAAATGTGGATATCGAGCAAGCCGTCGCCATTTACGTCGGCCATCGTCACACCCGTTTTCCACCCGCCCTTCCGGCCTTCGAGCCCCTTTCCAGCCGACCCGGTAATGTCCTTGAATTTCATTTTCTCCCCTTTCGCGCCCAGGTTCAGGTAAAGCTTGTTGGAACCCATATTGGACGTAAAGAAAAGGTCGTCGAAACCATCGTTGTTAATGTCCCCTACCGCTACGCCGCCGCCATTGTAATAGTATTCATACGACATCACATTCTGGCTTTCGGTTTCGCTGATCGGGTTCACGAAATCGATCCCCGTCTGCTTGCCTTCAAGAAAGCGGAACAATGTGTTCTGCGCCCTGACGCCGGTAAAGTGTAATGTCAGCAGTAGAATGGCAGGCAGGTAAAAAAGGCGACCTTTGTGATTCATTGAAAGTGCAGTACCGATTTAGAAAGGAAGATTTTGTACTAAAATAAAAAACTTCAACCAAAAGTTGAAGTTAAAACTTAGTGCAGTGCTTTGGGAAGAAAGCGCCAGGAAAATTAATATTCCCTGGCGCTTTTGTATTATTTATTTGTCCCACCAAACGCGGGTCAAGAAGTCGTCCGGACCCTGAATAGCCACCGCCGCGCGATAGTTAACGGCGTTTTTAGACGTTTCGGAAGCCGGGTACCTCAGTCGGCGCGGGATTACTCCACCTGTCGCATTACCTGTATAATTGGTAGGCTTCAATACAGGGTAGCCCGTTCTTCTCCAGTTGGCATAGGCTTCGTACGAGTTCAGGAAGGTTGCCGCCCAATATTGGGTATGGATCTGCTCCATTTGTGAGGTCATTCCGGAAGTAACGAATGGATGCGCCGCCAGGTAAGCGGTGATCGATGCCGCAGGAATTGTTGCTCCATAAATCGAGAACAAGTTCATCGCAGCCGTCACCCCTTTGTTGTAGTGGGTAGCAGCAGCCCCGTCACCCCAACCGCGCAATGCGGCCTCAGCAAGGAGGTATTCTACTTCCGCATAAGACTGGAATACTGTCGGCGCCGCATTGCTTGCGATGTAGTTCAGGTTGGCTTCTGAATAGGTCGCCAGCGAGTTGTCATTCCATGCAGGGATCAGCGTTTTGATCGTCGTAGGATCATAACCGTTCGGCAACCCCTTTTGAACAGCTGGTGCTGATGCAGTCGGAAGCTGGTTCCTGTCGGCATTACCTTGCCACAAAGTCGCAATGTATTGCAAGCGGGGGTCATTGTTGGTTTGCAGGAAATCAACCAAGGTTTTGCTCAACTTGCTATTAGCCTTGCCTTTCAGGTTAGCCGCGTCGTATTCCTGCGTTTTCAGCGTGTTGGCGTCAAGGTTGCGGTTGTTGTCGTTGGTATCATAGTGCAGCAGTCTCGCGATATCGTCGTTGCTGGTCATCAAACCTCCGGCAATGGCTTTTTTCACGTAAGTCTCTGCCGATGCCGCATCCACCTTCGTCATACGCATTCCGAGACGGAGCATCAGTGAATTCGCAAATTTCTTCCACTTTACAACGTCACCCGCATACAAAGGATCCGCCGCGCCATAGCTGACTTTTGCCGCATCCAACCCTGCACCAGCCTCTTCCAGCTCTTTCAGCATATCCTTATAAATAGTCTCCTGCGTATCATATTTGGGAGACAGAATGCCATCCAGATATCCCTGCCCAGCTTCCGAATACGGGATATCGCCGTATAGATCAGTAATGCGGTGGTAAATGAATGCCCGCCAGATACGCGCGATATTGTACTTGTTGCTTAGCTCGGGCTTGTCCTTCGTTAATGCGATAATCTGCTCGATTTCCTTCACCTGGTTGGTGAAGGCAGTTTCGAAAAACGCCGAGTAGTACTCCACGTTCGACAGGTATTTGTCTCCCGACCAATAGGTGGTTAGAGAGGCAAAATGCTGCACCATTGCCCCGGCGTAAATAAGGTTACCCCGGTGGTTTTCGTAACCTGTCCCAGCCGTTTTCACCACATTATAGGTAAAAAGGTTTTCCAGGATCGGATCTGTTACAGCGTTCGGGTTGGTATTCAGTTCCACAAATCCCTTGTCGCAGGAAGTGGTGACGAGCCCGGCGGTAAGGACACCACCGATAATCGCCAGCTTGGTATTTCTGATATATTTAATCATTTCACAAATCAATTTAGAATTTAACCATCAGGTTCAGACCGTAGCTGCGGGTCGGCGGTACACCGAACATCTCCAAGCCCTGCCCGTTCCCGCTGTTGTAAGTTGACTCAGGATCAACATTTGGGACCTTTTTGTAAAGAATGAAAAGGTTTCTGGCTACAAACGACAGGCTTACAGACTGAATCGGCATTTTCCCAAAAAGACTCTTAGGAATGCTGTAACCCAAAGTCATCTGACGCAGTTTGAGGAAGTCCGATTTATAAACCGACTGGTCGGTGATCGTCGTGGCAATACCTGAGTAGTAATCCTGCGCAGACAATGTTTTTGTAAACGATTCCCCTTGCTCGTCCACACCGGTTACGGTTACGCCTGTTTCACGTACGTTGTTGTCGGTCGTAACTTTCGAAAGACCGCGCGACATCGCGAATGCATTGGTAGCGGAGTAAATGTAGCCACCGAATTTACCATCGATCAGGAAGCCCAGTGAAACGCCTTTATAGCTCACCGTGTTCGTCAAACCCATCGTCAATGGAGGAACACCACGGGCCAGCATTTCAAAATCACCCTGGACCGGCAAGCCAGTCGCTTTGTTGTAAACCACATTACCGCTTGCATCACGCTTCATTCTCGAACCGGCGATCATACCGTATGGTTGCCCTTCGAAATGGTAGATGTACGCATTCCGGGTCCGGGACTCATCCAATGAAAGTGTAGGCAGGCCATCGGCGATTTTAACCACGGTATTGGCATTGTACGCCATGTTGAAGCTCGCATTCCAGTTAAATCCACCCGGCGTTTTTACGGGAGTACCGCTCAGCAATATCTCGATACCTTTGTTTTGAACTTTACCTACGTTCAGCAACACATCATTATAACCACTTGCACTTGAAGTAGACGCCTTTACCGGGTCGTTCGTCGTCACGCGGTCATAGTAAGTAAGGTCGAGACCGATCCTGTTTTGGAACAATTTAGTTTCGATACCAAATTCAGTCGTAGTCGAAGTGTTCGGTTTCAGGTTCTGATTCGGGATCGTGCTTGTTCCGATGTTCATCAACGGATAGCTCGAATACGGGTTACCCTGCAAGGTGTACGTCAGGTTGAGCGCGTAAGGGTCGGGATAACCGCCGCCCACTTGTGCCCACGAACCACGAACTTTTGCGTAGGTAAGCCAGCTCGGTTTGTCGGAAAGTGCATCCGACAAGATGTAGCCCAAACCAACCGATGGATAGAAGATCCGGTTGTTGGCAGGCGCCAATGTCGAGAACCAGTCTTCACGTCCGGTGAAAGTAAGGAACAAAATATTCCGCCAGCTCAAATCCGCGGAAGCAAACAATGAATTGATTTTGAATGGTTTGTATTCAATATTCCGGTCACTACTGGTGAGGTTACCCAGGAAGTAGTTGAATGGAATCACGAATTGGCTGCCTCCGATATACATATTCTGGTTGACCCGATACATCTGGTTGCCACCCACAATTGCGTTCAGGCTGAAATCACCGATATCTTTTGTGAAGCCCAGCAAAAGTTCGCCGTTGGTCTCGTTGATCTTGCGCACGTTGGTACCCATTGAACCAGCCGTTGCATAAGCGATACCCGTAGGCTCAATGCTTTCGAAGTCGATCGTATTCAAGTCGGTTCCGACACGTCCGCGCACGTAAAGCCAGTCGGTAAGATTGTAGCGCAGGCTGAACGACCCGAGGAAACGCTTACGGTCGTCGCTGTTTTTCACATAATCCGTTGCGAAATAGGGGTTTTGCGCATACACGTTGGAATTCCAGAGCAATTCGTAATTCCGGCTGTCGACACCCGGAGCAAGGTTACGAATATCCACGCTGTTTGCGATCATGTATGCTGCGAAGTTCGGGTTTTTGGGAGTATCCGACAGAAAGCTCCTGTTTCTACCCTCTTCGATATTATACTGCACAACGCTTTCGAAAATCAGTTTCTTCGCCAGGTTTGCATTCACGCTCAGGTTGAATGACTTTCTGTTGAAGGAAGCATTCGGAACAACCCCTTTCGAATCGGCATTGGATCCCGAGAAGCGGAAGTTCAGCTTTTCATCACCACCTGAAATCGCCACGGTATTGGAGAACGTACTTCCCCTACGGTAGAAGTTCTCAATATTGTTTTTCTGAGCAGAATAAGGTCTTGAAACGCCGTCGAACTGAACCACCGGCGATCCGTCCAGTTTCGCTCCCCATGAAACTGCCCCATTGGCCAGCGCCTCATCCTTTGAAGTAGGTGCTACGCCCTGCGTTCCGGAACCATACAGATATTGCCAGTCGGTAAGATCTCTTACTTTCTCAAAAGTATAGGTACCGTTGTATTCCACACCGATTCCTTTGCTTCCCTTACCGGTTTTGGTAGTGATCAAAATTACACCGTTACCAGCGCGGGAACCATAAAGTGCCGCAGCAGTACCTCCTTTCAAAACAGTCATAGACTCGATATCATCGGGGTTGATACTGTTCAAACCGTCACCGGTATCGAAACCTCCCCACATACCTGCACTTCCTACGTTGGTGTTATCAATAGGCACACCGTTAATCACATACAAAGGCTGATTGCTACCACTCAAAGAACCGTTACCACGGATCAAAACCCGGCTCGATCCACCAGGGCCGGTTGCGGTGCTGGATGCATTCACCCCGGCGATTTTTCCAGACAATGCATTACCCAGATTCACCTCGCGAGCCTGTGTAAAATCGCTACCCTTCACTTCGGTAACCGCATAAGCAAGTGCTTTTTTGTCTTTCGCGATACCGAGCGCCGTTACCACCACCTCTTCCAGGTTCGCAACATCCGGAACCAGTTTCACATTCAACGTGCTCTGACCATTTACACTGAGTTCCTGTTTGAGATAGCCGATAGAACTAAATACCAGTACGTCGGTGTCTTTCACACCCGCTAACGAAAAGTTCCCCTCCACATCCGCGTTGGTGCCTTTCGTTGTTCCTTTCACCGTTACTGCGACACCAGGGAGTCCCTGGTCTTTTTCGTCGATGACCCTACCGGAAACGGTCCGTTCCTGCGCAAAGGAGGTCAACGATGCAAAAAGCAGAAATAGTCCCAAAGGGATAATCCCCTTCCCCAGGACCACGCGTAACTTTTCTTTCATAGGTTAGATAAATTAGTAAATTTTAAATAGGTTAATTTTGGTAAAGACCGAATTTTAGCAAAGCCAAAATCCCTTCTGAGCAAATATCATAAAATAAATTATAATTAAATAATTTTAAAAACGATTTGTACTTACCTTATTTTTTTAATATTTCTTTAATAAGTTATCAAATGCATTTTACAAATGACTGACTTCTACCCCCTTAGGTTTAGGGGTGTGCGAACACAGCCGATTAATGCAATTCGCCCTCGTTTTATTTCTAAAACATCACAAAAAATGCCCGAAAAACGCCAAAAAGCGCTTTCCGGGCAGCTAGATATTTTAATCAAAAATTAATTACTCGTGCTTTTCGATCTATAACTGATCAGTGGCGCATTATTAATCGCGCCTACTAAATATTTCGTGCCTTTGGCTTGAAAAACAGCCAGATCCTGTACGTCGCCGTGTACATAAAAGCCCGTCGTATGCTGGGGTAAAAGGCTGAATTTCAAAGCACCTTTATTGGAAAATACCTGCAAAAGGCTTGCATCGTTTTTACCCATCCTCACTCGGGTCTGGCTGGTATTCCCCCCCAAAACAATATCCGGTTTGCCATCCCCATCCATGTCGTGCACGGCAATGGCATACACCGGCGCAAACTGCGCCTCAACAGGCAATGCATGAAACACGAATTTCCCGTTCGCATTTTCCAAAATCCCCGTCTGGTACTCGTTGACTATGAACTGTTTAGCAGCCTTCAATTTTTCAGCGGGGAGCATCTCCGGCAATGTCGCTTTGGAATAGCTGACGTAGTCGGTGTACTTCTTTTTTAATGAGGGTATCTGATCGAGCAGTTCGTCACGGCTGGCATAAGGATACTGTTTACCATTCTCGGTCACGGCCACAACCGGCACAATCCTGTTAAGATTATCAAAATCAGCCGCATAGAGCGTCAAACCGGTAGGAGAAGTGATATTCCATTGCCAGTTTCTGCCCATATTCCCCACGACGAAATCCGTATCACCATCGGCGTCGAGATCAGCAGGCCGGATCACATTCCAACAGCCTTGTAAATGGGCAGTTCCCCACTTTTCACTCGCATTGGTCAATTTACCTTTACTATTGGCAAAAATCTGCACAGGCAACCAGTCCGCGGTTAGCAGCAGTTCTGGAAAACCGTCTTTTTCAAGGTCTTCAAATACCGCGTCGGTCACCATTCCGGCCTCTCTGAGCCCGGGAGCGAGCTCAGCGGTCCGATCTAAAAATCCGGCTTTACCGTTATTAACCATCAGTACACCTCCCGTACTCTCCGGAAAACGGCCCGGTGTCACGCGCGAACCGAGGAAAATATCGAGGTCTCCATCTGCATCAATATCCGCCACAGCAACCGAAGACGCATTAGCTCCCACAGCCGGAAACGACGCCTTTTTGAAGCCGCCTTTCTCATTCAGGTATAACCTCGGCAGCAGCAGCGGGTCGCCGGTATTGAGCTCGTAGCCGGCGCTGGTAACCATTAAATCCTGGTCCCCATCACCATCCGCATCGAAAAATACGGCATCGGCATCCTCGAATGCAGCATCGGCTTCAAATGCAGGTTGTGCGGACTTGCGGAAGGTGCCGTTGCTGCTCAAAAACAACGCCCCCGCCTGGCCGCGCGCACCGGCGATGTAAAAGTCGTCGACACCGTCGCCATTGATATCCTTCTGCGCCATATGCGGCCCCTGGTAGGTGAGCATGGTCGGCAGCAATGTCTGGATCCGGAAATCGTTGCGCGCATCCTCCGTGTGCGTGAAGTCAATCAACGTGGTCGGCTCCCACAACGCGGGCAAAGCCGCCGGGCCATCGGCTCCCTTCCTCGCATCTGCATAACGAAGGGTTACCTCTTTCCCGCTCACACCTTTCAATACCTGCCGGCTGCCGTCCGCCCAGGTAACCCTCAGCGAGTCAATGCGTGAATTACCGCCCAGGCCGAAATGCAGCGCATCCCATTGCGCCGACTGGAACCCGCGCACGGGAATAAAATTTTGCGTTTGGGTAATGGAATCGCCATATACCGTTACTTTCGCTCCCGCCAGGTGGGCATATTTCGGAGAGACCAGTCTGACGCGGAGTGAGGCATTACCAACCTGCATTTGCCCGGCATTGTTACGGTAAATGAATGCCTTTTGGCTGACGTTGTTCGTCACCAGGTCCAGGTCGCCATCATTATCAAGGTCTGCGTAAATCGCCCCGTTCGACTGGTTATTTTGCTCAAATCCCCACTCTTTGGTCTTTTTCGCGAACGTTAGGTTTTTCTGGTTCTGAAAAATATAATCCGGCTCGTTGATCGGCGGCATCTGGGCTATAATCTCCATTTGTTTCGGCGCATTGCTCCCCTGATTACGCTGTACCTGCTTATCGGCCGAGTATTTGAGGAATTCCATGTTGGTATAATCCCGCGCATAGCCGTTTGAAATGAAAATATCCTTCCAGCCATCATTATCAAAGTCGGCCATTAACGCAGCCCAGCTCCAATCGGTGTTGGAAACGCCCGCCAGCTGCCCTATTTCACTGAAAACCGGAACGCCATTCTCGTTCACACCGTTGTTGAGCTGCAACATATTGCGCATGCTCTGATCATGAAAACCTGCTCGGAGCAGTTGCTGGTATTTGTCATAATTGTCGTCGCCCGAGGTGAGTTTTATGCGCTCATTGCTCGCTGGCAGCATGTCCAGCGTCAGGACGTCCATCAGGCCATCGTTGTTAATGTCGGCGGCATCGGTACCCATCGAGAACAACGACACGTGCCCCATCGACTCGCGGATTACCTCTTTAAACTTGCCGTTCTTTTCATTCAGGTAGAGGTAGTCGTTCTCATTGTAGTCGTTGGCGATATAGAGATCTTGCCAGCCGTCATTGTTGAAATCATTGACATTCACCCCTAACCCGAAGCTCAGCACGTTGGAAACGATCCCTGCCGAATCGGTAACATTCGCAAAATGGCCTCCATCGTTCCGCAGGAGCTTGTTGCCGTAGGCTTCATTACGCTGCTGGCGGTAGTTGGCCAGCAAGTTGCTGAACCCGGCATATTCCTGCAATGAGTGATTAAGCAAAAAACAATCGGTATCGCCGTCGCGGTCGTAGTCGAAAAACACGGCTTGCGTGGTGTAGGAAGCGTCATTCAGTCCGTATTCAGCTGCTTTTTCAGTAAAAGTCGGGATACCGTCCGCCGTTTTACCATTGTTGACGTAAAGCAGCTTCGTGCGTAAGCGCGGGTCGGCTGCGCCTGCTCGGCACACGAAAATATCCACCCATCCGTCGTCATTGATATCCACCAGCGAAACGCCCGTTTTCCATCCCTCATTCAGTCCCGTCGCCGATTTCTCCGACACGTCCTCGAATTCCATATCACCCCGGTTCAGATACAACTTATTAGCTACCATATTGCCGGTAAAATAGAGATCGATCAGCCCGTCGTTGTTAAAGTCCGCCGCCGCTACACCCCCGCCGTTGTAGAAATAGCCATATCGCAGTACATTGGTTTCCTCGTCCTCATCGATATAATTGTTAAAATCGACACCCGTTTTGCCCGAATCGAGCAAGGTAAATAGGGCATTATCTTGTTTACAGCCTGAAATGAGGATTAACAGCAGTAGAATTTTTCGCATGGATCGAACGAGATAATGCTTTGCTAAAGATATGAAATACAGTATTGCAAAAAGGCAGACGCGGGGTCTGCCTTTTTTGCTTTTAATAAGATATTTTAATCCAAAAAGCTTCGGATCACGGTTTATCCCACCATAGGCGGGTGCTGGACTTGTCCTCGCCTCCGAGTTTTCCGATAGCCGCGTTCGCCGCCGTCGCATTTGCCTGAAATTCGCCGATCACGAAAGGCGTCCTTCTCACAACGGCATCCTTCGGTGAGTCCGGGTTGTCGGAATTAATGCGAGCGTACAACTTCGGATAACCTGTACGACGGTATTCGGCCCAAGCCTCGTGGCCGTTCGGATAATTCGCCAGCCATTTCTGCGTGATGATCTGCTCCAACTGTTTCGTCGGATCCGCAGAAAATTTAACCGGAATGTCCGACAATGCCGGCGTCTTCACCATGTCATTCAGTGCGACCGGCGTGGTGGTTCCATTGGTGTAAGCTGTGATCACCGCCGCATCTGCAATGCCCCATTGTTTAAATGCAGTTTCAATTCCCTTTTCATAGAATTCTTTGGCTGTACCACCCATGTTCCATCCCTTCAATGCACCTTCCGCCCGCAAGAAATAAGCCTCGGAAGCATACATGATCGCGAACGGGTTGGTCGCCTGAACGGCCGGCAAAAATTGGTCGGCTACGTTGGACGTTGCATTCGCATTGTTTTCAGGAGCGCCCAATTCACCCTGCGTATATCCATTCCTCAGGCCTTTGAAATTGCTTACAGTTCCCGGTACCGGCGCGTAGTATTTGCTTATACGGGGATCGACATAACCTTTCAGCACACTTTCCATGGCCGCGCTCATCCGGAACTCGTTCCAGGCGGTAGCCTGGTTCATCGGGTTAAATGAGTTAGCCGTCACTTTCAGAAAAGCGTCGTCTGCATTGGTCGAAAGTACACCGCCTGCCACAGCCGCTTCGGCTTCCGTTTTAGCGAGCGCAGGCTCCACTTTCGACATACGCATTGCCACGCGTAGCCGAAGGGTATTTCCAAACAGAATCCACTTATCAACGCTTCCGCCGTAAATCTGATCGTTGTTGCCAAATACGTTGGTTCCTTTAAAAGCTTGCAGCGACGCCGTAGATGCAGCCAGTGTTTTCACAAAATCCTTGTAAATGGCCTCTTGCGTGTCGTATTCTACACTAGCCTCCCCATTTCCCACTTGACTGTAAGGAATCGGGCCCCAATAGTCAGTGCGCGGAAGGTACATATACACTTTCCAGATACTGGCGATTGCGTACATGGCTGCGTTTTCGTTCGGTCCTCCGGGTTTGGTATTCTCCAACACGCCGAGCAATGGCGGGATGGCCGTTCCATAGAAGCCATTCCAAGCGCCGTTTAGCCAGTTACCCACCATCACATTACGATCGGACGAGAAGTTTTGCGCAATGTTCGCGAAATACTGCCCTTGCAAGTCGGCGAACAAGCTCTGGAATGTCTGCCAGCTTGCCTGGATCGACCGATATTGGGCCGCTGCGAAGGCGTTACCGATCGCAGAACCGTCCAGGGCCGTCAGTTTTGTTTTGTTGGTATTGATCTCATCGAAGTTGTCCGTACAGGAGTAGGTACTCCCTGCCAGTGCCGCGATCAGAGCCAGTGATAATATTTTATATCTCCGTTTCATTTGTATCAGAATTTTAGCAATTAGAAGGATAAGTTAAGATTCAAACCCAGCGAACGGGTGGTCGGCATAGAGAAAGACTCCAAGCCAACAGTGGTATTCCCAGACCCGGCAACCAATTCAGGATCAAAACCTTTTGCCTTATTCATGATGAAAAACAAGTTACGTCCCACGAGCGACAGCGACACATTCTGGAATGGCGATTTGCCGATCAATTTCTGAGGCAGACTGTAACCCAAGGTCAGCTCGCGCAGCCTGATGTTGGAAGCGCTATAAGTGAATACTTCACCAATTGGTGTATTACGGCCTCCTACGAATTTCCAGTAAGCCTCAGCAGTGGTCGAAACCGTGTTTTTGCTGCCGTCTTCCTGCACACCGTCCACCACCATTCCGTCACGACCAGCCAGCGTTTCTTCTGTCACACCATCGGCATAGATGACCGCATTGGTGAAAGATGTCACCACACCGCCGATACGTCCGCTAACCAGGAAGCTCAGATTAATGCCTTTGTAAGAGAAACGGTTAGTAACACCACCTGTCCAGGTCGGGCGTGATGTACCCAAAGGCACTGTGGTACCAGATGTTACCAGCGGGATACCATTTTTACCCACTTTAATGCGTCCCTGATCATCGCGTTGGAAACCACGGCTGTAAATCTGACCCAACGCCTTGCCTTCCTCTGCACGCATGAAGTTCATGAAGTCATTAGCGAGCGGCAACGTCTGAAGATTAGGCGCCAGCGTGATCACCTTGTTGATGTTTCTGGCATAGTTGAAATCCAGGTTCCAGGTAAAGGACGAAGCTTTCACAGGTACCAAATTCACAGTCAGCTCGATACCTTTATTGTTAACATTACCCGCATTAATATACTGGAAGCTCCATCCTGATGCTGGCGGAATCGATACACGGAACAGCTGGTTTTTGGAATTACTGTTATACAACGTCAGGTCAAATCCGATACGGTTTTGCAGAAATTTCGCTTCCAAACCGACTTCCTGCGCATTGGTCAGCTCAGGTTTCAGATCCGGGAACGGCTTCGTGTCGTCGCGGATAATGTACCCGTTCGCGCCACCCGCGATGTAGGAGTAGGTCTGCGTCAGCAGATAAGGCGACGCGTCGTTACCCGTTTGTGCAATGCTACCCCGGATTTTCATGAAAGAAATCGCCTGCGGCATATTGAACAGGCTCGAAAGCACTGCAGATGCACCTACTGATGGGAAGAAGTACGATTGGTTCGCCTTAGGCAATGTCGAAGACCAGTCGTTACGTGCCGATGCAGAAATCGTCAATGCATCTTTCCAGATAAAGTCCGCCTGCGCGAATACACCTTGTTTACGCGTTTGCGTTACCGTGCGGTTGGTCACAGAGTTTCTTGCATTGGTTGTTACAAACAGATTGTCACGGTTCAAGCCATTGTTCAAAGTCTGGTGGTTGAGGTAATCGCGTTTCAGCACGTTACCACCTATTGTCGCATCAATTTTAAAATCTTCTCCGATTTGCTTGTTAATCAATGCAAACAAGTCCAGGTTCAGCTCGCTGTTGTCGCGCCAGTTGGTTTGATAGTCGCCGAAATCAGCAATCGTATAAGTATTGGTATACCATTTACCTTCAAACTTATCAACATACTTATCATATCCTGCACGGCCCATGACAGTCAGCCAGGGCATGAATTTGTAGCTCAACTGGGTAAATCCGTAAATACGGTCACGCGTATCGTCCGCCAAAACCCGGTTTTTGATCCAGTACGGGTTCTGGCCGCCGTTTGAGCCGGGGTTCCAGTAGTTTTGCAGCAATTTGCCCGACGATGGGTCCACATACTCATAATCCTGAGCCTGTTCCAGGGAAATGCTTCTTGGCAAACGCAGGATATGGCGTTGCAGGTTGGCAAATGCCTCACCGGTTTGCTGCCTGTTTTCAATGTTTTCGTTCAGGTAAGTGATTTTTCCGTCGAAGCTCAGCTTGCTGGTAACCTGGCTGGAAAGGCGCAGGTTGAAGTTATGGCGATCCAATTTGTTGTTTGATACAACGCCTTTCGCATGCGTGTTGGTGTAGGAGAAGTAGGTTTGTACCTTTTCATTACCCGCCGTTAGCGAAACCGAGTTGGCCAGTGAGGTACCCGTCGAGTAGAAATCCTTATAAGAATTAGGATTCGGAGAATATGCATAAGTTTTGCCTTTGTTCGCAGGATCTGGCCCCCAGGCTGCTACTTGCTGACCATCCATTTTAGGCCCCCAACTGAATTCGCTGTTCGGAAAGAACTTGCCTTCTACACCCTGTCCGTATACGTTTTGAAAGTTCTGCATTTCCATGGCCTTCTCGACCTGGAAGGTGCTGTTGATGTTCACACCGATTCCTTTTCTCACCGCACCTTTCTTAGTGGTGATCAACAATGCTCCGTTTGCCGCGCGGCTACCGTACAGCGCCGTCGCAGACGCACCTCTCAATACGTTGATAGATTCGATGTCGTCGGGGTTAATGCTCGAAAGCCCGTCACTGGCGTCGCGGCCCCCGTTGGCAGTCGTAGGGCTGAAATTGGAGTTATCGATCGGCACCCCGTCTACGACGATCAATGCCTGGTTGTTACCAGTAATAGATCGGTCACCGCGTAATACAATCCTGCTCGAACCGCCCACACCGGACGATGACCGGACAATGTCCAGACCCGCCACACGACCGGAAAGCGAGTTAGCCACGTTCAGCTCGCGCGCTTTCGAGAAGTTATCGGTGTTGATCATCTGCGTCGCGTAGCTGAGCGTTTTCTGCTCCTTGCTGATACCCAACGCAGTAACGACCACCTCGCCCAGGTTGCGGACGTCGGCGTCCATAGACACCGTAACGTTCGTCATACTCTCCGATACCGCCACTTCCTTGGATGTGTAGCCCACGGAAGAGATAATGAGCGTCGCAGCCCCATTGATGTTCAAACTGAAATTACCCTCCGCATCCGTATTCGTTCCCCTCGTGGTCCCTTTGACCAGGACGTTGGCACCGGGAAGACCGGCCCCATTCTCATCGTTCACCTTCCCGGTGACCTGTCGGTCCTGGGCCTGTGACGTGTTAATAAAAAGCACTGCGGACAGAAATGTCAGCAGCACAAACTGTAAAGTTTTGCGCATAGGTAAGTTGGGTTTATTTTGGAATTCGAAGAAATTTAAATCTATTCACACAAATAAGCAACTTATTCTACCTTTTTTAATTGCACTAAACTAATATTTCGGATAAACGGCTTTTAAAAGCATATAAAATGCACATTTTCCACAATTTTGAAATATTATTTGTCCAAAACACAATTATCTGACGGCATAAGATTTGGCTGCGTGTTCGAAACACAATTGCGTATTCGGTGTTTTTATTTTTTTGCAGATAATGTTAAAAACCCAATCGCTTGTCGACGAAAATAAGAATTGCGACGACAAAAAAGTACTACACACCGATGGTAACATCAGCCGCCAACTAGTATAAAAGCAAGATAGAAGAGAAGACGCCTACTCGTATTTCCGCCACGCGCCCAGGATAGCGCCCGAGAGTGCGTACACGATCACGCTTACGCCGCCGTTGATCAGCGAGAGCGCCAGCGCGCGCATCGAAAACATGTCTTTCACGATCGTTTCGAACAGAACGAAGACGATACCGAACAGCAATCCGATGAGAAAACCCATGACGAGGGATTTGACGGGGACTTTGGTGAATACCCAGGCCATGGTGTAGGCCATGAAGGAAGTGGAGACAATGCTGGCAAGATAAGGGACCGGGCTGGTGGCTGACTTAATCTGCTCCATGGTGAAGCCATTCAAAGCCATCCATTGTTCTGAAAATGTGCTGTACCACAACGCTGGTACTATCTGACCTATCACTACGCATACTAGCACGGCCCAAAGATTGACAGATTGTTTTCTCATTGTATTGAGTGTTTTATTCAGTCATCGAAAGGTACTCCCCGGCCCAAATATAAGAGGTTTCAGATATAATTGTGCTTTTTATCCATCGGATATGACAAATTCGATATTCCGCTTTAAACCGGCGTATTTGGCCCTTTTTACGGGCGATCGGCGGAATATTTCGCGAAATACCTCTTCCGTAATTTCCCGCCAGTCGCTGTTTGAAAAACCGGCGAGCCCCTGCAGCAAATTAAATTGCGGGGTCGTGTGCGGACGGGCAAACCGGTTCCACGGGCAAACGTCCTGGCAAACATCGCAGCCGAATATCCAGTTGTTGAATTTCCCCCGCACTTCTTCCGGTATCGCTTCCTTTAACTCAATGGTATAGTAGCTGATGCATTTGCTGCCATCGACCACAAACGGCTCTGTGATGGCATCGGTCGGGCAGGCATCGATACATTTGGTGCACGTGCCGCAATAGTCGCCGGTGGTACTGTCGGGCGCAAGGTCGAGGTCGCAGATGATCTCCCCGATGAAGAAAAAACTTCCCATTTCGCGGTTGAGCAGATTGGAATGCTTGCCGATCCATCCCAGCCCGCTTTTCGCAGCCCATACCTTGTCCATTACCGGCGCGGAGTCTACGAAAATGCGGCCGTTCACCTCTCCTACTTCTTCCTGGATAGCAGCCAGTAATGCACCCAGCTTTTCTTTTAATATATAATGGTAGTCGGTACCGTAGGCGTACTTGGATAGTTTGAGGTCGTCGTCGCCTTCCGGCAGGCGTTCTTCGGGATAATAATTTAATAACACGGAGATGACACTTTTCGCATCCTCTACCAGTTTGGTCGGATCGAGGCGCTTATCGAAGTGGTTGGCCATATAAGCCATGGCGCCGTGGTGGTTGAGCGAAAGCCATTTTTCGAGGCGTGGCGCTTCGCTTTCGAGGAACTCCGCCTTGGAGATACCACAAAAATCAAAGCCGTTTTCAAGCGCTTTCGCCTTGATAAACCTGCTCCTCTCTTGCCTTACGATATCTGCTGCCGTCATATTGCAAAGTTACGAATTGATTGTAAAATGCCATCTTGTCAGTAATTTAGCCGTGGCAAAGTAATTTAGGAGAAAAATGGCTGTTGCAAAAGTCACGTAACTGCGAAGAACCATGCCGGAAAATACAGAATTCAACATAGATCAAGACAAAAATTACGAAATGAACGAGGATAAAGCTTCATTGGAAACTGACAATCTGGTAAACGAAGAAAATTCCGAAATTTCTAACAATGTGCCGTTAGATAATGCAGGCCAGGAAATTACGGGAGAAGCACCTGCTGCTGACCCGCTGACCGCTGCAAAAGCTGAAATCGCCGAGCTGAAAGACAAATACCTGCGCCTTTATGCAGATTTTGAGAACTTCCGCCGCCGCACAGCCAAGGAAAAGCTGGAAATGATCTCCGGAGCAAGTGCCGACACGGTAAAGCTTATTCTGCCGATTGTTGACGATTTCGAACGCGCCAAGGTTTCTTTTGATTCTTCTACCGATATCGAAGCATTGAAAGAAGGCGTAGACCTGATTTACAACAAACTTTATAAAGCCCTCGAATCCAAAGGCCTGAAAGCCATGGAATCCAAAGGCACCGACTTCGACGCTGAAATCCACGAGTCCATCGCGCAGTTCCCTGCTCCGTCGGAAGACCTGAAAGGCAAGGTGATCGATGAAATTGAAAAAGGATATTACCTGAACGACAAGGTCATTCGTTACGCCAAAGTAATCGTAGGCGCCTAATGCTCTCAACCTTCCTTACAGGATACATCAGTAATTAAAAATGGCAAAGAAAAGAGATTATTATGAAGTCCTTGGCGTGGATCGTGGCGCCTCCGCGGATGAAATTAAAAAGGCTTACCGCAAGCTCGCGATCAAGTTCCACCCGGACAAGAACCCTGACGACCCTACGGCGGAGGACAAGTTCAAAGAAGCAGCGGAGGCATACAGCATCCTGAGCGACGAGAACAAGCGTCAACGCTATGACCAGTTCGGGCACGCCGGTGTAGGTGGTGCTTCGGGTGGCGGAGCAGGCGGTTTCGGCGGCGGTTTCTCCATGGACGATATTTTCTCGCAATTCGGGGATATTTTCGGGGACAGCAGCCCGTTTGGCGATATTTTCGGCCGCCAGGGCGGAAATGGCCGGAGGGTACGCAAAGGCTCCGACCTTCGGATCAAGCTGAAATTGAACCTTGAAGAGGTGGCGAACGGGGTTGAGAAGAAAATTAAAGTAAAAAGACACGTTACCTGTAATACCTGCGGCGGCAACGGTGCTAAAAACGGCACCTCGCTGACCAACTGTAACGGCTGTAACGGAACCGGCCAGGTACGCAAGGTGGTGAGCACCATGCTTGGTCAGATGGTTTCAACCGCTACTTGCCCTACTTGTAACGGCGATGGCAAGATCATCAGCGAACGTTGCGACTCCTGTGCAGGCGAAGGCCGCTTGCTGCAAGACGACCTGATCACGCTCAATATTCCGGGTGGGGTGGCCGAAGGCATGCAGCTCTCGATGTCGGGTAAAGGAAACGTTCCTGCACGCGGAGGCGTCGCAGGCGACCTGCTGATCGTTATCGAAGAAGAAGAAGATGCACTGCTCAAAAGGGACGGTAACAATGTCGTATTCGATATGCATTTGAGCTTTATCGATGCCGCACTCGGCACTTCGGTCGAGATACCGACCATCGACGGCAAAGCGCGCATTAACATCGAATCAGGAACACAGGCAGGCAAGATATTACGCCTCAAAGGCAAGGGTATCAAAGACCTGAATGGCTATGGAAAAGGGGATCAGCTCGTACATATCAATGTATGGACACCTCAGCAGCTGACCTCCGACGAGCGCTCGACCCTCGAATCGCTCCGTCACTCGCCGAACTTCCAGCCGAAGCCCGGCAAGAACGAGAAAGGCTTCTTTGATAAAATGAAAGATTTCTTCCATTGATCATGCCTGTTCAATAAATATTCAAAAGAGCTGCTTCGTCACCGGAGCGGCTCTTTTTGCTTGACACCATAGGCGGTTGCCGCCATTCATCATCGATCGTTCAATAACCAAAAACATTACACAATGAAATCTCTATTGCTATGTGCGGGACTCCTCAGCTCCGGGCTCCTTGTGGCACAAACCACGCCGACCGCCGGACCGCCGACGGAAATCAAATTTGCTACTTACAACGTGAGTATGGAGGCCGAAAACTACATTCCGCGCGGCACGCCAGGCAACTCTGAAAAGGTACTGATCAAGGAACTGGCTTCCGGCGCAAACCAGCAGATCAAAAACATCGCGCAGATCATCAAAACCGTCCGTCCCGATGTCATTCTGCTTAATGAATTCGACTATGTGAAAAACCCTGCGGAAGGTGTCGGGCAGTTTATTAAGGGCTATTTGAAAGAAGATTCGAATGGTGCGAAAGGCATCGATTACCCCTACTACTACTATTCCACTGTGAACACCGGCCAGCCGACGCCCTACGACCTCGACCGAAACGGCAAAACGGAACAATACGGCTCTGATGCCTGGGGATTCGGCAACTATCCGGGCCAATATGGAATGGTACTCCTGTCCCGCTTCCCGATCGACACCAAGGCCGTACGCACATTCCAACACTTCAAATGGAAGGACATGCCTGGCGCATTAAAAACCACGACCGAAGATGGTTCCGACTGGTACGCCCCCGAGGCCTGGGCACAATTCCCCCTCTCCTCTAAATCGCATTGGGATATTCCCGTTAAAGTCGGCAGCAAAACCATCCACGTACTCGCAAGCCACCCTACCCCGCCTTCATTCGACGGAAAAGAAGACCGTAATGGCAAGCGCAACCACGACGAGATCCGCTTCTGGAACGACTATATCACGGCTGGCAAAGGCACCTATATTTACGACGATAAGGGCAAAAAAGGCGGCCTCGCCCCCAATGCCTCGTTCGTGATCCTCGGCGACCAAAACGCCTCCCCCGACGAAGGTAACGCCATCGCCGACGGCATCCGCCAGCTCATCGCCAACCCGGCTGTGAACGGCACCACCGCCCCGGCCAGCAAAGGCGGTACGGAGCATTCGCCCAATAATGCATTCGCCAAAAACCACACCGCATTCTGGCGCATGCGCGCGGATTATGTGCTACCCTCGCGCAAAGGGTTTCAAATCATCGACAGCGGCGTTTTCTGGCCTGCGAAGGGTGAACCGATGGCAGAGTTGGTAGAGAAACGGGAGTCGAGCTCGGATCATAGATTGGTTTGGGTTAGGGTGAAGGTTGAGTGATGCGAGACATCCTTTACGGAAAACCGCTTAAAGCAACAATGTTAAAATCACGAACGGCCCGGAATCGTCCAGGCCGTTCGTGATTTTAAAAGACCTTTGTCTTGATTGTTAGATGACCTTTTTTGGCCGTTCCAGGAAAATAATCAATCCGAACCTCCCTGTCATAAAAATCCCAACGGCCCGATGAATCAATGCGCCCGGCGGGAAGCTCAAAAGTCCATACGCGGTGTATCATATCCGGATAGTAAATCTCAACCGTGGCCGTACCGTCTAAATATCCGCTGATAGACGCTTCTACGACGTCCGCATGGCGGGAGCGGGAAGAATCCTCAAACATATATACCTGAGAAGGATCGGCAACTTCGAATACACGTTCGTCTTCCATCCCGTACGGCCATATCAGCAGGAAGAATGCCAGGCCGATGAAGAACGCGATGATCAATTTGGCTACATTATCCGCGTTGAATAAACTTCTCCATTTCATTTAGTAGATCGATGTTTTGATGATCAGATTCCCCTTTTTCGCCTCGCAGGGAAAGTATTTGATAGCAATTTTTCTATACCCATAGAAATCTCCGTGCGAGTTCTCGATATTCACCTTACCCTTCGGCAAATGCAGGCTATCGATGACCCCTCCGATTAAATAACCTTCAACGATTATCAAGGCGGGCGCATCCAGCGTTCCGGTCACGGAAGTGGAAACGCAACAGTCGGGATGAAACGAAGCAGAATCGGTAAATGTGTGCTCTTTTGACACGTCTGCGATGTAAAACTCTCCCTCTTCATATGAGCAACTGGTAGCTACAATGAACAGCAGGCTGGCAAACGTCTTGAACCCTTTCATCTTAATAAATTGATGTTTTAATTGTCAGACTCCCATTCTTCGCTTCGCCGGGGAAATATTTGATCACGATTTTCCTATACACATAGTGATCTTGCTGTGACTTGACGTACACGTTACCCTTCGGCAAATACAGACTATCGTTAAGTCCACCAATTAGATAGCTCTGAACAACTACCAGGGCTGGTGCGTCCAACTTACCAGTCACTAATGTTGCCACGCAGCATCTGGGATGAAACCACGCCGAATCCGTGAAATAATGGTTTTGAGATACGTCCGTTATTTGAAATTCTCCTCTTTCAAATAAACATCCAGTGGTCGTTACTGTGGCTACCAGGCTTGGAAACAGCCTGCTAGCCACATATTTTTTAACGATTTGAAATTGTTTCATGCAGCTCAATGACATCTATTAGCTCCGTTTGTCCAAAAAAATGTTTGAGGCGTACCGGGGGACACGTTTACAGGCATTAGCCTCCTGCCCTCCCCAACCGCGATTCTTTTCAGAGCAGTATCTGCTATCAACGCTAGTTTTAGGCCGGGACTGTTTATGGATACAGTCGCCAACGAAGCGCTAATGCTCTTGTAGATCTTAACACCGAGATCATTATTGTGCAAATCCATTTCCATCTGATTCGGCGGCGACTCCAATTCGTGGTTATTGGTGATTTGAAGAGCAGTTGATACTCCAAATTCCATGCACAGGATTGCAGACAACACCGCATGTTTAAAGGCATTCCAGTTACCGTCGTCCGAAAGATTGCAGTAAACCCATTCTGCGAAGGACATTGCCGCAGCCGTTGCGGAGACGGCCTGGGGTATCATCCATATTCTACTCAAGAAGTAATCTTTCTCCGTGTCATTAATCCCACCCCAAAAACTGGATATATAAGGCAACTGCATCAATTCATTGAAGAGCGCGGCACTTCCGCTGCTTAGCGATACATCCAGAGAGTTCGACCAGACGGTTCCGCTACCAGTAGAACCCGAACTGATATACACCACCTCACAAGTAGTCTCCTGATAAACCCAGCCGGAACAACCATAACCATCCACACAACCCTGATGATACCAATCCGTGCAAACTTCCACCATATCAGCAGTCCGACCGCCTTTATTCGGCCCCAATGTGGCTACTTGTTTTCCTTGTTCGTAAATCAGCCCATTCACCAGGTTGCCATCCATGTCGAAAAAGTAAACTTTCCATCAAAATTGGAAGGATCAATCGTCCCGTTTTTCATTCTCGGCTCATAGTCCGCATCGAATACCGTCCGCATTTCCAGCGCTTCGATCTTCCCGCGTACCTTGCGCACAACCAAGCTTCTCTGAATCCTTCCAGCTACATTTTCCTCATCAGGCTTACGTTTGTCTTTCCGGCCATCTTTAATGCGGCAGCCGAGAAAATTGCCTGATAATACCGGCGCCACCACGATTTCGTCCTCGTCGGCCACTTTTCGCTGTGTCGCAGCTCCCCAAATTACTTTGTCGTCAGGCTGCCCGACTGTCCGGGCCGATTTGAGGAGATCGGAATACCATTTCTGTGCTTGCTCGACTGTGAAGTCGGTGGAGGGTAACACATTCGCGTTTTCACCGGTGTCTTTACACCCAAACACAAATGCAAAAGCAATCACCAGCGCCACGCGCCGGATCAGGCATTTCTTCATAAATTTGAATGGTTTTGGTTAACAACTTGACTCAAACCGCAACCCCGCCCGTCAGGTACCAAGCTTACGGCGGGGTTTTAATTTCTTGAATGTTGAGATTCGCGGAGAGATATGCAAGCCACATTCACGTCGCAGAACAGCGCAGTATCGAAATTGAGCAGTGATTGTATTTATCCTGTGGGGGAAACGGCCTTAACCATCTCATTTTCAAATGATCAAATCTAACCACCGGCAACTAACTTATCCCGTTGCTTGATAATTACTTGCCGCGCAACATGTAGAAGAAGTTAATGAACATCAAAAGGACGTAAAACAAAGGGCGACATCCGCTCTCGCAAATGCCGCCCTTCGTATTTCTCTTATTTAAATATTACTGCCCTCCACCATACATATTAAACGCAGCCAGGTGCTTCTGGAAAATCGCTTCGTATTTCTTCGCGGCGGCCTCCTGTTTCGCGTCGCGGCATTCCTGGACGATCACTTGCATGATGTACAGGTACACGTTGCTATCGCGGCGGCGTGTGGTGGAATTATTCTTCGCCCAAGTAAGTACCTCATCTGCGCGGGTAGCCATTGTTTCGGCTATTTCCAGCGCTTTCTTGGTTTCGCCCAGGTCGAACAACGGGCCGATGAAGTTGGCTGAGAACTGATCGTAAGGAATGCTCTTGTCCGGCATGGTGGTCAGCGAGCGCTCGATGGCTTTTTTCGCTTCATCCTTACGGCCATCGGCGATGAGTTGGCCTGTGAGGCGCAGGAATGCGATGCGTGCCGTTGCTACCGGTGAGCCGAGGTAGGTGTTGTCATAATAAGTGTTCGGATTGTCGAGCTCGCGCCAAAACATCTTGTTCATCAAATTATTGTACATCACATCCGCATTCACGTAGCCGTCGCTGGCGCCAGGCACTTTCACCGGCAACAGGCGATAAGCATAGCCTTCCAGCTGCATGTACTCTTTCAGGTTCAGGTAGCTCGACCCGCCCAGGGTCGACGAGAAGTAAATAGGACGTTTCCAGTCGTTGGACGCGATGATATCGAGCATGATCAGGTCGGATTTGTACAAATCACCTTTCCCGATCGTCCAGCTGATCGAATCGCTCACGAATGGAACGAGGTCGCTTTTGATGATATTCATCTTCTTAACAGCCTCTGCATCCACCGGCAGAAACAATACCGACGACGGCAGGATGGACGTCATATCGCCGCTTGTCAACGGCACCTGAATAGCCTTGTTTTCCTGTTTTACCAATCCAAGATATTCTTTCAGATTGATACCCGCTTTCACACTTGGGATTTCATAGAAAGGCACAATATCATTCTTTCCGAACGCATAGTTGTTCTTGTCAAGCGAAATCGGCAACGCTTCCGACAGGTAGGTCTTGCGCTTCATCTGGTCGATGTACCAATCGGTACCGAGGAGGCTCAGGTTACACACACGCACGTCCGTACGGAAGCCTTCTACTTCCTGCACGTACCACAACGGGAATGTATCGTTGTCCCCCCCTGTGAAAAGGATTGCATTCGGCGCACAAGAGTTCAGTAGGTTTTTAGCGAAATCAACCGAGTGGTAACGGTGGTCGCGGTTGTGGTTATCCCACCCTTTTGTACCCATAATAACCGGAGCTACCAAACCCAATGCAGTAGCAACACCGGCACGGGCGGTACCGCTTTTCACAAACTTGCTGATTGCATCCGCAATAGCGATCACACCGTAGCCGATCCAGATACAGAAAATATAGAACGAACCTACATAAATATAATCACGTTCACGCGGCTCGGTAGGTGGCGAGTTAAGGTAAACTACCAACGCTACACCCGTCAGGATAAATAACAAACCTAATACGAGGAGGTCGCGCTTCTGGCGGAAGTAGCAAATCACAATACCGAACAATCCAAGGAGGAACGGTAGCATATAGTAGTTATCGTGGGCCTTATTATTGGCGATCGGCTCAGGGTATTTGGTCGAAACATCCCACGGCGTCATATTACCGGCACCTTCTTCATCACTCTCACGACCTACGAAGTTCCAGAGGAAATAGCGCCAGTACATATGCCCGATCTGGTACGAGAACATAAAATTGAGGTTATGCGACATGGTCGGTTTCTGACCTTCTGCCAGACCGGTCATTTGCATATACAATTGCGGGTGCCCCGGCTGTGTACTGTACATACGAGGCAGCAGCATATTTGCGCCCGGCTCATATTCGTACTCCGGACGGTAGTCGTAAATCACGTATTTACCATCCTGCTTGCGGTACATCGGTGCTCCGCGTTTCTGGCTTACCGGACGTGATACGAACGACGGCCCGTACAACAACGGACGGCTGCCGTACTGCTCGCGTTTCAGGTAAGAAACGAAGCTCAATACGTCATTCGGATTGTTTTCGTTGATCGGCGGGTTATACTCGGCACGCACCAGTACCATCAGGTAACAGGCGTATCCGATCAATACAAATGCCAATGAAAGCAAGCTCGTATTCAGCAGCACATTGCCTTTCTTCTGAGAAAAACGGATTCCCCAGATCAGCGCGCCGATGAACAGTATGATGAAGAAGATCACCCCCGATTTGTAAGGCAACCCCAAAGTATTTACAAAGAATATCTCAAATTTACCTGCAATGCTTGGCAAGCCCGGGATGATACCGGAGTTGATGATCCCCAAAACCACCAGACCGCCAACGAAAGCCATAATACCTCCGAAAACACTGACTTTCTGATACTTCTTGAAATAATAAACCAGTGCAAGTGCCGGAATGGTAACAAGGTTCAGCAAGTGAACACCGATAGATAATCCTACCAGATAGGCGATCAGGATCAGCCAGCGGTTCTCCGCAGCAGGGTCCTGGATACGTTCCCATTTGAATACCGCCCAGATGACAATGGCCGTGAAGAAGGACGACAACCCGTAAACCTCCGCTTCCACTGCCGAGAACCAGAAGGAGTCGGACCAGGTATAGGCCAATGCACCAACGATACCGGCACCCATTACAAGAAGCGTATCGGCTTGTGTCAACTCTTCGTCATTTTTGGCGACCAGTTTACGAACCAGCAGGGTAATGGTCCAGAAAAGGAACAGGATCGTAAATGCGCTGCTCAGCACCGATACCATGTTGATCCAGTATGCTACTTGCAGCAGGTCTCCCATGGCAAAAAGGGAGAAAATACGGCCGATCAACAGGAAGAAAGGCGCGCCCGGAGGGTGAGGAACCTGCAATTTGAATGCACAGGCAATAAACTCCCCGCAATCCCAGAAACTGGCGGTACGTTCGACGGTAAGGGCGTAGGTGATGAATGCAATAGCAAAGACAATCCAACCCGTAAGGTTGTTTGTACGGCTGAAACGGGTCATCTGAAAGACGGTAAATTTGAAAAAGTTATATGCACAATGCGCAAAGATGGCGACTCTTTTTGAGCAGTTCTATCAATGATCGGCCAAAATTAGCAAAATAACCACAACGGCAACGGTTTGGGAATCTTAAAAAACGTTAAAGGGGGCCTACGGCCCTGACCGCCGACCATCGACCGCCGACCACCGACGCATGGTCTATGGTCCATCGTCTATGGTCAAAAACCACACCGCCCATTATACCGCACTCAGCGGTCAGCGGTCGGCCGTCGGCGGTCATTTATAAAATATCCACTTCACCAGCTCCTTATAACTAACTTTCTTCCCGTACATGAGGATACCCACGCGGTAGATGCGAGCGGCGATCCAGGTGGTACCCATGAAGCCTAGTACCAGAAGCACCATCGACAATGCGATTTCCCAGGCCGGAACACCAAACGGAATGCGGACCATCATGATGATCGGCGAGGTGAATGGGATAATGGATGTCCAGAACGCCAGTGTACCGTCGGGGTCGCGGAGGACGAATTGAGCAAATACAAAGGAAAATATAATGGGCAATGTAATGGGCAGCATGAATTGCTGCGTATCCGCGTCGTTGTCGACGGCCGCCCCGACGGCGCCGAATAGCGCGCTATACAGTAAATATCCGCCCAGGTAATAGAACAGGAAGCAGCCGATGATCAGCGGGAGGTTCAGGCTGGACACCGCGCCGAGTACCTCGGCCACCGGATTATCGACATTACCACCGGGCAGGCCCTGGTTCGGCATTTGCGCTTTCTTCATTTCTTGCGCCATCTGCGCCGATTCTTTCGACATCTTGCTGGCAATCACAGCCGATGTGGCGCTTGTCAATGCGGTAGTAAGCAAAATCCAGAGCACAAACTGGGTGAGCCCGACCAACGCCACGCCGATGATCTTGCCGAGCATCAGCTGAAACGGTTTCACGGAAGAAATGATCACTTCCACGATCCGGCTGGTTTTTTCCTCAGTGATCCCGCGCATTACCTGGGTCCCGTAGATGAATACGGACATATAAATCAGGAATGCACAAATCCCTCCGATAACTGTGGCCGCGCCCGAGCTGCTGGTTTTCTCACCTTCTTCGCTCAGGCTGATCGTTTCAGAATTGACATTGACGCGAGAATCTTCCAGAATCTTATGCGTGATACCCGCCTCCGCGAGTTTGATATCTTCGATTTCCTTCTCGATAACCTTTTCGATCTCCGATTTCAATTCTAAACTCACATTTTTGGCAGCGTAAATGCGGACGCTTTTCGGCGATTTGATCACATTGGCCGGAATATAAACCAGCGCATTGGCATCGCTTTTCGGGAATGCAGCTTTGGCGGAGTCGATACTCGTATCAGTCAGTTCGAACTTTAAGGTTTCCGAATCCTTGAATTTGTTCCGGAACAATCCGCTTTCATCCAGGACTTGCACCGTTTTGATATCCACCGAGCTCATCGCGGCCCAGAATACCGTCCCATAGAAAGCCACAAAAAGCAGCGGCCCCAGTACGGTCATCACCAGGAACGACTTCTTTTTGACCCTTACCAGGTATTCTCTTCTAATAACCAGAAATATATTTCGCATGGGAATCGGATTAGTAACTGTGAATGGAATGTGCCCCTGTTATGCCTCGGGCACTTCATTGACCGCCTTCATAAAAATATCGCTCATCGTCGGGATGTTCTCTCCAAACGCGCGGATCTCTACTTTCGACAACAAATTGAGCAACAATGCATTGGAATTCGCTTCACCATCCAGATGGATATTGGAGCGCAGGTAGCCGTCTTCGAGTATCTTCTGGTCGAGAATTTGGTAAATCGGATCCAGTTCGTCGAGATGGCCTTTGTATTCGACAAAATAGGTATGAGTCTTGAATTGCTCTTTAATCTCTCTTTTTGCACCGTCGAGCACCTTGCGCGACTTGTGGATCAATGCGATATGGTCGCAAAGCTCCTCCACGGTCTCCATCCGGTGGGTCGAGAAAATGATCGTGCTGCCCTTCTGTTTCAGTTCGAGGATTTCGTCGCGGATCAGATTGGCATTAATCGGGTCAAAACCTGAGAACGGTTCGTCCAGAATGATCAGGTCGGGTTCGTGCAGGACAGTCGAAACAAACTGCACTTTCTGCTGCATTCCTTTCGAGAGGTCACCGATTGTTTTGTCCCACCAGGTTTTTATATCAAACTTAATGAACCAGCTTTTGAGTTTTTCCATTGCCTCCTTCTGCGAAAGCCCTTTAAGCTGCGCCAGGTAAAGCAACTGCTCCCCTACTTTCATCTTCTTGTAAAGTCCCCGTTCCTCCGGCAAATAGCCGATCCGCGAAATGTGGTTGGGATTAAGTGGCACGCCATCGAACAATATCTCCCCGCTATCGGGACCGGTAATCTGGTTAATAATCCGGATGAGCGACGTCTTCCCCGCCCCATTCGGCCCCAGCAGTCCGAAAATGCAGCCTTTGGGGATAGAAATACTGACATTGTCCAGGGCGATGTGGCTGGAATATTCCTTCGTTACATTCCTTACCTCTATGATGTTCATAAATCTCAAAACGATGTAATCGCAAATATGCGAAGTAATTTTCCCGGTCACGGTAACCACAAGTACAAAAGCCTCATTTAACTGACCAATGGCAAAAATAAAAAGAGGCCGTCTCAAATCACTTTGGGGCGGTCCTTTGTTTTTAACTTGGTATAGAAAGTTGGGTTTGTGGAGTTGGTAAAAGTTAGGGGTGAAGTTGATCATAACGGGCTGCTGACG